>Ga0233431_1003222_pt1 | contig 20225 bp, 22 predicted proteins | sample SI_118_April2016_FD_179867 | JGI IMG/M metagenome (GOLD analysis project Ga0233431, IMG submission 179867) | Seawater microbial communities from Saanich Inlet, British Columbia, Canada - SI_118_April2016_200_MG | ecosystem: Environmental > Aquatic > Marine > Inlet | place: Canada: British... | reverse complement strand
TAGTTAGGGACGTAGTTAGGGACGTAGTTGCGAAATTGCGATTTATCAATTCAAATTACTTGAGTATAATAGTTAGGGACGTTTTAGCTGAGGTTTTTTAGAAAATTAGAAATACAGGATTGAAAATCAAATTTAAGACATTCTTCTACTGCAATATTCTGATTCCCAGCTTTCAATTTATAGGATTCAAACAGCTTTTTTGATTCTATATGCTGTTGCTTTCATTTCTTCAAAATGTTTTATCATTATATTTCCAGGAACATCTTTTAGTGTTTTCGATACCAAAGGAACTGCTTTTTTCCGATAAGTAATATCAGGAGAGGCACTCCCAAGATATCCAAACGCAATTTTCTGAGTCGGATCGTATTCAGTTAGGTACTAAGTAGCACTTCTACTGGGATCAAACAGTTTGGCAATCAATTTTGACTAGAAACTGTATCTTGAGGAGAGAGTCAGCCGGTCGTTGTTTTTAAAAGGTTCCATCAATGAATCTGATTTGGGTGAGTGATAAAGCACCACTCCTCCGGCGATATTCAATCCATCAATCAGATCATAATCAGCGGTCCATCGGTACACATCGCCTCCATCATCGGTGTAGTGAATCCAGACGAAGCGATTTGTCAATGTATCATTAAGTGCCTGATGGGTGACACTTGAAAAGCTGAAATAGGTGTCTTCAGCGTTGGTAAGATTTTCTTCCCAATCCATGATAAGGGTCCGATTCAACTCCATAGTCAAAGTCAAGTCACTGAACCCCATGTACTCCAATCCCAGCATGTTTTGAAGCTGTTTTTTTTCCTGAGTGGTAGAGATTGTCAATGAGCCGGATTTAACAGCAGCCTGGATCTGACTGGTCAGATCGGATCGTTGATACATCATCCCCTCCTTGAACGCTATCTCTCCTTTAAATAAAAGGGATCCCAGCACCTTGTTGGCTGAAACTCCCACTGAGTTCACCTTTTGATGTTTAGGCCTGACTGTGAGTTGAGCATTTCCGCCAGTCACAACCAGGGATTCAAAGTCGAGATAAAAGGCATCATTAAAGGTATCCGATGCGTAAAGTGCGATATCTGCACCATTCAGAGATTTTTGAATTCTCGCAGTCCACTCACCGCCATTTTCCGGAAGTTCTTCCTCCGCGATATTAATACCCGTACTTCTCATAGTCGTCAGAGGGTCAAATTCACTGCCTTCGGGAGCAATTTTGTTGGACCGATATTCATGGATGGCAGCAAAATCCAGCCGCCAGTCATTCCCGGTCCAACTAATAAAACTGCTTGTGACAGGTATTCGGGCATCTTCCAGCTCAACCATACCGATCTCTCGATTATCTCTGGGATTGGCCATATCATTGATCTGAGTAGCGTCTGATTCGCCCCATGCAATAATCTGTCGCCCCACTTTCAACGAGAAACCAGAACCCAAATCACCTTCAACGTAGGTATCCTTCATCTCTACTTCCTTCTCGTAAGTTTCCAGTGTTTCTGTCGTGTATTTGTCTCTACCATTAATTCCATAAGCAAAATCATAGAAACCACTCCCATTGAGTTTTAATTTCCAATCACGGGTTAAATTGTAATCGAAAGTCAGGTTTAAAGTCGCTCTAAATTTTGCTAGAGTAGGACTACCATCCTCTTTAGAGATGGATCGTCCCAGGTCAGTCTGAAAAAAACCATAGAATTCCCAATCACGCCTGACTACTGGAGTAGTAATGTCAAGATCGAGTTCCAAGTCATCGGCGGGAAGCTCAAGGTCAAAATCGCTATCTGAAAAAGCAGAATCCTCATCCTGAGCTAGTCCGGGTTGGAGCATCAAAACTCCAACCAAAAATAGTACTATCCAGGTTTTCATTATAGTCCTTTTTCCATGGTTGTGGTTGAAAACAGGCTATCTTTAACACCATGATTATACTCAACTTGACTTTTTAGTAACACTGTTGAATGTAATCTTTGTCGCTGTTTTGAAAAGGTACTCATTTCCATTTTTCCTACCGTTAAAATGCCATCGATAAGGCTAATGTCAGAGGCTTTCATCACTTTGTACTTGCCTCGCTCCATCCAGATTTTTCCCTGGATAGGAAGAAAAGTATCCTTCTGAATCCAGAGCAATCTTTTTGTATAGCCGGTATCTTTAACAACAGCCTTTGCGATATCTTTTCTGGGAACAGCGCCGATCAGCCAAGTATCTTTGCCATCAACCACAACGGTTTCCTTCAACATTCTGTAACTCCATTCCGAAACCTTCAGGCCGTTCATATCGTGATAAGTAAAATCGGTTCCCATGAAACTGTCCTTCTTGTTACCACTGGCAATTCGTTTAACTTTTCTCAAGGCGGGTAGATAGAGCCAGTTGTCATCATCCTTATTTTCCTCACTCCACTCGAAGGACATGAAGGTTGTGTTTCTGACATCAGCGGGACTCAAGAAAATACTGATCGATTTTTTGTCCTCACCATAATCCTTGCGATACCCCTTGGTTTTTCGGATTCTTTGATGCTTATTCTTATCGATCAAAATCATGGTAGTTTCGCTAATGGAGGTCTCACCATCATCGATCTGATCTGATTTTTCAATAATCTCCAGTGGAGATAGGGCAAATGTGTTTAAAGTCAAAGAGAGTGTTACCCAGGCTGTGAGAAGTAGTTTTTTCATCATTTTTCCTTAAAATGGGTTAATGTTATTTCCGGGTGTCAATTGGAACCAAATAGCTGAGTAATTAATCCTGAGTATAAATATTAACTATTTTCTGAGCTTCACCAAGACTCCTGGTAGTGGTGGTTACCTATTTGTAATTAATCGGGTGTTTTTTACCTTTAAATGGGCAGAAGGGTTTTATATTCGGGATAAACTTGGCCTTGACCCGAGATACCCATAAAATACCGCCCCAAATAAATGTACGAAATGAGAGAATCAAGACAGTCCGCACCTCATAGGGATCACCTCTAAAAATATGAGCCAATAGAAAAACCATCATTACAAGATGGACTGCAAAAAGCAGCAGACTGACTTTTCTCAGCCAGGGCCATCCGAACCAAAGCCCCCAGGCAGCGAGAAGATAAAGAAAGCTCGTCAGAACGTTAAACCAGACAATTTCCAAAACAATGTTTCCCGCTGCCTGTCTGGATGATTCATCGATCAGAACGGCACTTCCCGTTTTGAGGGTCAGTATTCCTATGAGGAGGACAAATAATGCCAGCCCTTTTGTCGGTTTATAGTTTTCGATTTTCATAGATGAAATAGTGAAATAGTTAACTTTCGATTACCTTGCAGGATGTGGCTGAACAAACCAATCCATTCACTATTCATTGGCAGAGAACACTCATTGAGTGGTCCAATTAGAAGATTAAATGGGTATGTTTATAAACGCTGGATTCGCTGCCGTAGTTCCGGGAATTGAGATCTGGAGACAGGGATTCGAAGGCTGGGGAATTCCTTTAGTTGCAGGTAGTGGCTCCGTCCATCGGGATGAATAGCCAAAATCTGTTGCAGATTGACCAGGTAAGAACGATGAACCTGTAAAAACAGTTCGTCAGGCAAACGGCCCAACAACTCGGCCAGAGACAAATCACTATATAACGAATCGATATGATGTTTTAGCTCACCCGATTTCAGGAGGCAGACTTTGGAAATCCCCTCCTCAGCCTGGCAAAAAGCTACATCGCTGGCTTCTATCAGGAGTAATGATCCGCTGCTTTTAAGAGCCAGACGTTGCATAGAGGAAGAGGCAGTCAGATTCTTAATCAGTTGCTGAAGATTGGAAGTATCTTCCGGTTCAGATTGATGAAAAGATAAAACCCTCTCCATGGTTTTTTGAAAGCGGGATTTCGAAACAGGTTTGAGTAGGTAGTCGATAGCGTGGGTCTCAAACGCCTTAATTGCATACAGGTCATAAGCCGTCACAAAGACCAGTTTATGTGCTTTTTCTGTACATTGGGCAGCTACTTCCAATCCTGTTAATTTTGGCATCTGGATATCGAGGAAGACAAGATCCGGATTGAATGCATCAATTTTTTCAAGCGCAATCTGTCCATCTTGAGCCTCCTCAATTTCGCCTACTTCAGCAAAATCTTTCAACAGGGACTTGATCTTTTGACGCGCCGCTTTTTCATCATCAGCTATCAGTATTTTCATCTTCATAGATTTCCTCCGGGAATCATAATCAGACACTCTGTACCTTTGCCAGGTTCTGATCGAATCTGTAAACGGCCCTTATCCTGATAAAACAGCTCCAGCACCTCTCTCACATAAGTCACACCGATACTCTCTTTTGCCGTTAAGGGATCAAACCCCTGACCATTATCCTCAATTTTTAAATATAAGTATTCTTCATCTTTGTAGGCTGACACCTGAACATGACCCTCCTGACCGGATTTTTCAAACCCATGAACAAAAGAGTTCTCCACCAATGGTTGCAGAAGTAAGGGAGGGACCCGAAAAGCCTTACAACTCTCACTTAGGTCCAAACCCGTTGTGATCCGATCGGAAAATCGCTGTTCCTGAATTTTTAAAAAGTGATTGATCAAATCGCACTCCTCCTCTAATGACACCTCATCAAGGCCACTCAACTTCAAGACCCCCCGCAGAAGATCTGCAAATTCATCTAGGATTTCAGTCGCTAAGTTGGGATTTTCTTCAATCTCTGCAGAGATCATATTCAAAGCATTGAAAAGGAAGTGAGGATTCAACTGAACTTTCAAAGCCTGGAATCTGGTTTTTTGATAGAGTCGTTCAATCTCCTCTCTTTTATCATGCTGACGTTGGGAAGAACGGAATCCGGCAATAATCAAAAGGATGAATCCAGAAGGTATCAGGATGGGAGGAAACTGGGTCTGGATGTGACGGGGGATCTCCAACAATAGAGTTTTTACCACCAGATCTGCCCCCATAAACTTTATCAACTCAATCCCAAAAACGACTCCTGTTGCTGTTGAGACGATATATTTTAATACAAATTCGAGGGTGTCCTCTTCAGTTTGAGACGCAAATTTACTCCGAATTTTATCCCACAGCAGAGCAACCAAAAAGGTTAATAGAGCCAAAAGTTCATAATTCCAGACAGCATTCAATAAACTACTCGGACTAAGCCAGCCGCCTTCCAGAGCAATTTGGCTCATCATGACAATAAAAAATAGGGGAATATAGACCAGCAATATTAATGGACGGGTGAAAAAATTCCCCTTTTGCCCCAGTTGTCGGAAAAACTCTATCATACTTATTCCACTGTAATTTTATTTAAAACAGACCTATATATAGAGTCACAACTGCTATCACAACGGAGGTATATTGCCAACATCAGAGTACTCCCTTTTAAAATAATATCGTGTTCATTTAACTGTCGACTGGTAAAGCATGACCCATTTAATATTCAAATTGATCCATCTAAAGGTAATATTCACCTATTGAAGGTTAGGAAGATTGCATAAAAGGGAGATTCCCTCAATTATATAGTCAACAAAAAGGAACTCAAAAAACGCAAGTCACTTTTCTAAAATCAATCACTAACATTTTGAAATTATTAAAATTTTTCTGTCCACCAGCAGGCCCGACCTATGAGACAGAAGGTTATCAATTAACTTACTTCCAAGTTGAATCGTTATGAAAATTTTTAATCTGACAATCCTCCTATTAATCGCAGGTGCCCTGGGTGGAGTCACCAACAGTATAGTTGTCTGGGCATTAGGAACAACCGGTTTCACATCTGCTTTAGGTTTCACTATGGCACCCGATTTTACGATTGAGTGGCTAACACGACGGGTAATTCCCAGTGCGTTGTGGGGGTTGTTATTTCTGATCCCCACCTATCCGAATAATCCCGTAAAAAAAGGCCTGATCATAAGCGTGTTACCTTGGCTTTCGAGTGTGTTAATTGTCTTTCCCTATTTTAAAGATGTTGGATTTTTTGGACTGGGATTCGGAATAGGAACTCCCCTTTGGACCCTTTTGTTTGCCGCCATCTGGGGGGTCACAGGAACACTGTTTTTAACAATGGTCCACAATCTTTCTGAAAAAAAGGATTACCAACGATAAAGCTGTAATACTCTTGATTCGAGCAACAAGATACCAATTATTTAAGCTTTCGAAAACTATCGGATATTAACAACCCGATTACACTTCATCCAACTTGTGGATGTTCTTATTTACATTTTCAAGCTATTGTCACTATCTTCAAAGTGATGTGGTTTGATCAATAGCGGAGTATTTTATGAATAGTTTTTCTCGTAAACTGGAAGGAGGATTTCAAAGATGGGGTGCTATTGCAACCGGTAACCCCATCAAAACGATCCTAGCAATTCTTGTTTTTACATTGCTACTTGCCAGTAATTTGAAACAGGTACAGTTAGACATGTCGACAGAAGGTTTATTTAGGAGCGACGATCCCCAACTGATCGAATATGAGGCTTTTCAGGACCAATTTGGACGGGATGAGAGGATTGTTTTGGCAGTGCTTTCGCCCAAACTATTTACAGAACCTTTCCTTGAAAAATTGGTTAACTTTCATCAGGCATTGGAGGAAAGAGTTCCCAATCTGGTTAACATCGACAGCCTCGTAAATGCACGTAGTACGGTAGGAACGGAAGATGCCCTGTTGGTAACCGATTTGATGGAAGCGTTCATTGAAGGTAATGAAAGCCCTGAATCCCTTAAAAAGAGGATCATGAGCAACCGTCAATATAAAAACCGGTTGGTCTCTGAGGATGGACAGTTTGTGACACTCCTGTTGCAAATGAGTAACTTTAGTTCAGGAGACAGCACAGAGGAAGAAGACGAATTCTCCGAGGATATGGAGATAGGATCTAGTGAGGATACTCCTGCAGTACCTCTTTCTGACAATGAACAAATAGAGTTGTTGAACGTTGTCAGAGAAGTGGTCAAAGAGTTCGAGGGACCTAAATTTGTTGTCCACCTGGCGGGTTCACCTGTTGTAACAGACATGATTCGAAAATCTATGAAAAAGGATATGATCAAACTGACGGCAATTGCAGTGGTCATCATCGGAATCTTATTGGCAATTCTATTTCGTAGAGCTTCCGGTGTGTTTATCCCTATTACGATCGTGTTACTCTCATTAGTGGGCACTCTGGCACTCTACCCAACAACGAGCAGTGTGGTCACGACTACCGTAATTATTCTACCTTCATTTCTGTTAGCCACAGGAGTGGCGGCGGCAGTCCACATTCTTTCAATCTTCTACCAAAGTTATGACGGAGGGATGAAGAAAAACGAGGCGGTTATTCATGCGCTAGCTCACTCCGGGCTACCCGTCTTTATGACCAGTATTACAACTGCAGTGGGATTATGGTCTTTTTTGACTGCTGAATTGAGATCCATTGCAGATCTGGGATTATTTGCAGGTTTGGGCATATTGCTAATTTTAGTCAATACACTGGTATTATTGCCCGCCATGGTGTCACTTTCCCCCATCAGGACCCGAAAGCCCTCCAGCAATGATCAGGGATTTTTTCTGGATAGATCCTTAGTAAATACGGGCGACTACGCGGTCACCCATCCATGGAAAATCCTAAGTGTGACAATGTTACTTTTGGTGATTTCATTTGTTGGCATTTCAAAATTGGTGGTCTCCCACAATCAACTATCCTGGTTTCCTGAAAAAGAACCGGTTAAAGTAGCCACTGAGCTCATAGATGAAAAGATGAAGGGTAGTGTTTCCATGGAGATATTGGTGAAAGCCAAAAAGGATAACGCAATCAAAGATTCTGAACTGTTGAAAAAAATTGGTTCATTTCAGGAATTTTTGAAACAGCTTAAAGCCGATGATGGCAGTATTCCAGTGGGAACAACACTTTCTATTGTAGATATCATTAAAGAGATTCACCAGGCACTTAACGAAAATGATGAAGCCTTCTATGACATTCCTGATGACAACATTCTACTGGCACAGGAGATATTACTCTTTGAAAATAGTGGTAGTGAAGATTTGGAGGAGGTCACAAACTCAGCTTTTACATTGGCCAGGATAACCGTGAAAGTTCCCTGGAAAGACGCTTCTTTTTATGTGAATTTTGTTAAAAAAATCCAAAATGAAGCAGAATCAACTTTTGGCAATGAGGTAGAAGTCACCACAACAGGCTTGTTGTTACTTTTCACAACAGCTATCAGTGCCATTATTCAAAGTATGATTTCCAGTTATTTATTGGCGGGAATTCTGATCACAATCATGATGATTCTATTGCTAACAGGAATTAAAAAAGGGTTAATCAGCATGATACCCAATTTGACCCCCATCATTCTGGCCATGGGTATTATGGGCTGGTTTGAGATCAAAATGGATATGTTTACCCTGCTAATCGGGAGTATTGCTATCGGTTTGGCTGTTGATGACACAATCCACTTTATGCATAAATTTTACGATTATTATTCCCAAAAAGCCGATGTGAAAGAGGCTGTTAGAAAAACACTCTCGACCACAGGGAGGGCTATGTTATTTACGTCCATTGCTTTGGTCTCGGGATTTTGGATCTTCTTAACCGCAACTTTGAGCAATGTCTATTATTTTGGTCTCTTCACGGGAGTCACTGTTTTTCTGGCTTTTTTATCAGATATACTTCTATCACCCGCATTAATGTCTGTCATTCATAGTAAACGTCAATGAGTCCTGATCGGATGGAAAACTATCAGTAATGGACGACCATTAAAAAACATTCAATTGTAAGCATACGACAACAAAGGATCTACCTCGAAAAAACATTTAGACCAGACGAGCACTTCCACAGGGATCAAACAGTTTGCAAATCTATTTTGATTGGGTTTGATCACGAAATGAATAAATGGTGGAGATGAATTTGACCTCTACCATACCTTGCAAATCCAATAATAGTATGGATGGATTTTTGGAGTGTACCTTGGGAAATCGGGTGACAAATACTTTGACTTTGAAAAAGCAACTCTCTATTGTTCAAATCAAAATTTAGTCATTGATATGTTCAATGGAATGGTAAAGCGCTATCGCTACGGAATTGAATTAACTTTTTCAAAAATTAATTATGATCAGAAAATATCTTAAAATAAATAATTCCCTATTGCTAAGTGCTGGAATTGGAATATTATTAGCTTTAAATGGTTGTTCTGATAGCGGAGGTGGCGGTGGTACAGAAACGACAACTGGGACAAACCCATTTTCTATATCCGGGAACTTAACTTACGATTTTGTACCTATTAATAGTTCAAATGAATTGGATTATGCAAATACAGAACAAAAACCAATCCGTTGGGCGAAAGTATCACTTTTAGAAGCTGATAATACTTTAATTCAGGATACTACTAGTGATGCTACCGGGGATTTCTCTTTTTCAGTGACTGATGCACCAACCAATGCAAAAATCAGAGTATACTCGCAATCACCATATATACCAATTATTGTTGAAGATAATACAAATTCTGATGCCGTGTATGCAATGGAAACCAGTGTGTTTACTTCTGTTGGTGATTTAGTAAACCGTGATATAAATGCAGCCAGTGGCTGGAGTGGGACGAATTCAGCCGGGTCCTATGCTACAACAAGGGTCGCCGCGTCATTTGCTATCTTAGATTCCATGTTAACAGCTTCTTTAGCTTTTTTAGCTGACAGACCCAATATCAGTTTTCCTGAACTTAAAGTAAATTGGAGTATTAGAAATATCGCAACTTCAGGTAATAAAGCAATTGGACAAATTGGTACATCCCATTGGGATGGATCAGAACTGTATATTTTAGGTTACGCAGATAATGATACGGATGAATATGATAACCATGTGAACGTTCATGAATGGGGGCACTATTTTGAGTCCAAACTTGGTAGATCTGATAGCATCGGTGGTAGCCATTCTGCCGGTGATATTCTGGATCCGAGAGTAGCTTTCGGTGAAGGATGGGGAAATGCTATCAGTGCCATTACCCTATATCCGGACTACTTTTATCGAGATACTTATGGTACCAGACAGCAATCCGGGTTTAGTATTAATATGGAAACCAGTACCGACCCAACCCCTGGATACTGGTCCGAAGCATCCATCCAACAAATTATTTATGATATTTTTGATGCGACTAATGATGGTACAGATAGTATTAGTTTAAGTTTGGGGGAAATGTATGATATATTGGTTGGAACGCAAAAAACAACTCCCGCTTTGACGACGATCTTTTCTTTTATTGATGCATTGAAAGATAATAGTTCTGCTTCTGTTGATGCCGCTTTAGATGCTTTGGTTAGTGGATTTAATATCTCCTCGGTCACCGATGAATACGGTAGCGGAGAAACGCATCATAATGGTTACACCAGCTTTTTACCGATATACACAACAATTACAATCGGAAATAACGCTAATATTTGGATGCAAGGTGTCGGAGAAAGTGCATTTAGTAATCGTATGACGGATAACCGTTATATTAAATTTGTTGGTGATGGTAATAGCGTAACAATCACCGTTGACCCAGAAGCTGATGTTGATATTGCATTAGTTGTTTATGAAAATGGGACATCGGTTGCCTCAGTTGATGGCTATTATGCCGGAGTAAATGAAACAGCTTCTTTTAATACGACAAGTAATTCGACTTATGTAATAGTTGTTCGTGGGTATAATGTTGCTAATTTGAAGTCTCACACTGTAAATGTAGATATACAATAATAACGATCTTGATATTCTTAATATATGGAGTAAACCATGAAAACTTATCTAATGTTTTGTTTTACGCTAATTTGTTCTGCTTTTGTTGTCTCCTGCTATGCGGGTGGTGGAAAGGTTGATAAAAAACAGGTACAAAAACCTGTTAAAGTAAAAGTGGGTGCTCCTGTGAGTTTCAATTATAAACTTATTGGAGATCAGTTAAATCTTACCATTACTTTTTTAAATCAGGCAGAAGCGGTAACTGTTTTATTAAAAGGACTAGATGGATTAGTTGTTGAAGAGCAGGTTCCCGCTCAAACGATCTTCAATCAAGTTGAAAAGAACCAAAGCCTTGAATTTTCTTTAAGAATAGAGGCCCCTGAAGGCTTGTCCTATGTCTCTGTACAGGTAATCGGAATTTTCAATGGTGCGCATAGAGGGAGAGCTTATGCTGTCCCAATTGGTGAAATGAGTTCAATGCAAAAACAACAAAACTCAAAATCACTGGAACAAACAGAAGATGGTACCTCAGTTCATATCCTTCCTGCTCAAACAAATTGGTAAGATATAAAACCCAAGGTGTTCGCATGCATCCTGGGTTTTACTTTTTTTGATACTTTAGGAAAAACCCATTGCTGGAAGTTTGAATTATCAGCCAAAAATATTACATTGTTAGACTTAACATTCGTCTTCATATTCAACGAAATTCCCACTAGTACAATGTATAACTTAATGCTTCGCATTTTTGATTGAATCTGTTATTATCATCCTAAACAAACAAGGAGGATGATATGGCACCACGATACAGAGTCACATTAACAAAAGAAGAAAGGAAGGAATTAAAAAACATCTCAACCAAAGGGAAAAGAGCAGCACGCACTGTTTTATATGCTCGAGCCCTGCTACTACTTGATGCTGGAGAGTATGGTCCAAAATGGATTGTATCAAAGGTTGCTGAGGCTATAGGAACAACAACAAGAAGTCTTGAGAAACTAAAAAAGCAATTTGTTGAAGAAGGACTTTATGCATCAATAGAGCGCAAAATAAGGGTAAAGCCTCCGCGTGAAATTCAATTCGGAGGTGATTTTGAAGCAAAACTTATTGCATTGGCGTGTTCTACGGCGCCAGAGGGTCGGGAGAGGTGGACTATTCGGTTATTAGCCAAAAAAATGATTGAGCTGAATATTATATCAAGTGTTTCCCCAATGACAATATGTAATACATTAAAAAAATGAACTTAAGCCTCACCTAGTAAGTACTGGAAAATTCCGCCGGACCAAAATGCCAATTTTGTAGCGGCAATGGAGGATGTTCTAGAGGTTTACGCACGTCCATATAATCGAAAGTGCCCGGTTGTATGTATGGATGAATCCAGTATTCAGTTAATCGGAGAAGTACAGGAGCCAATTTCAGTAGCTCCTGGTCATTCTGTTTTAATAGATAACGAATATGTTCGCAAAGGAGTTGCGTGTATATTTATGGAAGTAGAACCACTTGGTGGAAAACGCCATGTAAAAATAACGGAACGACGAACACGGATTGACTGGGCGCATTTTATAAAAGAGATGGTTGACGTACGATATCCTGATGTTGATAAAGTAGTTCTGATTATGGATAATCTAAACACACATAATATTGGATCTCTTTATTCGGCATTTCCGCCTGAGGAAGCCAGACGTTTGTCAGATCGAATAGAATTACATTATACGCCAAAACATGGGAGTTGGTTAAACATTGCAGAAATCGAGCTTAGTGTTTTAAAACGGCAATGCCTTGCTGGTAGAATTGACTGTATTCAAAAAATGAGATCTGAAGTAACGATCTGGAATACTGATCGAAATAACCGTCAAACAAAAGTTGATTGGCAATTCAGAACAAATGATGCAAGAATTAAATTGAAACGATTATATCCGAAATATTAAACTGTACAGTGTACTAGAATCATAGTCTTGCATTGACCCGTCATTAAATATTATCAATGATCAGAATTCCAGTACCTACAACAGTCCTATTATTCAAAATTGTTACAGAAAAACCGATATCGGCAGAATCTTCGAATAGAGCGCCATCCTTTAACATAATCAAAACAAGACGTTCAATGGTTTCAGCTGAATAATTGTGGTCTTCATCAATGGCATGATATTTCATGTTTCTGTGAACTTTTATTGAGCGAGTGATAAAACTAGCCCGAAGCAGATCGACGGATATATGGTGCATTAGACTGGTGAACTTTAGGTTTTTATCCTTTCTAGCTGCTTGATGTATTCTGTCTAGTCCATTCAATGGTTACTCCTGTCTCAGTGTACAAGTCACAGTTGTTCTATCCAGAATTTCCATTGGTCACTGCCCTTTCCTCCAAAACCTCCGCCGCTGATTGGAATAACTCAGCTTTGTTCGGCTTCTTCTTCGGTACTATGCCAGTGTCTGACTTCTCAAAAACGTGCACGTTAGGAGTATGGCCACAGACCTTCCCTAACCGTTCCGTCTGTTTCGCAACAGTCGAAAACCTTTGAGATCTTCCGGTTCTCGGCCTAGAGTTTCCAAGCATGCACAGGGTCTCTGACTCCGTGAGGTCCTTGAACGGCTTGCTAATAACGTCACCCTCAGTATTGCCTTCCCCTTCGTAGTACAAGGTCGGCACCTCAAATGAGTGATTTCGGAGCTCAATGGCTGGCCTGCTTGTACCTCTGTCAACTGCTTCACGTATAACCTCACGGCTATCCGCACATGACTCGAGGCCACAATGGTTAGCTAATCCTTCTGTGTAGGGCTCTTTCATCCCCAACTCTATGCCGGTTTATCACGGCGCTTTCACTACGTCCCTAAATTATATTTGCATAACAACAAAATAGATATGATTTGAGTGGGTTACAGCGGTTGATGTAGTTGATATGGGATGTATAGGGGGATTTTTAAAAGGATTACTTAGCCGGTGGTAAATGTTGCTCTAACCATTGCACGCCAAAGTCTCTAAATTCTATAGAATTGAGCAAAAATGAGTCAGCATTACCCACTTTCCCAGAATTTCCATGAACACTATTCAGGTAGTCACGGATCATTGAATCAAAATAGTCTTTAGGTTCATACCCTGGAATATTGTGATGTGTGTTAAATCGCTCGATGGAAATAATCTTCCTTTTACCTTCCCTAAAAATTGGCACTTGATAAGATATTACCTGTTTTCTCGCCACATGTGCAAGATGCTCGCACAGATGAACAAGCGTTACACTATGGAATGGTGCCCCTAGTATCAGTACTTTACCATTCAAATCACATAACTTAGCTAGTGGAGATGAAGGGCCATGACAATAATTAATATTGTGTTCTGAGGTTAGTTTTCGTGCCAGTCGTCCAACAGCAGCGAACGAGTAATCCGGGTGTTGGCTACGGTAAGACTCATCCCAGGTACGCAAAACCTCACCTGTTATTCCCCAATCAAGATTTGCTGGTGTATTTGCTATATCGAATGGTTTGCGAACATTTAGTTTTTTTTTCATTATATGAGGAGGCCAGTCTGCAATGTCATAAAATGCATCATTTGACCCCACAAGCATCAATATGGTTCCCTCAGAGCCAACTATTTGTAGTATTGCCTTGATCAGAGTGGTGGCTCCACCTTCTATTTTTCCAATCGCTCGCAACGAAACATGAAGCATAACAGTTGTTCCTGCTTCAAGACCAATATTACACAAACCAATTTTAAGTTGCTCAAACGAATGATCTGTAATCTTCATTTTTCATTTATTTGATAATTATGAAGAACAAAAAGGAGAAACTAAAACCTATACTTCAGTTTTTGTGATAACATGATCTATTTAACACATTTTAACAACAGTGGATAATCTGGGAATTTGACACCTTAGGTCACTCAAATATAAAAAGAAAATAGAGTGAAGGCTGTTTTATAAACATTTCAGTTGAAAATTGCAGTTTTTTATAAATTTTGAAAGATGTTGGAAAGATCTAATCCGTTTCGGTTAAACGACCGGTAGTATATTTGTGTAAGATACTGGAAACAAGCGTTTGATATGGCATACCATGCTCTAAAGCTTTAATTTTTAATGCATCCAAATCATGCTTTGATATTCTAATATTCAACCTTTTATCTTTCTTGAAAGTATTCTTCGCATATTGCTTGGATCTGCTGATTTCTTTATTCAAATCGGGTACAGACTCCCATTCACCGGATTCAACAGATTTAAGTAATTCTTTTTCTTCTTTATCCAGTTTGATCATTTTAATTTTCCTTCTTTGTATAGTTTAGTGGATTTTCTACTTGGAATAATCGTTTTTAAAAATCTCTCATTTTGGCTATCTACAAAGGGTACTAAGTGCACACAATCTTGAATCAAAATGATATAAACTTTTTGATTACTGTATGTTATCTGATTTGGATGATTGATAATATCGATTACACAACCATTTTCAACTAAAAAAATAACTTGTTCGAATGATACATTCTGCTCCTTTTTTAGTTTTTTATTCTTTTTTTCATCCCATTTAAATGTTTTCATGTTGTGAATTAAACATAAAATGTGTGCTAATTGTCAATACATGCATCATCCAAAACATCGTTTACAAACATCTCTTTAACAATACCAAAAGCCTTGTGATAAGCTGTTTTCAGCTTTCCTGTTAGAACGATTGACCGCAGGAAAATCATCTTCTCAGCATTTTCTCTTTTCCAGAACATACCGGCCCCCTTAACGCGAAGGTTTATGACACGCCGAATAGGGTTATCGGGGGGCACAAGACCTATTGAATATCGTAATAAGGGACGTAGGTGCGAAATTGTGATTTTCTTAACTTGGTAGATGAATGGTGGAGGTGACAACAATTTAATGTTTATAAGGATTTGTGGGGGATAGTGTCACAATAAGGTCCTAAACGAAAATTATTCTGCAGATAATTCAAGTTACCCGGGGTAATACCGGACAAAAGTTTAGCATCGATAAGATTAAGGCAAAATCAATAATCTTTCACTTCTCCAAACCCTGACTATACGTATTTTAAAAGTTTCTCGAAGATAGACGATTCTGAAAGAAGGCCTGATTAATTCTCGAAGATTTTTTTGTTCAAATTCCGGTACAATACGGCCTATGTCAGGTTGATCCTTAAGACGTTCAATATCATCTATTACTTGTCCAACAAGTCGGTTTCCCACATGAGGAATCTTTTGTTCTCCATAATATTCGAGAATATCCTCTAAATCTTTTATAGCTGATTCAGCCAATGATACTTTTATTTTATCTACCATATCATTGTTTGATATTCAGGCGTTTTTTTACAACAGCTAAGCTTGATTCTCGACCTTCTTCCAAGTCAACAATTCCCTTTACGACAGCTTTCATAAAATCACGTTCTTCAATATTTGTTTCATAATCATGCAGATCTTGTAAAACCGCTACACCACGACCTCTGCTGGTTATAACAATAGGGCGATGCGATTCTTGAGCGTGCTTGACCAGTTTACCGGGATTTACTTTAAAGTCACTGATTGGAACAATATCTTCCGAAAATTTTGGATTCATATTTCTCCATATTTGAAGTTTGATGACCAAATAATAGCACCTGTTAAATGGACGGTCAAGTTACATAGCTAAAATTAGTCTTCACACAAAATCCTAATTCTTCAAAGTGCTTTACACGTTCCTTACCTTCGCTTTTAAAAGCTTCAGACACTTTCTTGAACCGAAGTTTACGCAGCTTTTTTTCATAATCGTCATCAACCATCACTTCTCCTGATCCGACTTATCATCCCAGATCACTTATCTTCCTTCACAAACCTCACCTACTACGCAAATTCTATGCAGTTTTCCCCTCAGATATTTTGACCATTCTCACAAGCAAGTCTCTCTGCTCAGAAAAGTTATAAGGTCAACATACTATTTTTTGACAATTAACCATGTACCAAAAAATAAGAATCCGATACCTACAACCTTAGTTAAATCTAAAAGCCTGTATGTTGCTCCCAACAAGCCATAATGGTCAATCACCGCGCCAGCGGCAATTTGGGCAGCAATAATCACAGTAAGAGTTGATAATGTTCCTAGACGGGGAGCTGTAAACCCTATTGACCCAACAATCACCAGACCTAAAATCCCCGCGTTCAAATTGTACCATGGAACAGTATGCCATAAATTCAAATTGCCCCCACGTTTTAAGAGCATAACGATTCCAATGATTAAGCCTCCAGTCCCATATGTGATAAACACACTTTCAAAAGTGCCTATTTTCTTATCCATTACTCCCATAAATAATGCTTGGATAGTAACTGCAACACCTCCAAGGGATGCGATAGCACTCAATATCAATAAATTAGTCATAGTTTTTCTTATTAGTTTTTATTCATCTCTTCTCGTAATACCTTCGATGCGCTAAATACAACAACTTTCCTTTCTGATATTTCATAAGTAACTTTCGATTTAGGATTTCTTCCAATTCGTGCATTCTTATGGACAACATTGAAGTTACCAAATCCTGAAATCATTACCCTATCACCTGATGCGAGTGTGTCCTTTATTTTTTTGAGAGTTAATTCTACAAGATTTCTTGCAGTATTTCGATCTATTTTAGTTTTTTTTATGACGTCGTTTACAATGTCATTTTTAATTATTGTCATTTTTATTTATTCTAATTGTTGATCTGAAGTTTCCTGAAAATTAATCGGCGTAATTTGAAAAAATATTTTCTAAGAGGGTAAAGTAGTATCCTGTGGCACGATATTTGAGGAATTTTCGTGCCATTATTGTGTAAAATAATATATATTATTCTTTTATTTCAATGATTTAACCAGTGACAAGCAACCAGCTTAATGCTATGTTTTTATAGTATTCATTCAATAAAATCATAACATTAAGGAGCTGGTTACCAATGTTTATACTAAAGGATTTACTCGAACCCTTGCAAGAGAATTTTTCACAGACAAGGCAAGGTCAAAAACGGAAATACTGGTTTGTTTATACATTGCTCGCAGTAATGTTGCCATTTACATCGTCCATGACATCGAACTTGCTACGGACCTTAAAAACACTCTTTGGATTGGAGGTAGAGAGTCAGCGGTTCTATGCTTTTATAGGAAGTACAACACTGCCATGGAGAAAATTGTGGCGTACTATTTGGGGGCTGATCCCGGACCCAGTTGTTCGAGGCCGTATTATGGTAGCCCTGGATGACTCAATCAACCCAAAGACCGGTAAGAAGATCTTTGGTTGTGCGTCTTTTCATAATCATGCCGCCAAGAATGGTCAAAGCTCTTATCCATGGTCGCAATGTATTTTGGCGATTTTTGCATGATGGCGACAACCGTGATCTGGATCTATGCTGATAAATTACAAAAGGCACCGGATCGTAAATATAAAATTCGTGGTAGGGCTGGATTTGCTTTTTCCGATGTCATAAGAATTATTTCGGAAGCGGCACTTGCCCCACATTTTCAATCGATTTGCCCTGTACCAACGCAAAGGCCACAAAATTCTTTTGTAAGGATGCTATTGCGTATGGTTGCGTAATGGAAGTATCCTCTGAACAATAAAAATAATCAGGAAACTTCAGGTTTTCAATACACTTCCTACTAAAACTAAAACCAGCAATTTATTAAATTTATGGCTAGAACAAACATTATACCAAGACAATCACGATTAGATTTCCCCGATGCGCTTCATCATAATCATGGCCAGAGAGATTGAACAAAAAGACATTTTTATTAACAAAAACGATTACTCTGATTTTCTGAAAAGACTGGGAAAAATTCTGCTGAAAACCAATACTAAATGTTATGCCTGGACATTGATGAACAGCCATTTTCTTCTACTACTTCAGTCTGTTGATTCAAAAATAACGAAAGTAATGCAACGTTTATTAACCGGTTATGCAATTAATTAAGGGATTCAGTGTTAATGATTCCTATAAGAATTTTTCAAAACAATATTTTTCTTAAAGTATTTCAACATGTCACCAACGTCACCTAATATTAGGGTGTTTTACTTCTCGTGAATTTCTGTGATCATGTCTTAAATAATCCTTAAAACGTCAAAGTATCTCAGATTATTTCTCCTGTTTTATGAATAATCTTACTTTTCCATTAAAATATTTTGACTTTAAAAGAGCGATTTCCTATTATCCATAGTCTATTGTTGTAAATAGCAATGGACTTGTTGCAGCATACGCTATGTGATAGCTTTTCTGTGCTGCCTGTGAGTAATAAGGTATGGCCAAGTGAGAGAAACACTCATGAGTTATGACCAAACAGAATCAAAATTTGAAGAGCGGCTTCGGTTCGAACAGCTTCTTGTAGATATTTCCAGCCGATTCGTTAATATATCCATTGATGAAATTGATAGCGCCGTTAAAGGGACACTGGGTATGGTGAGCGAATTTCTGCAAGTGGACCGTGCAGGTTTGGGGGAATATGACGGAGATGAGACCTGGATTTTCTTGCAGGTGTGGACGGCACCAGAGTTTTCTCCGAGACATAAACCCGGAGAGTTCTATAGGACCAGCGATGTCCCATGGATTTATAATAAAATCCTGAAAGGTGAGGCTCACCATATCTCCAGTGTCCGTGATATCCCACATGACCAGTCCGCCCTGAAGGATTATTTCAAGGAGTATAGGATAAAATCCGAATTGGATATTCCTCTATCGATTTCTGATTCCGTTCTTGGGGTGATAAGTTTTATCGCCGAACGTTCAGAGCGCCATTGGTCCTCATCATTAATTCAGCGATGTAAACTTATCGGTCAAATTCTTGCCGGTGTTCTGTTACGAAAAAGGGCGGAACTGGAGTTAAGGGAGGCGGAATTTTGTTACCGAACTGTTGCCGATTTTACCTATGATTGGGAATACTGGGCCAATCGTGACGGTACAATGCGTTATGTGTCACCTTCCTGTGAACGAGTAACCGGTTACACGCGTGACGAACTGCTTTCGGATCCCCTGCTTCTGGACCGTATGGTTGTGACTGCAGATAGGGATATCTGGAAACGACATATTTGTGACAATCTGGATCATATGAAAGCCGAGGGGCTTCAGTATCGGATTCAGACACGAAACAAGGAGATATGCTGGATTGAGCATGAGTGCCGAAAGGTTATCGGAGAGGATGGCGAATTTTTGGGAATTCGTGCCAACAACCGTGATATTACCAAGCGTAAAGAGTCAGAAGAGAAATACAAGGATGCATTGGTGGAAATAGAGCAGCTAAAAGATCAGTTGCAGGAAGAGAATATTTATTTGAAAGAAGAGATTGATCTCAAGTACAATCACGATGGGATAGTGGGTCAAAGCGAAAGTATCCGAGAAGTATTGAATCAAATAGAACAGGTAGCTCATACTGATTCCACAGTATTACTTCTTGGAGAGACCGGTACCGGAAAGGAACTGGTGGCCAGAGCAATTCATAATTTAAGCAATCGAAAAGATAGACCTATGATTAAAGTCAATTGCGCAGCGTTGCCGACAACACTTATCGAAAATGAATTGTTTGGGCGGGAGAAAGGGGCCTATACCGGAGCGGAATCCTTGCAAAAAGGTCGATTCGAAATTGCAAATAAGTCAACCTTATTTCTTGATGAAATAGGTGATATTTCCTTGAATACACAGGTTAAACTGTTGAGAGTATTAC
>Ga0233431_1003221_pt1 | contig 20225 bp, 18 predicted proteins | sample SI_118_April2016_FD_179867 | JGI IMG/M metagenome (GOLD analysis project Ga0233431, IMG submission 179867) | Seawater microbial communities from Saanich Inlet, British Columbia, Canada - SI_118_April2016_200_MG | ecosystem: Environmental > Aquatic > Marine > Inlet | place: Canada: British... | reverse complement strand
CCATAAAACATTCCTGCAACACAAACTGAATTATTATCAGCAACAGAAATTGAGATTATTGCAGCATCCGATGTTGTTGAATTGCTGGCAAAGTATTTTGACCATAAAAGATTGCCATTACTATCCGCTTTACGAAGATGACTGCCTATATAAGAATTGGATGAAGAATAGTAGTTATTTTGCTGATCGAAAACAAAATTGTATCCACCGGTCATATCCGGAATTAACAAATTGCCATTTATGTCAACTTTTGATGTCAAATGAAGGTTATTGGAACTGCCAGCATAACATTGAGGACATGATATTGTAGTATCAGCAAAAACAGGACTTGCCAAATATTCTGCCATCATTATTAAATCATCATTATTATCGAAGGCGCTTGAATAGTAATAAGCATGGCATCCAAAATTTGTAGCACTTTGCCACTGAATATTTTGAGAATAAATTGAGTAGCTGATTAAGCTTAGAAAAGCTATTGTAAATATATTTTTAAGTCTCATAATCATAAAATTTAAATTAATAGTTTGTAACAAATCAGTGCATGACAATAAATTGTAACATGCTAAACTAAAGCAAAATAAATATTATAACCACAAAGATCGCCATGTAAATCGCAATGTTTCGCAAAGAAAAAATACTCATTAACTTAGCGTTCTTTGCGCTTAAAATAAATTTCACAACAATCATAGATTCAACACTTTAGACACACTGATTTGTTATAATAGTTTTTGTTAATTGGTGGTAGATTTTTTGGTTTGAAAAGCCTCAAAATATTCCCACATTTCAAGGCATGGTTTTATTAATTTGTTTCCCCCAGATAAAAAATGTCGCATAAAAAGAAATAGTTTTTCACTTGTAACTATTAGTAGTAAAACATTAACAATTTTCTGAAATCAGTTTTATTTTTTTCAAAGTCGGTCAATAGCCAATAATTCGGTTTTTAGTATTTATATTGGCTTTGAAAAACTTTCATAAAACTAATTTTTTGCTAAAGTTAAATTTGTTTTCGTATTAAAACAAATTTTTCAAAAGAAAACGAACTTTTTTTCAACATTTTGATAATGGGGACTTCTAAAAATATCAAATTTCAAGGCGTAAGAAATTTCAAAACCGCAGTTTACTATTGTAAATGAGGATTTTGAAACAACGAAGAAATTTGCATTTATAGAAGTCCCCTAAACTGTTAAAATTCAGAATGCAATAACATGTAAAAACGCAAATCGGACTTTTAACCTTTTTCAAATTCAATTTACCTTTAGATGACATAAAAGGTTATTTTCATGAAACTTTCGAAGGAGTTTGTTTCCTAAGGTTTTCGAAGAACAGCCTATGATAATGCAATTTAGCATTTTAGCTTACAAATAGCTATCACCAAAACATTTCTCTTCAGTACCTCAAAATAAGATTTAGCCCAAATTTCAAAATCTCAAAAATTCATAATTTTATGTAGTTTTGCATTTATTGAAAAAATGAATAGAGATGAAATTATGATAAGTGAAGGGAAAATTTCGAGGGGATGTACAAAAGTAGATTTTGAAGATTTGGCCAGACCGGTACACACTTCAGACGGTTGTTGCAAATTAAATGTCGAGAACTGGCTGAAAGACCTACCACAAAGTGCAAAAGTATGTAATATAGTAGAAGTTAGATTTAAAAATACAAGAAAAGAATTTTATTCAAATATTAATAATATTCCTCTTAGAAACGGCGATATAATTGCTGTGGAAGCCTCGCCGGGACACGATATTGGGATTGTATCGCTTGTTGGAGATTTGGTTTATCTTCAATTAAAGAAAAATGGAATTTCTTTAGATTCTGAGTTTAAGCGAATTTATCGGAAAGCAAAAATTTTGGATGTAGAAAAATGGGAACTTGCAATAGAGTCGGAAATTCCAACTATGCTAAAAGCCCGAAAACTTGCCGAAGAATTGAAGCTAAACATGAAAATTGGCGATGTAGAATTTCAAGGCGACAAAACCAAAGCAATATTTTATTATATTGCTGAAGAACGAGTCGATTTTCGTGCTTTAATAAGAATTTTGGCCGATACTTTCAGAATTAGAATTGAAATGCGACAAATTGGTGCCAGACAAGAAGCCGGCAGAATTGGCGGAATAGGACCTTGTGGGCGAGAATTATGTTGTGCTACTCATATCAAATCTTTCGTTTCGGTTTCGACTAATTCGGCCAGAAATCAAGAGCTTTCTCTCAATCCACAGAAATTAGCAGGCCAATGTGGTAAATTGAAGTGCTGCTTAAACTTCGAGATAGATTGTTATATTGATGCTCAAAAAGATTTTCCTTCTTCGACTATTGAGTTAAAATCTAAAAACGGAACGGCATTTCATGTAAAAACCGAAATTTATAAAAAAATCCTTTGGTATTCTTACGATAAAGAACACGCTTTTAATGCTATTCCGCTTCCGCTCGAAAGAGTAAGAGAAATAATAAAACTGAATTCAAAAGGAGTAATTCCTGATGAGTTGTCTGAAAAAAATCCGGTAAACATGTTTAATGTAGTTGGATATGAAGATACCGTTGGGCAAGAGAGTTTAACTCGTTTCGACGATAAGGAAAAAGCAAAGAAAAAGAAAAAACCTAATCGCCATAGGTCAAAAAACGGTAATAGCGAAAAACAACATAAACCCAAAAAGGAAAATAATAGAAAGGAAAATAAATAAATATTGTAATATTCTTAATGAAAAAAATTGTTATAATAATTGGAATTCTTTCAGTTTTTTTATGTTCCTGCGACACAAAAAAAGTGTTTGAAGAAAACATAAAAATCGAAAAAGGAATTTGGGACAACCAAAAAAAAGCAACTTTTGAAGTATTAATCTCAGATACTTTGGCTGTTCATAATGTTTTTGTAAACATCCGAAATACAGACTTATATCAATATAGCAACATTTATCTTTTCATAAAGACAAGTTCTCCGGATGGCTATTTTCTGAGAGATACCTTTGATTGCGTTTTGGCAGACCTAAGCGGAAAATGGCTTGGCGATGGTATGGGAGATATTTGGGACAATCAAATTTTGTATAAAAAAAACGTTCGGTTTCCTGTTGCTGGAATTTATACTTTCGAATTTGAACAGGCCATGCGCATGAGGCATTTGCCCTTTATTATGGATATTGGTTTAAGGGTAGAAACTATTGACTAACAGTTAGTTCTATGATGTATTTCCTCTGTAATTCGAGGTGAGTCAGTTTAAATGATTTATTTTAAAACACAAAAATGCAAAAACCCTCAGTCTTGATAATTTACACCGGCGGAACCATTGGAATGCTTAGAAGTGAGAAAAATAACTCGCTTGTACCATTCGATTTCGACCATATTTTGAAACAGGTTCCCGAATTGAAAAATTTCGACTACAATCTGTCAACTTATACTTTCGACCCAGTAGTCGATTCCTCAAATGTGAATCCAAAAACTTGGATTAAACTGACGAAAATTCTTAAAGAAAATTATAATAAACATGATGGCTTTGTAATCTTACATGGAACCGATACAATGTCATTTTCCGCTTCTGCTCTTAGTTTTATGCTCGAAAATCAACACAAACCCGTTATTTTTACAGGCTCACAATTGCCAATAGGAACTCTACGAACAGATGGAAAGGAAAATTTGATTACAGCTATTGAAATTGCAGCCGCTCGTCAGAATGGACAGGCCTTAGTGCCAGAAGTTTGTATTTATTTTGAAAATCAACTGTTTAGAGGAAATAGAACTACAAAATACAGTGCCGAATATTTTGATGCATACCAGTCTGATAATTATCCTAAATTAGCAAAAGTTGGAATAAATATCAAATATAATCATTCTGTAATTCACTATCCTACAGTGAAACGCGATATTAAAATTTACACTAAAATGGATGAAAATATTGCTGTTCTAAAGGTTTTTCCCGGCATTTCTAAAAATGTTGTAAGTTCAATTTTAAATATCTCGGGGCTCAAAGCTCTTGTTCTTGAAACTTTTGGATCAGGCAATGCTCCATCAAGCAATTGGTTTGTAAACGAGATAAAAAAAGCAGTAGATAAAGGAATAATTATTTTAAATGTAACACAATGTAGTGCAGGAAGTGTAAATATGGGTTTATACGAAACAAGTATTGCATTGTCTGATGCAGGAGTTGTGAGCGGTTACGACATTACTACCGAAGCCGCATTATGCAAACTCATGTTTTTGTTTGGAAATAAAAAAAACAAGCAAGAAATTATAAGTTGTCTCAACAAATCAATCAGTGGCGAAATTACAGTATAATTTGCTTTCTTGACAAAATGTTTAAATAAATATCAGAAAATTATGAAAAGAATCCTCGAACCTGAACTAATGGAAAATGAAGAACAAACACTTGCATACAGTAATGCAGACTTTGCTTTCTCGAACCATTCATTTATAGATTACATAATTGAAAATTCAAAAATAAAAACTGGAAATATTTTAGATTTAGGTTGCGGTCCCGGCGATTTGGATATTGAATTGACAAAAAAACTTCCGGATGTGCAAATTTTTGCTATTGACGGATCAGCCCAAATGGTAGATTTAGCAACACAAAAAATAGCAAAACATAATTTAACGGATAGGGTTGAAATATTACAAGACATATTGCCAAATTTGAATTTGCCAGAAGGAAAATTCGATCTGATTATTTCAAAAGACCTTTTGCATCATATCCCAAGCCCTAATGATTTTTGGGCTGAGATAAACCGATTGGCAAACAACCACACCCAAATTTATGTTATGGATTTAATTCGCCCGGATTCTATCGATAAAGCTAAGAAAATTGTGGAATCAATTTCGGCAAGTGAACCAGAGGTTTTGCAGGAAGATTTCTACAATTCATTGTTGGCAGCCTTTACTTTTGATGAAGTAAAAGAACAAATGGAAAGGGCAAATCTCAACTATCAAATTGATAATTTGGGAGATAGGCATTTCATAGCTAAATGTAAAAAAATGAATTGATGAATAAATATTATAAAAACTACTCATCAATCATATCCTGCATAACAGAAACAGCCTCGAACAAGTAAGCATCTTTTTGAAGATTTTCGTAATATGCAGAAATTATATCCATTTTTGCAGAATCTGTAGCCAAACCAAAAGTATCGGCAGGAACGGAGAACACTTCCAAACCCGTTGGTTTTTTCATTGTTTCTTTATAAACTGTTGCTTCATTATTAATTTTTGCTCGTTCTTTTTGATACTTTTCCAGATTTAAGCTTCTAATTGAGTTTTTTCGTTGAATTTCTAATCTCTGTGCATTTGAATCTGCAATTTTGAATTTTTCACTCTTCTTAATACGTTTCTTGCTGTTTTTCTGAAGTATTTTCAATTCGTTGTTTAAATCAGCAGTATTGTATTCTAAAGGCTCAATTTTTGTCCATTCCATAGGAAAATCGAGCTCTTTTTCGCCATATTCAATATATTTGTAATTGTCGGGCAAAACAATATCTGGCACAACACCTTTCAGTTGGGTTGTACCTCCATTTATGCGATAAAATTTCTGAATAGTAAGTTTCATTGCACCGAGAGGTTTTATATCGTTCAGCTTTGGTGGTAAAAGATGATCAAAATTTATCATCTTTTGCACTGTTCCTTTTCCGAATGTCGATGATGTTCCAATTATCACAGCACGCTTGTAATCTTGCATTGCGGCTGCTAAAATTTCTGAAGCCGATGCACTATGAGAATTAACCATGATAATCAAAGGTGCATCATACATAGTTGTAGAATCTTCGTCAGAAAGAATTATTGGTTTGCCAACTCTGGCTTTCACTTGAACTATCGGGCCCTGTTCAATAAACAAACCTGCAATTTTTACAACATCCATTAGCGAGCCACCGCCGTTATTACGCAAATCTAAAATTAATCCTTCGACATTTTCGTCCATTAATTTTTCGATTTCAACTTTCATATCGTCAGTGCAATTGGCAGAACCTTGCTTATTAAAATCTGCATAAAATTTCGGAAGTTTTATATAACCAATTTTCTTCTCGCTATTGATAATTGATGATTTTGCATAGGTTTCTTCTAAAATTACAACATCGCGGATAATCGGAATTACAACAATAGAAGCATCTACTTTTTTCACTGTCAGCCTGACTTCTGTGCCTTTTTTCCCTCGAATAAATTCTACTGCTTTGTCGAGTCGCATATCAACCACATCGAGAGGTTCGCCATCGGCCTGAGCAACTTTTAAAATTATATCGCCTACCTCTAATTCTCCTTGTTTCCAGGAAGCACTGCCCGGAACAATTCTTTGTACTTTTATATAACCATCAATTTCGCTTAGGGTTGCACCAATACCTTCGAATTGCCCCGACATTGAAATGTCAAAATTCTCTTTGTCTTTTGGTGGAAAAAAAACCGAATGCGGATCGTATGTTGTTGTGAATGAGACTAAATATAAACTTCTTCTATCTTTTTGTTCTATCTTTTTTAAGCGTCTGAAATAATTATCGAAGGTATTTTTAACTTTTTCGCGCGAAGCAAATTCCAAACTGTCGAAACTTTGAATTTTGATGCTCGTGTCATTGTCAGCAATGGCTTTTTCCTGAGTTTTTATTTTATCGGCAAGATGAGCAAGTGTGCGATATTTAAGATATTTTTTCCAGTTTAGCTTTAACTCATCAGACGAATTTGCATATTCAATTTTTTCCGGATCGGTCTCCAAAGTTTCATCTGTTTCAAAATTAAAAGGTTTAGATAAAATTTCTTGGTAAAAATGCTCGACTTCTCCTATCCTTTGTTCGATTATATTATTCGAAAGATTAAAAAATTCGTAGCTTCTTTGTTTTATTTGGTCATCTAATTGATTTTCAAAACGATAAAGTTGGTCGAAATCTGACTTCAACAAAAAGCGCTTGCTATAGTCAAGTCGTTTCATATACAGAGAAAACATCTTTTGCGAAAACTTATCATCTAAATTTACTTCTAAAAAATGACTTCTTTCCAATCCCTGATGTATAATATCTATTAAGACTTTATTTCTTTTATCGTCCGTATCGCTTGTTGCTCCTATTAGAAACAAAAATATTACAAGGAACGAAACCAACATTTTTATAATTCTATAATTCATATCTTCAATTTTTCAATAAACCTCTATTAAACAATAAAATTAATCAAAATATTGTTACTTGGATAAAACTGTGAAATTTTCTTTTGCTTAATGAAGCGCTAAGTACGAGATCCGTACGCTTAGTGGTACTTCGACAGGCTCAGTAGAGCTGTGAGAGGTGCACTGGTAGTTATTTTGCCATCAGCCGCCTACTCTATTAGGTGCTTTTATTAAAAAAAATTATTTAATTCAAAATGGTGGTGTCCCTGTATCAAATGAATGTGAATAAAGAATTGTATCACCACTTACCACATTTGTGTAGATGTAGCGATTGTGAATATCTTTATATTTTGATTTTGAAACAGTCCTCTTTATTTTATAAATATATTTTGATTCAAGAATTGAATAAATCCTTACATCATTCATTTCAATACAATTGCGTATCACTCTTTTTATAGGACTTCTTGTCCAATACGCATCTGTTATATCTAAATCAACTGTGTCATTTTTGAAAGCACAAGAGTCTGGAAGGTTAATAAACCGTTCTAACAAGTCATTTCCAATACTATCACTAATCGATATAATATAATCCCCCTTTTTAAAATGGCTATCTAAAGTCAAATCTAACGAAGTAAGCCTTATTATTTTTGTTTTAGTCTTATCTCTAATGTCTCGATTAACCGAACAAGCGATTATTGTGAAAACGAATAAAATCAAGCTCCATTTCATAATTTTATTGAGTGTTATTATTTTCAATCGAATACGTTTTATTTTAATTGCACCTAACCCAAGTTGAGAACAATATTTTATATCTGCCTACATATGAGCATATTACGTTCATAGGATTCGTTTTTCGGGTACTACGGATTTTGTAATTTCAATATTTTCAACGAACTAAATTTCAAGTTGCAAAGTTAACAAAATATTATTTAGAATAGTTCTAAATAAGACGATATTCTGGGACTACAACGGACACCAATTACTTATATAACTGTATATCTGCACATTATGGTATTTAGAACGATTCTATATAACGTCATATGCCTAATTATCAGATAGATAAAATTTTAATTATTTTATTAATTTTGGAAAAATGCTCAAGTTAGGCTAACATTAGTATAAACAGAAAATTCCGTTTATTTCTTTATTACTATTTTTTGTTTTAAATATCCATATCATCGAAAGGATTATTAATTTCATTGGACTTTGTGCTTGATACATTTGTGTATATTTCGGTTGTTTTGCTTGATTCATTTCAAATTTTTCACATCTTTTTCTAATTTAATTTTAAAAAATAACAAATATAAAGAAAAAAGCATTTTAGCAAATTTGGAACGGCGAATAAATTTGAAATTGTTTTACCCAAAAAGTAAGATTAAAACCTTCGCAAAGCACATAGCAAAATTTTAACTGCCAGTTACATTAAATACTGGAAGATGTAGTTCAATCCCGATTTTTCATCGGGACAAAGCCCTGCTCAGTAGTTTCTTGTTATTTTATATTCTTAGCTGTCATATGCTTTTCTTTATTTCTAACAAAAATCAATTTATGACTGCTTTTGGGATTTTCTCTTTGTTCTATCTCAAACCTGCCAATAGATTTTATCAGAGGAGTTAATTTTTCAAATCCATAATTCCTTGCGTCAAAGTTGGGTTGCTTTTTCTGAAGTAAACCACCAACATCTCCTAGAAAAGCCCATCCATCTTCATCTGATAAATCCTTAATAGTTGTAAAAATTAGGTTCATTTCTTTTTTAGTTATTTTATCAACTATTGATTCATTGGATTCTTTACTTTCAAGCTTTTCCTCTGTTTGTTTCTTTAAAATTTCAATATAAACAAATTTGTCGCAAGCTACAATGAATGGGTTGGGAGTCTTTTTTTCTCCTATCCCTATAACTTGCATACCAGCTTCTTTTAGTCTTGTGGCTAATCGGGTAAAATCACTATCGCTGGAAACAAGACAGAAACCATTAACCTTGCCACTATAAAGAATATCCATTGCGTCAATTATCATTGCTGAGTCTGTGGCATTCTTACCAGTAGTGTACCCGTATTGTTGAATAGGTGTTATTGCATTTTCTAAAAGAAGATTCTTCCATTTGGTTAGGCCTGGTCTAGTCCAATCACCATATATCCTCTTGATGGTTGGATTGCCATATTTGGCTATTTCTTCCATCATTTCTTTTACGTTAGCCGATGGTATGTTATCTCCATCTATTAGGACGGCTATATTAAAATTTTTCATTCAGGTATTAATTAGTCAATTGCATTATATTTTTTGTGTGTGCCAAGCATAATCGTATGCTGTACAACCACATTTATGCTCAATAAAAATTTCAAAAGTACAAATTGTTTTTGGAAAATAGAAATTCAGAACAAGTGATACAAAACGGATTTAGCCATTTTGTTAGTCAATTTTCAATCAGCAATCCGTAGAAGTTCCAAATCCTGATAATCGAAACTGAAGTCGATGTTTGGAGAAATTCCTTCCATCTTAATCATTGTTGCTTTTCCTTCTTTATCTAAACTGAAAGTTGCAAAAGCATCGCTGGTCATATCTTTATACTCCATTTTTATTGCGAAAGTAGTGGCTTTGTAGAAAAACATTTCGCCGCTAAGTTTTGGAGAACGAAGCGAACGAAACCACAACTTATCTTCTTTTAATGAAACTTCCACTTCTCCAAACCAATTGTCTTTATACGTGCCAATGAAATTTTCTAAATTCAGATGGTCTGTATTTGCATTTTCTACAGTTTCCCATACTTTATTTACTACCGAATCGCCTACATTTTGGCTATAAGAAAGGGCATTTTCTGCTCGTTTAATCCAATCGAATTTTTCAACACCTATGTATGAGTCTGTGATAGCTTTTGAAATAATATAATATCCAAGGCCTCCGGGAGCCGAGTTTGTGAGAACAACCACTCCGAGATTCAATTCAGGAATAAGAGTAGTCATAGAAAGCATTCCGGGCAAACCGCCAGTATGGCTTATTGTTAGATAAGAATTTTCGTCGGACAGTTTCCAGCCTAAACCATAGTACGAAAAATGTGTTTTATAACGAGATTGAGGTTTATAGTTGAAATTTATTCTTGTATGAGCTGTCCACATTTCATTTAAGTTTTTTTTCGAAAAGAGTTTCTTTTTCAATCTGTAGCCATACTTACCTTCGTTCAGCAGCATAAGAAGCCATTTACTCATATCGTCCACGCTTGAATAAATTCCACCGGCAGCGGCAGTCAGATTGTTCGAGTATGTTTCTATCTGCTGCAATTCTCCAGTTTCGGTGGAGTGTGGTAAAGCAATATTGGTTTTGCTTCTCACACTTTGAAAAGTACCGGCAGATCTATCCATTTCTAAAGGAGCAAATATTCGTGTTTCTACAAATTCTGTCCAGCTTGTGCCGCTGATTTTTGCAATGATTTCTCCGGCTACTATATACAAAAGGTTGTCATAATCGTATTTTGTACGGAAATCGGACACTTGTTCCTGATATTGAAAACTACTAACGACATCATTGATTGTAAAATCGCTGCCATGCGGAAATATCATCAAATCGCCTGCTCCCAATCCTAATCCGCTTCTATGAGTAAGTAAATCCTGAATAGTGAAATTTGCTGTTACATATGGGTCGTACATTTTAAATTCCGGTATGTAATCCACAACTTTATCTGTCCACGATATTTTGCCTTCATCCACCAGAATTGACAAGGCAGCCGTAGTAAATGCTTTACTATTGGAAGCAATGGCAAATAAAGTATTTTCATCGACTTTTTCTTTTGTTTGCATCGAACACAGGCCGTATCCTTTAGAATGAAGAACTTCCCCATCTTTTACAAGTACAACAGCAATTCCGGCTTGTGGCATTTTCCCCATCGATTTGCTGATGAGAGAATCAATTTGTTTGCTGCCAAAACCTTGAGAATTTGCAAAGAAAGAAAACGAAACTGATAATAAAAGTAAAACGCTTTTGATAAATAATTTTTTCATTTTTTTAGTTTAAAGTTTGTAAAGTGATAAATTTTATGTGTCAATTTAGATATTTTAAGATTTGGATTGCCACCTGCGACAAAAATTATGGAGTATATTGTGCTTTAGCATTTTGTTATTTTATCAATTTCTCAATTAGTAAGCATACACTTGTGCCTAATTCATTAATCAAATTTTCATTGTTGACTTGCATATTCTTTGCTCGAATAATGGCATCATTTATTCCATTTTCAAACCTTTCAAATTTCAGGTTCTTTTTATTATATCCTTTCAGAATAATTGAAAGTTCTTTGTCTATAAAACGTCTGGTTTTATTCACTTTATCGTTATTTATCAAACCATCAAGGGAATATTTTTGTAAATCAGTAAGATGCAAAAGTAACCATAATTCAAATGTTGGATTTGACAATGCAAGATTATAACCCTCTAATTTACATTTATCAATAATAGAGTTTAGTTGTTCCTTACTAACATTTTGCCTGTCTCTGTCAACCACCATCCACAATTCATTGGCTTCAATACCATGTTCAATCCAATATTCTTTTCTTTCATCAAGCAAGTCAATCACATGATTTGGATGACTTTTTGTATCAGTTTCATCTCTCTTTTCAAGTCTTTCAACCTTGATGATTTCGGAAGAATCTAAATCATGAATACCATCAAAATATTGCTCCTCTGTTTTGCCTTCACTGGCTATTGAAATAAGGTAAACTTCTTTTGTATTCTGGCTTTCAGGTTCTATAGCCCTTTTCCCAAATTCATTTTTAATCCTCAATCTACCTGGCATAACTAGAAATTTAAGTTTTTAAAACTCTTGAATATTGGAATCGCACCATATCTACCAAGCAAATAGTCTTTTCGAACTATTTTGTCATTCCTTACTTTAAATTCATCCAATGAAAATAATCGCGACTGATTTTTATTTTTTTCAATAAACCAGATTTCATCTCTACGTAATAGTTCCAAGTCCATCAATAATGATTCATGAGTTGTTACAATCATTTGACTTTCATTATTCTTTGTTAATTCAAGAAAAATTTCAAAGATTCCATAGGTTAATTTTGAATGTAAACTTCTGTCTAGTTCATCAATAATAAATACAGAATCAGTTTTTGTCATTTCATGTAATGCAGGTATGAAATCAAATAATCTTTGTGTCCCATCAGATTCGTCTTCAATATCAAAAACAATTGGAGATTCAAAATTATTGATATGTTCCAAACCTATTTTTTTTACCTTATATTCATTTTGGGTATTTCGTCTTAAAGAATATGTGATTCCATTAATTTCAAAAATAATAGATTTCACTTTTTCAATATTCTTCGTTAAATCTTCTTTTATTTGCTTTGGTATATCAAAACTTTCTAAATCTATTTCTTCAGATGTTACATTTTGAATTCCGGTTTGAAAAATATTAAGAAAACTGTTGAATATCTTGGACATTTCATCGTCATCACCAATAAAATTCAAACCTGAATATTTGGACTTAGGAAATACGACAGTAAGCTTCTTTTCAAACCAGTCATAAACATTCTTGAAGTCAATCGCCTCACTAAAGTCATTAATACTCTTTCTGTTCATTTCATTCAAAAAAAGTAGATTATCAGAATTTTGGAAATCCTCTCGATATACATCAAATCTCTTTTTTGCTTTTGAACTTAATTTAATAGCAATATCAATCTCATGTTTGTTTTCACTATTTATAAATCTGTCAAATATTTTCTTTTCTTTGTTTTGTCCTATTTCATATAACCATTCTTCAATTATCTGATTATCCTTTAATATTAATGCAAATCCATATGAATAATATTTATTCCCTGATTTGAATTCATATTGAAAAATTGTTGGCACATTGATATTATCTTTTTTTAGGCGGTAATGGCAATTTACGGGATTAAGTTTATTTATTCCATTTACAATTATTCTTCTTGAGAAGTCTATTGCTTTTACAAAATTGGATTTCCCAGAAGCATTTGCACCATAGATTACTCCTGACTTTAAAATACTAATTCCTTTCCCTTTATGATAATGAGTAGAAAGCCTTCTTTCTTTATTGGCTATTAATGAAAATTCAGATTTTTCATTAAACGACATAAAATTCTCAACATTAAATCTAATTAGCATGACAATATATTTTAATATGCTGTAAAGTAACGAATAATTCTCATATTAAATACATATTTTTGTTTTATTTAGTGCAAGAATATTTTTAGACAGTCTGATGCATAAAAGTCTTATATGATAATTTTGTTTTTGGAAATTGTTTATTGAATATTGAGTGTTGAATATTGAATGTTTTCTTTAATGATTTCTTAACTATTTATTCAGCTTTATCCATTTAAGGCTAATAGCTAGCCCTCCTCCTGCAGCCAATAAAAAAGTTTTTGTATCGCCTTTTTGTATTTCCATTTGCTCAATTTTTATATCAAGTGGTTTGTTTTTGTAATGTGCTTCTTCTCCGTCTTTATATATTACAGCTTGATAGGTTTTTTCCTTGTCAAGAAAATCAAAATCAATAGTTATTTCTCTTTCGTTTTCGTCTGTGATACTTCCCAGAAACCAATTTTCTGTTCCTTTTTCCTTTCTTGCAATTGTAACAAAATCTCCTACTTCACCATTTAAAACATGGGTTTGTTCCCAATCTACTCCTACATCCTTTATAAACTGAAAGGCTGCTTGATTTTCATAATTATCTGGTAAATCGCATGCCATTTGAATTGGGCTATAAATCACTACATACAATGCCAATTGTTGAGCCAGTGTTGTGTTAATTTGGTTGTTTTCTTTTGTGGGTAAAGAAATATCAAATACTCCTGGAGTAAAATCAATCGGACCTGCCAACATTCTTGTAAAGGCAACAATAGCTAAGTGTTCGGGTGGATTTCCTCCATCGCCTGCCCAAGCGTTGAACTCCTGACCTCTAAGTCCTTCTCTAGCAATTGCATTGGGGTATGTTCGTCTGATTCCGGTTGCTTTTATTGGTTCATGTGCGTTTATAGCAACTTTATATTTTGCACCAGTTTCTAAAACTTTTCTATAATGATTGACCATCCATTGTCCGTGGTGATACTCACCTTTTGGAATTAATTTTCCTACATAACCGGTTTTCACAGAATGAATTCCTAATTTGTTCATCATTTGATATGCTGTATCTAATTGCTGCACGTAGGTCCGCGGTGCACCGGATGTTTCGTGGTGCATAATAATTTCAACTCCTTTTTCTTTAGCATAATCAATAACTTCTTTAATATTATAGTCGGAATATGGTGTTACAAAATCAAAGATTCCTTCCCTGTCTTCAAAACCTATCCAATGTTCCCAACCTGTGTTCCATCCTTCAACTAATATGCCTGAAATATTGTTTGCTGCTGCAAAGTCAATATATTTTTTAGCATTTTCTGTTGTTGCTCCATGCATTCCACTTTTCATATCCCAAGTAGATTTCCCAATGTGCATTTCCCACCATATGCCCACATATTTTTTTGGTACAAACCAACTCACATCACCAATTTTATTTGGTTCATTCAAATTCAAAATCAATTTTGATTCTATTAAGTCAGTAGCATTGTCGGCAATTTGTATTGTTCTCCAAGGTGATTTAAATGGTAGGGCTCTTTTAACTTTATAGCCTAATCTATCGGATCCTACCAATTCACTGGTAAGTTTTAATGACTCATTATCTACTTTTATTGTCATCCCGGCATAGTCTGTTAGGTTGGCTTCATGAAAACTCAAATGCAATCCATCGGAAGTTCGCATTGTAACAGGAGTGTTTACAGCATTTTCAGGAATATAAGTTTGAGCTAACCATTGTTCTTTTTTAAGAGCGAGAGCATCAATCTCAGACACTTTTGTTGTGTTGTACAGATGCTCATAAATATCCCAATCCCCTGGAGTCCACCATGCTGTATGATCGCCGGTAAGTTGAAATTCAGTATTTTCATCCATTATTATCAGACTATCTACTCCTTTTTGATTCAAAAACTCATATCGAAATCCAATTCCATCATCATAAGCTTTAAAATGAATGTTTAACTGTCGCTTTGGTGAAGAGATCTCTTCCAGTTTTATGATTAGTTGATTGTAGTGATTGTTCACTTTTTTTTGTTCACCCCAAGGCATTTCCCAGCTTTCGTTTATTTCTTTGATAGATGTTCCAATAATTTTCAATCCGTTTTCTAATGGTGCTTGGTTCTTGAAATCAAATCCCATGGAAGATGAATCAATTACAATTTTATTGTTGTGCCTTACCAAATAGCAAGGAGTACCTCCACTTGACAATTGGAATTCTATACTATTCTCCTTATTCGGAGATGAAACAATTGCAATATCCTTTTTTTGATTACATGCTACTATTGAAATCAACAGAAAGTAAACAGCCATAAAATTTATTTTATTCATCGTATTTTCTTTTCAAGTTTTGTAAGCTAAAAATTTACAAATATTTATATTTAATCTACCATTCATCTTTGATTATACAAAATTATTATTCCTGATCTCTTTTTTCAAACATTTCTATATTATTGATACCTAATCTGTCCAATATATATTTGTTCCATTTCTCGAATGAATTTTGATTTTTCCCCATCTGAACTTCATCAAGATATTGTTCACTTATTTTGTCTAAATTTTCTAAAGTTAACTCATAATATGAGTCTATTTGATCAATTGTAAAAATTTCTGAATTAAGCTTTTTTTGCATTTTTCGTCTTTCAATCTCGTAAATGTCAAAATATATATTAATGAAAGGATTGGTAGAAGAATCTGTGGGAAGATGGAAATATGTTTGGTTTTGGTCAAATACTGTGTATGATTTGCATTGTAGCGTATCGTTCAAACTACAAATATCAAGCAAGATTTGAACCTTAAAATTGTAAAACTCTCTTTGAAAGCTAAGGTTATTAATTAATTGCCGTGAATTGTTTTTATTTTCGTGTAAATCAGAAACAAGTTGAATACGGTTTGTTGCATCCCAAAAGTAATATTTATATAGGAAAAAGGAAGCGTCAAAAATAGGTAAGACTAAAAAATTGCTACCGAAGTTTCCTTCTCTATAATTGACAAGACTCCCTTCCTGAGAGAAAAATCCCAAATTTTCTTTTTGTTTTTCAGTAAGAAGTAATTTGTTGTTATTATTCCAGAAAATTTCATTGTATGGGATAAACGACATTTTTCTATAGTCACTGAAGTTATTGTCGTATTCAAAATATGGAAGAATAAATGGTTTGTCAAAATCGTAAAAATATATTATGCCTTTAGAACTAATATCTCTATCTATTTCATTATGGAGCTGTGCTGTAGTTTTTGCTTTATCTAAATCAGTCTTATATTTAAAACTGTATTTGAAATTAATATATTCAGGCACAGTTTCATTGCCAATTTTTTTGTAGGCTTTACTAATATTAAAAGAAACTTTATGTATAGAATTAAACTGAAACAGGGGCAAGAACGGATGTTTATTTGTGTTTTCTACAGACAAATCAATTTTTAATAGTCGAAAAGTTCCTTTTTCAATCCACACTTTTCCCGAGAAATAATCCTGCTGGTTTTTATATGGAGAAAAATTTATGATATACATATTTTCATCTTGATTTTCCATTTCAAGATTAAATTTTCTTTTCATCCTTCTTTTTGCAAATTGCAGGGGTATAAATGGGAAATAACCATTTTGACTTGTTAAATTTATCAATGTAAAGGCTTTTGAAGAATTTAATGTTAAAAAATAATTCTCAGTTTTACTGGCATGTCCGGTCCTTCCATTTTTGAAACGCAATTCATCAATATTTGTTCCTGTAAAATGCCCATTGTAATAGCATTCGACTAATTCTATAGGTTTTCCCTTCGATTGTGTTTCCAATCCATAATATACTTTCGATACATGTTCTGTTTTATTGTTCTTTAGATTTTTCCTGCACTTTTTCAGAATTTCATAAAGGTAGTCGTTATCAGTATAAACGGTAATTTCTTGTATTTCAAAATCCTTTTTTTGTAGAAATATTTCGTTCATTTGAAGGAGTTGTACTGCAGAAATAGTTTTGATTTCGTAGCCCATATAATAAAACTGCAATGAATCTTTAGCTGAATCAACAGAGATATTAAAAACCCCATCGGCATTTGTAATTGTGCCTTTTCCTGAGCTTTTTATTACAATATTGCAATATTGCAAAGGCTCTTTTGTTTTAGCATCTTTTACAGTAGCCTGAATGTTGTCTTGTGAAAAAGACCAAAATGAGAGAATAACTAATAATGATGATAGAATTATTCGCATTGAATTTGAGGTTTTATTGAAAAACTATTTTTCCATAAAGTTTTAATAATTAGTCATTAATGATTCATAAGGGATTTTCAATTTGTCGTGCAAATTTCTAATCATATTCAATGACAATTTTCGTTTTCGGCTAAAAATTTCTGAAACTCTGCTATTATATCCTATAACATTAACTAAATCTTTTTTTGTCATTTCCATTTGATCCATCCTAAATTTGATAGCTTCAATTGGGTCAGGTGCTTCTATTGGATAATATTCATCTTCATATTTTTCTATGAGAATAGATAATAATTCCGCTTCGTCTCCTTCTTCAGAATCAATTGAGGCATGAAATATTTCTTCAAGTCTTTTTATAGCTTGATTATAATCCTCTTCTGTTTTTATAACTTTTATATCCATAGTTCATAAATTTTTTCTGCATTTATTTTTTCGTATTCAGAATGCGTTCCTATAAACCGAATAAAGACCCATTGTCTTATATAATTGATTTCAACTATAAGCCGGTACTTATTCCCACAAATATTAAAAACAACCCGACTTTGTTTTAATATACTTTCTCTTGAATATTCTTTTTTGATATCAGTAGGAGTTTTCCAATTTGCTTTTACAACTTCCTTAAACCATGTATTTAATTGCTGTTTTGCATCATTATGCTTTTCCCAAAACTCTCTTAATATCTTTTTTGCAATAACTCTCATCAATTTCCAAATATTCTTCAAAGATAAAGAAAATTACCAATACGGTAAAATATTATTTCATAAATTCAGAAATCTAAAGTGGCTCTATGAAAACTCCATTTTCTTCAAAAAGCTAAAGTCAATAACCTATGGCAAAATCCTATTGCCAGAGTGTTAAAAATTGGAATGAAAATGAAAGAATGAAAAATAGAAAATCTTAACCCAACTTGTAGATCAACACTTGTTAATGGTTGATTAACAGGCCATTAAAAACTTGTTTTTACAATTGGGAACAACTTTTGTTTTCTGCCTATCATATATTGTTGATATGAGTGCATTTAGCAAATTTAGTATTTTTCATTTTGATATTGTTAATAAGTTATAATATCTATGGGGGTCAATCGACAGGACTGAAATTGCAACTATCAGATAATATGTGTGTGTCCAGCATAAGCGTATGCGGACACCCACCTTGATGTTCAATAAAAATTGATGATTTACAATTGCGAAAAATTGGGGAAATTAAATTTGCTATTTACAAGAGAAACTGAAACAAAGAATTTCTGAGCATCAACTCAAATTTTCTTTTGCTTAATGAACCGCTAAGTACGAGACCCGTACGGTTAGTGGTGTGAGAGGTGCACTGGCGGTTATTTGACCGTCAGCCACCTACTCGATTGTGCACGGTTATTTATATGCCAATAAAGTTATCTTCTTTTTATTTTTAGTCAGATAATTATTAATAAAAAATCCTTTTTGATTTATTTTTTCAAAGTCAATTTCAAAGCTATTATTTGCAATAAAGTACTCCATATCAATTACAATTGTTGGTTGAAATAGAAATAATAACTTAAATTGATTTAACTCATCTGATTTATTAATCTTTCCAATTGAGAATCTAATTCTATGTTTGTCAAATCTTAAGGATGGATTGTTCTGCGAAACTGTTTCATCTACATTTTCTCCAGTATCTTTTTCTCCAGTAATTCTATTAACATTTACACCCAAGTCAGCTTTTCGACTTTTTGGATTTTTGGCATTTGGACTCATAATAAGAAATTTAAAAGTCAATTCTTCAATCTTTTCAACGTTTTGAAGAAACATAGAAGCACTTTTACTCTTTTGCTTATTATTAATTAAATAATTTTCAAGGTATGCAGGAAAATAGAGCATCATCGGTTTCTCAAATTCGCAATCTTCTTCAATTAAATCCCAGTCATATTTAAACAAACGAATATTGTCGTTATATTTCCAATCATTTTGAAATGTCAATGAAACATTTCCATCAGGATGATGAATTGAAATATGAAAGTTATCATTACTCTTATCTATGAAGTAAAGGTCTTTATCATTTTTCACAAATGAAATTCGACATATTGGACGGTGATTGTCACTTGAGTCAATATGAACAGTATTCATTTTTTCTATTGGTATAATCTGTTTTTTTTAATTGTGCACAACTAACTAATATGTGCACCCGAGTGCATTATATTTGACATATCGCTAATATGCAAATTACACTTAGTTTGTTTAATATCAAGCATTTGAATATTTTGTATCATCAAAGTCAGTGGCATATATTTATTTTTTTGCTAATTTATAAAAAATCTGCCGGACTTTATATATAGGCAAGATTTTTATTTGATTCATATGTATAGACTTCAATTATTCTGCATAAAAAGAACAACAAAAACCGTCGACAAGTACATAGCAAAATTTTAACTGACAGCTACTTTAAATACGGGATGTAGTTCGATCCCGATTTTTCATCGGGACTTGGTTTTACAAACCGCTTATAGTTCTATTTGTTGGCGGCTTCTAATATCAATTAATGTCTTGCTTTGAAATTATGGCAGCCCAACCTCCACCAGCTTCCATTTGTACTGATATTTTAGAATTTTTGTTGACTTCTAATGTCTTCAATTTATAGTCTTCTGCAAATCGATCAGCATTAATACCATCTTTAAAAACTTCCATCTTAAAGGTTCCTTCTTTTAAGAAGGAAAGATTAAGTTCTAACTCCCTTGGAGTCCAGTCTGTCATTGCTCCAATATACCATTTGTTACCCTTTCTTCTGGCAAGTGCAATATAGTCACCAACTGAAGTTTCCTCAATTTTCCTCCCAAATTATAGATAGCTGGCTATCAGGGATTTTGGGTTTAGTTTTATAAATTAGCCCATATTTATTATCAAACAGATAATTAAAGATACCATCTGCCATGGCA
>Ga0233431_1003220_pt1 | contig 20226 bp, 28 predicted proteins | sample SI_118_April2016_FD_179867 | JGI IMG/M metagenome (GOLD analysis project Ga0233431, IMG submission 179867) | Seawater microbial communities from Saanich Inlet, British Columbia, Canada - SI_118_April2016_200_MG | ecosystem: Environmental > Aquatic > Marine > Inlet | place: Canada: British... | reverse complement strand
AAGTTATCGATATGAGCTGGGAATGAGTGTAAAGGAGATTGCGAAGAAAATGGGAATGAGCGCAAAGGCTGCGGAGTCTCTCCTGTATCGGACGAGGGTAGCTTTTCGGGTGGCATATGAAGAGTGAATCGCTGTTCTTGCAAGAACTGGAGAAGAAGGCGATGGAGCAGAGAAAGATAGTGGAGACAGAGATTTTGCCAAGTTGGGCGAAAGGAGTGGGAGAGTGGCTAGTTGTGCATCCGTGGAGATTGGTGATGCCGATGGCGTTGTTGGCGTACGGCGTATGGCGTATGGTATACGGTGAAGAGGTGAGGGAGATTGTTCTGGGGTTGTTTGGGGGATTCTCATGAAGACAATGATTGCCTATATTAGCTATGTTTGGATGACGACGCTGGCGGGACTGGCGATCCATCCTTATAAGTCAGTGAAGAAAATGGTTCTTAAAGAGAGGGTGCTGTTGCCGGTTGTGATGTCGCCGGTAATGGGGTTGGTGGGGTTATTTGTGGTGGGGCGAGTGGGGAGTTATGCGATGAATCTATCGGGATTAATGCGAGAGGGAATGGCGATGGTATTGGGAGTGATTCTGATTGGACTATTAATGTGGCAGGGATTACTAGTAGCTTTGGTGATTAGGTTCTGGCGTGCACGGTAAGTGTGAATGATTGTGGGGGAATTGGCGACTAGGTTAGTATGTCAGGAGAAATGCCAAGACACTGGAGATTGTTTAAGCAACGATATGGGTTAGTTGGAGAGGTTTGTCCTGATTGTGAAGCGAAGATTTTCCCCCCAAGAGATGTGTGTCCAGAGTGTGCTGGGGCAGGTATTGAGTTGATAAATGTCGCTGCAAATTTGGCAGCTGAGATGCCTCGGAAGTCAGAGTCAGCATTGGTGTGAGATAATCTTGAATATGAATCTTGATAAATATAAAAACCGGAAAGTTGTGTTGGTGGATGAACAAGATAATGAGCTGGGGGTGGGGAGTCTGGTGGAGGCGCATCAGGGGAGGGGGCAGAAACATAGAGCTTTTTCGTTAGTTTTGTATCGCCCCACTTCGTCTGCGACTTCGCTAGGGGTAAATAATGTGGAGATTTTGTTGCAGAAGCGGGCGCAAGCTAAGCCAGTATTCCCAGGACTTTGGGCCAACACATGTTGTTATAACCTGGCACCAGGTGAGGAATATCTATCGCGTGCGGTGTCGCGAGTGCGTGAGGAGATGGGGGTAGAAGTAGATGCATCGGTACTGCAGAAGTTATATCAGTTTTCGTACTATGCACCTGATCCTTCGACAAGCTCAGGACAAGACCTGTGGTGCGAAAATGAGCTGGATCAAGTGATTATGGGAGAGTGGTCCGGAGAGGTGACGCCCAATCCAGAGGAGGCGGAAGATTATCGGTGGATGGGGTGGAATGAGTTAAAAGAAGATATTAAAAATAATCCCGAGATTTATGCACCGTGGTGGAAGATGATTGTGGATGATGGAAAGGTGGAGGCAAAGATATATGAGTGAGCGAAGATGGGGTGGTGTGGTGATTCCTATTACTGAAGAGGGAAAAGTGTTGATGATTAATAACACAAAGGACAATAAGGGAAAACGAGAACGATCCTGGTTTAGTAAAGAAATGGAAAGTGTGAGTGGGTATCAGTTTCCGGGAGGTGCAGTTGAGAATGGAGATGGTAGTGTGGAAAGTGGGGTAATACGAGAGGTGTTAGAAGAGGCGAATTTGGAGAATATAGATATGGAAAGATTGTCAGAATTAGGAGTAAATGCAGATATTCTCCAGGAAGGAAGAGTGGGGAAAGGAGAAGATCGATTCGGAGTACGAATTTTTGAACTAGCTTTGACCAAAGAAGAAGAAGAGTTTTTGAGAAAGAATGGGGCGATTGAAGCTGGGGCAGTAAGAGAGATAAGACCAAGGGATCGAGTGATTGGGGCGTTGCGTGAACTGTATCGCTCGAGAACGAATGATTTTGGGGAATAATACGACAGTGTTAGGTTATGAAAAAGAATTTATTGCTACTAAAGATTGGTGGGGGAGTAATTACAGATAAAACGAAGAGGTATGGACTCTTGGATGATGTGTTGGTGAGACTAGCCAGGGAAATTGCGGATGGGTATGGAAAACTCAAAGATACTGATCTGATTATCGGGAATGGAGCAGGATCATTTGCACATTACTCTGCACATGAGTATCGAACAATGGAGGGGTTTGTGGATGAACGTAGTGTGATTGGTGCTGGATGGGTACGACATGATGCGGTTAAACTGAATCAGTTAGTGTTTGAGGAACTACTTCGAGTAGGGGTGCCTGCTTTTTCTTTTTCACCATCATCTTTAATGACAGTTGAGAATGATAAAGCAAAGCATATCTGCAAGGAAACGCTAGTTGTGGCACTTGAGAAAGGATTTGTACCTCTAGTATATGGAGATCCAATGGTGGACTCAGTGAAGGGGTGTACGATATTTTCGACGGAAAAAGTTTTTGATGAAATTGTGAGGACGTTAGCGGATGATTATCGGAAGATTAGAGTAGTGCATATTAGCAGTGAGGCAGGAGTGTATGATTTAAATGGATCTTCTAAGGGTCGGGTGAAACCGGTAATTCCTGAGATTACGAAGAAGAATTTTGAACAAATTAAATCAATAGTGAATGGATCTAACGGAGTGGATGTAACGGGAGGGATGACGCATAAGGTAAGTGAGTGTCTAAAGTTAGCTGAGATGGGAGTGGAGAGTCAGATAGTGTCCGGAATGGTTAGGGGAAGAGTGAGATCATTGCTTCTTGGTAAGGATGTTCCTGGGACGGTGATAAAATGAGTGATATGAAGCTCGACAAAGCAAAATTGCCAAAGCATGTCGGAATTATTATGGATGGGAATCGGCGGTGGGCCAAAAGCCAAGGGTTAGGGACAATAGCGGGACATGCGAAGGCGGTGGATAGTACGACAGAGAATCTGATTGAGAGAGCGGGAGAGCTGGGGATCGAGTATTTGACTCTCTGGGCATTCTCGACGGAGAACTGGAATCGAGATAGAAATGAAGTTGATGGGATTATGAAGCTGTTTCGAAGAGCTCTCTCAAGTAAAGTGGAAAAGTTCTCTCAGCAGGGTGCACGATTGCAGATGATCGGAGATATGAGTAGATTTGACGCTGACATTCAGGAGGGGATGAAGGAGGCGATGGAGGTGAGTCAAGATAACACTAAGATAGTGGTGACATTTGCGCTCAACTACGGTGGGCGAGATGAGATTTTGCGGGCGGTGAGAAAAATACTAAGTTCCGAACACTCGCTGTTGCAAGGTTCGGAACTGGGGGCTACGGAGAAGGATCTGGAGAAATATCTGGATACAGCAGGAATGCCTGATCCTGATCTGATTATTCGCACTGGCGGTGAGAAGAGACTCTCGGGATTTCTCACATGGCAGTCGGTCTACTCGGAGCTGTATTTTACTGATGTGTTGTTCCCGGACTTTTCACCGAGTGAGCTAGATAAGGCGCTGATGGAGTATGAGGAGAGGCAGAGGCGGTTTGGGAAGTAGGTTATTGTGCGTGGCGACGCACACCCGCATTCTATTTTCTTGCTCGTCCAAGAAAACAGAATCAAAAAGAAAGACGCTCCGGACTGTGCACAGACTCTCTAGCAAGTTAATATATTGCAGCTAGGTGTGTTCTGGTATTAGGGTTCCCCAATACCATATGCACGTATCTGCATTTCTGAAGAATTAACTCTGGAGAGTTGTGTGGCACGGCGTGCGGAGATGGGCTGCAAGAAGAAGAAAAGAAATGAAGTAAGAATGAATAACTATCCAATAATGTCGATTTGGAAGACTACCTGGAGAATCTGGGCGATCCAGTAGGCGAGAAAGATGACAAAAAAGCCGGTGAGGGCTGAGGTGAGCATCTTCTTGCCTTTTTCTTGACTTTCTTGGCTAGCGGCGCCAGCGAGCATAGTAAATCCGCCAGCTACCAGCATGGAGAAGAGAATGAGGCCTGCGATTGTGAGAAGGTAGGGTAGTAGTGAACCCAAGATGCTACCGAGATCACCTGAATTGAACTTGAATGTGCCACTACCAGCGATGGCGTTGTTAAGACCGCTATAAGTAGAAGCACCCCATTGTTGGGCGTGAGCTGATTTGATTAATTGCATACGACTTAAAATCCTTCTAACTGGATGATATCACCGGCAATGAGTTGGAGCAATGTGACGGAGAAGATGATAAAGAGAAGGCCAATGATTGCGCCGGTTAAGAGCTCCTTTCCCTTTTGGACTTGCTCGGCGTTGCCACCTGCAGTCATGATCTGGATAGTGCCGGCGAGCATGATCGCGAGTGAGATCGCACCACTAATACCGGCTGCGAAGGTGAGGAGAGCTTTGGTAAGTGCGCCGTCCTTGGATTTGAATGGCATGCATCCGAGAGCGGTATCGATACCGTTGAGACAGTTTCCTTCTGGATTCCAAACTCTTCTATTATTGGCGAGGCTGGTAGAGCCTTCTGCCATTTCAATTTTGAAATCTCTACATGCATCGCTATCTTTGCAACAAGTGTTAGTTTCAATCCCACTGCCACTGTAATAGCGACAGCCATAATGATAGGGATAGAGATAGCAAGTGCCGTCACCATCGAGTTTGCAGTCGGCAGCTAGAATTGAGGAGGGGAAGGTGAGCCATGCTAAGATGAAGAACAGAGGTAAAAAAATGAAAAAAATCCGCTTGTTGACCATAGTAATAACCCTAGTAGTTAGTCTGATAATTGTAACACAGGGGAAAATGACTCATGCGGAGAGTTTGGAGGAGATCGAGGCGCAGATTGCGAGTCTTAGCAATCAGTTGCAGCAGTCGGTCTCGGCCACAACTCCGCTGGAGGCAGAAGTAGATAAGCTAAACGGGGAGATTGCGTCAATCCAGGGCCAGATTGCGGCAAAGGAAGAGAGTGTGCGCGAGTTAGAGGCAGGGATAGCTGAGCGTGAAGGTAAGATCAAGTCACAGTATAGGATCCTTGCGAGTAAGGTGCGAGATTATTACAAGAAATCGAGAATGTTTTCGCCGTTTCTAATCCTGGCTTCGTCGCGATCGGCAGGAGACTTGACCAAGAGTTTGACTTATAAATCAGTCTCGGCAGATGAAGATAAGAATCTAATCGTATTTATTACCTCGGATATTATCCAGCTGGAGAGTGATAAGGGGAAGATTGAGAATGACCGAGCTCAACTGGCGGTTTTGCAGGCTAAGCTAGATACGCAGAGAGAGTTTTTTGCGAAGGAGATATCTGGAGCGAAAAAGTGGCAGACAGAATTGTCAGGAAAGATTGCGACATTGAATGCAAGACAGCAGGAGATTATAAATGCTAGATCGGGTAGTTTTACTTTTACGTTGGGTAGTGGAGACCTGGCGGATGAATTTTTGTCATCTGCAAAGGGATTTCAGGAATCTGCACCAGGTGGGTATTTTGCTGTATTTTCGTTTGGAGGATATTCACACAGGAAAGGTATGAGTCAATATGGGGCAAGAGGAAGGGCTGAATCTGGAAAATCATATAGTGAGATATTAAATGTATATTATGGGAAAAATCCTGTAAAGAAAGATGATACGAGTGGAAATATTCGTGTGGCAGGGTATCCTGAAATGGAATTTGAAACAACTTATTTATATGGTATCGCTGAAATGCCTGATACTTGGCATGTAGAGGCTTTAAAAGCTCAAGCTGTAGCGGCACGAACATATGCTTATAGATATAAGAAAGATGGAGGAGAAATATGTACTACCCAGAGTTGCCAAGTTTTTAACAAGAGTAAATCCGATAACCCACCAGAAGCATGGAAAAATGCAGTAGATGGAACACGGGGTGAAATTCTGGAAGACGTAGTGACATATTACTCATCTACTTCGGGAGGCTTTTTGCGCACATATGGGTGGGATACTACAGACGGAGGGGGTGGCGGAGGTTTTATTGATAAGGCTTATGAGAGATTGGGTAATTCTCCTTGGATAGAGAAATCCTGGTGGCGAGAAGGTTACACTAATAGTGGAAGTACGTGTGGACGTGCTAACCCATGGTTGTCCCCTGAGGAAATGGCGGATATTGTCAATGCGGCGGTTGCACTTAGAACTGAGGGGATTGATACATCTAGAATTACTCCTGTAACGACTTCATGCTGGGGAGGGAACCCATATAGTATGGAGGAATTGAGAAACATGGTAAGTGGAAAAGGAGGGATTAGTTCTGCTGCAAACGTGTCCATTACACAGGGAAATGGAGTTACAAATAGTATTTCGATTGGTGGGGTAGATATTAACCCCTCTGATTTTCGAGAAGCTTTTAATTTGCGAGCCCCAGGCTATTTGAGAATTCCGCAGTATCCTGGTACATATGGAGATCCTTTCATTAATATAGTGAAGAAGTAGTGACAAGCCATGATAAGATGTAGATATGGCAGAAGTATATAAAGCAAACCCCACTTCGCATAAAGCTACGAAGGGGCGAGGAAAATCAAAGAAGAAGAGAGAGCGAAAGTCGGTTACTCATTTGCGCAAAGAAGTTGGGAAGATGGGGAGGGACTCACTGTTTACGAGTTTTAGCTCTTTTCCTTCACAAGTATGTTTTGAGACTCAGGAAAAGGGTGAGGCAGTGGTTCTATTTATGCGGCAGCATCCGGTAGTGAACTTGCCGTGGATAATCATGACAGTGTTTTTGCTAACGATACCCCCACTGTTTGAGTATTTTCCCCCATATATGATGTTGCCGACTAATTATCAGTGGATGATGAGTCTGATCTTTTACCTGTTTGTGGTTGGGGTGATGCTAGCCAAGTCGATGGCATGGTTTTTTAATATCTATATTGTGACGGATGAGAGGGTGGTGGATGTGGATTTTGTGAATCTTTTTTATAGAGTGATCTCGACTGCCAAGATCGAGGAAATCCAAGATCTCTCGATTATCCAATCTGGTGTGTGGGAGACGTTCTTTGGGTACGGAAAAGTAGAGATCCAGACTGCGGCTGAGGTGACTCAGTTTGAGTTTGACCGCGTCCCACATCCTGATAAGGTGGGATCACTGCTTAACCAGATGATTGATATGGAAGAGCAGGAGAAGCTGGAAGGAAGGGTGAAATAAAATGGATGCATTAATTGTGTTTTTTGAGTCAATAACACTGCTTGGTATTACCAGATGGTTGATGACGATATTCTTAGTCGTGTATACGATATTTGCGTATCTAATGATGAGACAGGTGAAGATTATGATTAAGGCAGTGTCAATGAAGGATGATTATATTATCAAGATCTTTTCGATAGGACACTTTGCGTTTGCGATGATTGTACTAATCATGACAATCTTGATATTGTAGAGATATGCCACAGACAATCAAAACGGGAATGGTAGTAGGAACTGCCAAACCACGTGTGTGGAGTCAGGTCGTGACGGAGAAAATTTCGAGTGGAGCAGTGCTAGTACTCGTTAACCTAGTTTATTCTGGAGAGAGTGATGTGATTGAGGTGGCAGCAGTTGGAGCTGAGATTCTGGAGAGTGCGAAAACTCAGTTGTCGGCTAGTCAGATTGATCTCCCGGGAATGAAAAGGGTAATAAGTAAGTTAGTGAGCGAGGTAGGGGTGGATCTAAAGCTATCTATTGTTGGGGCGAGAGCGCGAGGAGGAGAACTGGTGATTGCGGGAAGAGGAGAGGTAGAAGTCTCTATGTCTAGAGGAGAGAAGATGGGGAAGATATTTGTAGGCACTAATAGTACGACTGGAGTAGTGGGAGAGGTTAAGGGTGATGATGTGTTTGTGCTTTCGACGCGAGAGCTAGTGAGGGTAGCGGGAGAAGAAATACTTGCTCAATCACTGAGTAAGGAGAGTAAGCTCGAACAGCTGGCGGTAGTGGTGCATGGTGAGGAGAACTCAAGCATGCTTGCGAGTGTGCTGGGGAGGGTGGTGGAGAGTGGTGAGGAGCCAGTAATGGAAAAAGAGATGAGAGTGGAGAAAAAAAGAAAGAGGAGAAAGATTTTTGCGACAAGTAGAATGAGTTCTTTTTGGCAGAAAATAAGAAATAAGCCAATGGTGATTAGACAAGAGCAGAAGAAAATGAATTTGAAAGTCGGGGTATTCCTTCTAGTACTACTTGTGGTGGGAGTGGGAGTGGGAGTGGTGAGCAGGTCAAGAGTGGTGAGGGAGAATGAGTACAAAGGGCTCCAAAGTGTGGTCGAGAGCAAGCTCAATGAGGCTGGTTCGATAGCGGACCTGAACCCGGAGAGAGCGAAGGATCTACTACTCCAAGCTGAGGGAGAGGTGGAGAGTTATCTAGGAATGACCCCGGACGAGGAGTACAGAGTGAGAGCTCAAGAGCTAGTGGAACAAATTATGCATGCGCGCGCGAGAGTATTTCGCCAGGAGCAGATTGAGATAACGACTCTGATTGAGCAGTCAGTGCTCAGTGTTAGCGGAGTTGAGAAAATAGTGGATGACAAAAATGGGAGTGTGGTGGTGGTGGATGAGAGGAACAAAAGACTCGTGGGAGTGAGTGTGGAGGATAGGTCTACCTGGGAGGTGGAGCTGGGGGATGTGGGTGTGATTAAGTCAACTGGGTTTTATGGAAATAATGGGTATTTTGTGACAGCGGAGGGAGTGAGTAGGGTCGAGCTTGCGAGTGATGAGGTGAGACAAGTAATAGAGAAGGATGATCTGTGGGGAGAGATTGTGGAGATCGGGATGTTTGGTGGGAATGTGTATCTCTTGGATACGGGCAACGGGGAAATCTGGAAGTACCCAGCTCTGACTGATGGGTTCGGGGCAAGAAGGCGCTGGTTGGGAGCGGGGATAGTACTGGATCTCTCTAAAGTAGTTGACATGGCAGTGGATGGGGATATCTGGATTTTGACATCGAGCGGAAAACTAGAGAGATATAGTCGCGGAGTGCCGGTGACGTTCTCTATGGAGGGGTTCCCGGCGGAGGAGTTTGGGAGATTAGTTGATCCTAAGGCCGTGGCAATGAGTGAGGAGAAAGTGTATGTGCTGGAGGCAGGAGTGAGTAGGGTGGTGGTGTTTGATAAGGAGAGTGGGAGATATGAGAAGCAGTTGGTTAATGAGGAGTTCTCTAGTGGGAAGGATATGGTGGTGATGGAAGATAAGGGATATGTGTTAACTGGGGATCGGGTGGTTGAGTTTGGGTTGTAGGATTACAATCTTACTATATTTATGTTTGCGGGAAGTGTGCACATCATGTTTTGAACGCAAAGCGGTACTATCTACGACTGCTGTCGTAGCGACCTATTACTCAGCACCGTCGTGCTTGCGTAGTTTTGCAACTCAAAACACGAATGCGCAACACTCCCACCGTTATTTGTAATATGAGTAATTTGTAATGTTAGAATACAGGCATGATAGTTAATAAGAACGCCAAGAGGAAATATGTAGTCACAGATAAGCTGGTGGCTGGGGTGGTGTTGTCTGGGGCAGAGGTGAAGTCGCTGCGGGCAGGACGAGGATCTTTGAGGGATTCGCATGCGAAGTTTGTGAATGGAGAGCTATTTCTCCTGGGCGCGGATATTCCCAAGTATGCTAATTATTCTGGGAAAGCGGAGTATGACTCCAAAAGAAGCAGGAAACTCTTGGTCAAAAAAAATGAGATGGACAAGTGGTTGCGAAAAATAGATGGAAAGAATCTAACCCTAGTCCCTTTGCGGATGTTTTTTCAAGGGAGATGGGTAAAGTGTGAGATTGGAGTGGGGAAGGGGAAGAAGGAGTATGAAAAAAGAGAAGATCTTAAGAAGCGTACTATTAAGCGTGAGATCGCAAAGGCGATGAAGAAGTAATAAGCCGTTTGTTGCGAAAAGCAAAACCAGAATGAGATTTGAGATATTTTTCGAAGTCGAGGGCTAATTTTTTTGTTTTGAATGCTGAGTAATAGATGAGTTTGAGGGGTCGCAGATTTCTAGTTTGAGGAACATTGCCATTTTGATGATCTTTGATACGAGTCTTGAGATCAGATGAATATCCAGTGTAGTATGTTTTGTCAGATAATTGCAGAATGTAGGAGTAGAACATTGAGTTTATTATAGCCCCACTTCGTCTATGACTTCGCTAGGGGCACACTTCGCGCTGTTAAATCAAGTGATATTCTGGGATAAATGTATTTGTTTGTGTGGCCGTGCCACCGCGTAGCCCCGAAGGGGCGAAGTGTGGAGACGGAGGGGTGTGACCCCTCGTCCGCATACTGTCTCTAACATCATCTACATACATAGGTAAATTTTGGGTTTTAAAACCTCTAGCTTATTAGGTAATTACCAGACCAAGATAAGAATGAGGGTGGTCGTTTTGTTTGGCTCCATCCTGACCAGGAATAGAGTTACGGCTCGTGTGTTTTTTCACCCACAGTTTTCCCACGAGCGAGTGGACTGTGAATGCCTATTTACGCGAAAGCGTAACGAGGAGCGAAGAAGTTGTCAGCCTTCTCAAGAAGAGAAGCGACCTTGTTCTTAGCTGTCTGTGCAAATGTATTGACAGATTTTTTTTGACTCTGTTTTACGACTTCTCTAGTCAAAGTCGGTATGCAGATGTTAAGGAGCAGGTATACGTCAAATCAAGACGTCCCCGTGGAGGAGAATATATCAAAATAGATCAAATTTGTCAATTAAATGACATCAAATGACTGCAATCACGCTTTTTGTTGCATACACGTCTCCCTAAACGCAAAAGCGGCACTATCTACGACTGTTGTCGTAGCGACCTGTTACTCGGTGCCGTCGCACCTGCGTAGATTTTGCAACTTAGTGAGAGTATATGCAACTGCAGTGATTGAAATTTGCATAATTTGTGAGAGTACAATGAGGGTATGGGGATAGTTGATGCGGTGTTTCCAGTGAAGTGTGTGGGGTGTAAAGCTTGTGGGAAATATATTTGCCAGGAGTGTTACATGAGCGTGAGGAGGTCGAGTAGGCCGATTGAGAGATCTAGTGGTGAGATGACTCGAGTGTATGCAACGTATCAGTATGGAGGGGTAGTCCAGAAGCTACTAAAGAAAGTGAAATACAAGAGTAGCTGGAAGATGGTAGATGAGCTTGCCGAGAGATGGTCAGAGAGAGTGAGTGATGCCATGCTAGATGAGGTGAGCGAGTGTGAGGTGGTGGTGACAAGTGTGCCGATGTATAAGTTGTGTCAGAGGGAGCGTGGGTTTAATCAGGCTGAGAGGTTGGGAAGAAAATTAGCTGATGAGTTGGGAGTGGAGTATATAGAGACGATGCGAAGAACTAGGGCAACGAAGCCGATGTATGGCTTGGACAAAAAGGCTAGGAGGGAGAATGTGAAGGGGGCGTTTGAGATGCGAGAGAAAATGAGTGCAGAGCTAGTGATCCTAGTGGATGATGTCTGGACGACAGGAAGCACGATGAGAGAGTGTGCGAAAATGCTTAGGAAAATGGGAATTGAAGAAATATGGGGAGTTGTTGTTGCTCGTTAGTTTTCCTGGTACTCTTTGGCCATTTCCTGGAGTTTTTCCATATCTAGCTCACCTGATCCACCTGTTAATCCTTCCATCATGGCAGTGGGATCAATGAAAGTGATGTTAGATGGTGGGGTGAAGAGGGAGTCGTTGATGTCAGCCTGCTCACAAGTAATGGTGTAGCCCTGATCCTGATATGCCTGGTAATCTGATTCTGAGGCAAAGGAAGGGGTGTCGGAGGCCTCGGGGAGATCCTCTGTCATTGTCTCGACCTCTTCTTCGGTAGGCATGCGCATCTTGGATCCTTGATCTGATTGATCACTCCATGAGTAGATGTACTCAGTGTCGTTGATCATGTAACCACTGTATTCTGGGGTGTTGGTGGTCATGTACATCTTGCCGGCTTTGAGCTGGTAGGTCATGGAAGCGTCATCACTCGTCATCTGGCAGGAGTAGGGCTTGCCGGACTCTATGGCTGCGGCAAACTTGCTGGCCTCATTGATCATCTCAGTGGGAGATTGTGAGTCTGAGTTGATTGTGATCTTATCTGCGGGGCGAGACTTGGCGTAGGCGAGGCCGCCCGCGATGAGGGCGAGAGCGAGAAAGAGTAGAGAGTTTTTTTTCATTTTTATTACCTCCTAGTGGTTAAGCGGTCTAATAAATATAGTATAGCGTATTGCTTGGCGGAGGATGTGGGAATCGAACCCACCAGTCGAATAAACGACTACGGCTTAGCAAGCCGCTACCTAACCGATCGGTATATCCTCCAATACGAAGATTATATCAGGAGAATGATTTGTATGAGTGGGGAGTATTGTTGACGAAGTTAGAACCTATTTTTCGAACACAAATGTTTCGAGAATTTGACCAAAGTCATCAATGGTTAGTTCATTAGAAAGTTCCAGCGCAACCACTATTCCTGGATAATTTGGATTATTAGTATTGATTAGTGCTCCAACATATTCATCTGGTAGTAGTTGTCCTGGATTATCTACGCTCTCTCCAGTTATAAGCAGATATTTTAGTCCATTTGAGGTTGTGATTTCGCTTGGATTGTTTGTAGTTAGTGGTCGTTCACCCCCTGTATTATGAAGTCCTAAGAAATATTGTTCATCTTTTACTCGATATCCAGATATGTCAGCAAAGCTACCACCTCTGCCGGCGGTAAAATCGGAAGAAACACTATTTATGGTGAGATATTTACCAGAACAAATTCCAACCCCACCAGCTCTAACAGGCTTAACTAGCCAAGATGTGCTTGGTACTAAGTGGAAGCAAATATTGTTGCCTGTATCACTTGGGAGAGTTGCGGTTTCCCAATTTCCTAGCTTTAATAGCTTAGTTGGTAATTGAAAAGTTAGATTTAAGTCTTTTATTTGGAATAGTGGTGAATTTGAGATTGGAGAAGCTGATGTGGTGGGTGGTGATGGTTGAGTTGTTGTTAGTGCGGTAGGTGATGGTTGAACTGAAGCTTGTTGTTTGAGTGATTGAGTCTGGAGATAGAAAAAGACTAATCCAGATAGGGAGAGAACGGAGATGAGAGATAGAAGAATGATGGGGAGTTTGGATGGTTTAGGTTGGGTAATAGAGAGGGGGGTATGGGCTGGAGGGACTGTTGGCTGGGGAGGTGGGGGCAGTTGAGTGGGTTGTTCTATTGGTTGGTTGGGCTCCATGGAGATACTATCTCAAATATTTAATGTTTATACAATGGCTGTTTATAAATCGTTATAATCTTGCCCGGTGAGTTTTATAATTTGGTTGTAAATGCGGGGGAGGAGGGATTCGAACCCACGAGTGCTTGCGCACGGCGGTTTAGTAAACCGCTCGAATAAACCACTATCGGACTCCTCCAGATACTAAGATTATATCTTAGGATTTAGAGAAATGCTCTCTTAAGTTCTGTTTTGATGAGAGATTGGTATGGAATACCGATAGTATTGGCTTTTTCTTTGATTCTATTGAGGAGGAATTCGGGCATACGAATAGCGATGGAACGACTAGTCGGCTTGAGGTTGGGAAAGCTGACAGGTTGAGCGTCGCTAGCTTCGAAATATTCGGAGAGATCTAGAGTGCTAAAAAATTCGAATTCTTCATTTTTTGATTTGAACTTGGGAATTTTAAGAGCTTTTTTCATATAATTTCCTTTCTTTGCTGTTAATATCTCTGGCTGAGATGATTCTAATTCGATTGTTGCGCAGAGTGTAGGCTATGTAGAGCATTCTTCCTCTTTTTGTTTTACCAATTACTATATGTCTAGTTTCTAGTGATGAGTGGGTGGGATCTCCAAATTCTAATTTACTTAGATCAAAGAAAACCTCCTCTGCTTCAGTGGTGTCGACTTTGTGCTTGAGCCAGTTTTTGGATATATTTCCTTTATCCCAAGCAAATATTTTGGCTGACTGTCGGCTAATCATTGATGATAATGTATCAGATTTCATATACATATGTCAAGTAGAAGGTGATATAATGCAGATATGCAAAGTGCAAAACTCCAGGGATATACAGTCTATTTCCATAATTCGCCGGAATATCACACGATCAAGCGCGAGATCTGGGGAGATCATGTGTATTATCTTGACCCCGTAGATTATCCAATGCTGGACAAACCAGGATTGCAGATACTTGATGCGGGAGCACATATTGGACTGACGACTCTCTATTACGCGAAGATTTATCAGGAGCCTGTGATTACGGCGTTGGAGCCTAATCCAGTGAGCTATCGGTTGCTTGAGAAAAATATTTGGGAGAATCAGCTCTCAGGGATAACGACTGAAGAAGTGGCGCTGTCTGATCGTAAGGGGAAAGAGCTACTCTTTCGTGATAGTAGTGGAGAGGGGTGGTACTCGACGGCTGGGTTTACGGAAGGCGCGTGGAATGGAGAGCAGGAGAGTGAGCGGGTGGTCGTGAAGACCCAGTCTCTGAAGCATTATCTTAAGCGCCAAGAGTGGGATATCATCAAGCTTGATATTGAGGGGGCAGAAGGTAAAGTGTTGCTCTCGGCAAAAAATGAGATTAGGAAGTGCAACCATTATCTAATTGAGTTTCATCCGATTGGTAAGCCAACGATGGGGAAGATCGTGGGAATGCTTGAGGAAAAAGGATACTTGGTAGAGGTTTCGGTAGGTGGGAAGGTAATGCCATGGAATAAGGCGAGAGGACTATCACTGATCACCGCAACAATGAGGAATAAATAGGGTAAGATAATGGTATGAAAAACAAAATGAGTGAGCTGTTTCAGAGATTTTCGAATGGATCTTCAGTCTGGATGGGGAAACCCTCTGCGTTTGTGTGGGCGACGACTGCAACAATAATCTGGGCGGTATCTGGACCACTGTTTAACTATTCTGATAGTTGGCAGCTAGTGATAAATACGGGTACTACAGTGTTGACGTTTCTGATGGTGTTTCTCATCCAGAATACACAGAACAGGGACGCGAAGGCAACTCATATTAAGTTAGATGAGCTTGTTAAGTCAAATAAGGGTGCGCGTAACAAGATAATGGGGGCAGAAGAGTTGCCAGACAAGGAATTGGATGAGTTACTTGATGAGTTCCGAATGATACACGAGAAATATACAAAGGCGATTGTGAAGAGGGGGGGAAAGGCTAAAAAATAAACGAAAGGAGCGCGAGCGATGAAATGGCAACTAGTGTTTAGAGGGGTGAGTGTTAAGGGGGATATTCATAAGAAGATTTTGCGAAAACTGGAACCACTATCTAAGTATATGGGGAAAGTAAGTGGAGATATGAGGGGTGGAGTAGTGAACTTGTCCAAAGGTACGCGCTGGGGGTACAAGGTGAAGCTAAAGGTGCGAGTGCCTGGCAAGGAAGTCTCGGTGACCGGGAAAGGCAAAGAGCTATTGTCTGCACTAGACGAGGCATATGCGAAGAGCGCGCGAAGAATCAGGAAGCATTACGAGAGATTGGGGAGCAAGAAGAGCAGGTCTAGGAAAAAAGGCGAGTAAGGAAAGATGTTTTGGGGGAGAGGATGTCGCGCAGGAACAAAAAGACGATGAGAATGATAATGCTGGAGACGATAAAAGGGGTGGACGGGGAGAAGATCTGAAATAGTTGACTTGCGAAGATGGGGCCGATGATCCTGCCGAGGGAGCTTGCTGATTGGAGAAAGCCGAGAGTAGTGCCGTAGTCATCTTGATCTACATTTTTTGAGGCTAGTGAGGTGAGAGTGGGATTAATAAGTGAGTTTCCGAGAGGGAGGAGGGTGTTGGCGATAACCTGACCAATAATGGAACGAGTAATACCCATGAGAGCAAGTCCAGAGGCAAGAACTGGGAGAGAACCAAGAAGGGTCTTTTTTTCACCCCATTTTTTGACAGTGTAAGGAAGAATCTTAATTTGGGAAATAATGGCGATGATGCCAACTAGGGCGAAGATATAACCCACTTCACGTGGTCCCCAGTTAAATTTGCTCTCGACGAGAAGGGCAAAGGTGCTTTGCATACCACTGAAGCCAAGAGAGATAACGAAGAAGGTAAGAATAAAGTAGTTGAGAGGAGCCTTGGTGAGGACTGATAGATTGGGTTTGGTTCTGGCTGGAATGAGACTGTCGAGCTTGCTTTTCTTAACAGTTTCTTTGAGAAAGATCGCGGTAGCGGCAGAGGTCAAACAAGCGATGGAGGTGGCAAAGATGGCGGGGGTAGCAAAGCCAAACTGAGAGAGATATCCGCCAATTGCCGGACCAAACATAAAGCCAAGGCCAAATGCAGCGCCTAAGAGACCCATTCCTCTAGCACGGTTTTTTTTCGTTGTAATATCGGCGATATAGGCTTGGGCGATGCTGATGTTGCCACCTGTGGTGCCGTCGATGATGCGGGAGAGGAAGAGGAGGGGGAGTGAGTTGGCAAAAGCAAGAACAACAAAGCCAAGAGCAGAGCCGAGTTGAGAGATAATAAGGAGTTTTTTGCGGCCATATTTGTCGGAAAGGCGACCGAGGATGGGACCGGCGATGAACTGGAAGAACGAGTAACTAGCCGTGAGATAACCGATGGTGGCGGGGGTGGCTGAGAAGTTTTTGGCGATGTATGGGAGCAAGGGGAGAATGAGGCCAAAACCAAAGAGGTCCATAAAGACGATCATGAAGATGGTCGCGAGCTCCCGCCGGTTAGATCTATTCACAAGGATAGATTATACTCAGGGTATGATAATTAACAAATTGTATTTGTGGAGTAGGCGGATCCACCGAGTTGCGATGTGGGGAGTTATTTTACTTGGACTCGGGATGAGTGGGGGAGGCACAGTTTTGCATAGACAAGTTGAGGGAGAGTGGATCCCGTCAATGATTGATGTGAGGTTGGTGAGAGATCTGCATAACAAGATTAGCCAGCCGTTTGCGTTGTTTCTGCTCATAATGATGATGACGGGAGTGGTGATGTGGGGAGTGCCAAAAATACTTGAGTTTAGAAGGGGTAAGTCATGAAAAATCTACAGTCATTATTAACTAAGTCTGGCAAGATTACGATCGCGGCACTTGACCATAGAGGATCATTAGCTAGAAATCTTAACTCCAACAACCCTGAAATGGTAACGAAAAATGAGATGATGGAGTGGAAGAGGCAAATGGTTGAGTTATATAGCGAGATGGTGAGTGGGATATTGATCGATCCAGTGTACGGAAAAGAAATAGTTGATTCGAACATGCAGTGTGGCTGGATGATGTCGGTGGAGAAGTCAGGATACAGAGGGGGGAAAGAGGAGAGGGAGACTGAGTTATTACCAGATTGGGATGTGGCTCAATTAAAAGAGTTGGGTGCGACAGGAGCAAAACTACTTCTATATTATGATCCAGAAAACACTGAGCTGGCGAGCAAGCAGCGAAAGCTAGCAAGAAGATTAGCTGGGGAGTGTGAGCAGGAGGAGATAGTGTTTCTCCTGGAGCCACTGAGCTATAAGATCGAAACATCTCGTGCAGAAGAAGTAGTCGAGATCGTGCGTGAGACGAGTGAGCTAGGCCATGATATTCTTAAGATCGAGTATCCGGGAGACAGGGAGAGCTGCGAGAAAATTAACGAGATCTCTCAAGTGCCATGGGTGCTACTCTCGGCTGGAATGAAGTACGAAGAGTACAAGCAAGCACTACAGGTTGCGTGTGAGTCGGGAGCAAGTGGGATGGCGGTTGGACGGGCGGTGTGGCAGGAGTTTGGTCAGTACACAGGTGCTAAGCGGGAGGGATTTTTGGGTACAACTAGTGTGGAGAGAATGAAGGAGCTAGTAGCAATAGTTGAGCAGTATGGAAAGAGTGTGGAATGAGAAGTATTGATGAGGTAGATCCAAAAGATAAGAGAGTGTTGGTGAGGGTTGACTGGAACGTGACTCTCGGGAAAGCGTTGCAGTTGGTGGATGACACGCGAATTATGAGAACGAAAAAAACGATTGAGTATCTTTTGACGAAAAGTGCTAGGCAAATTGTGTTGTGCGCGCACCTTGGTAAACCAGGAGGGAAAGTTGTGCCTGAGCTATCTCTAGCGCCAGTTGTTAAGTATGCAGAAAAACTAATTGGCGAACCAATTAGTTTAGTGTCTCAGTTTTCCAGTGTCTCAGCGTCTCAGTCGAGAGTGGTGATGCTGGAGAATCTTAGATTTTGGGAGGGGGAGAATGCGAATGATGAGGAGTTTTCGCAGGAACTTGCCGGCCTCGCAGAAGTTTATGTGAATGAGGCTTTTGGGGTGAGTCACCGAGCGGTGGCGAGTGTGGTGGGGGTGGCGAAGCTGCTACCTAGTTATGCTGGATTTGATCTAATTGAAGAAGTTGAGAGAATATCTAAGGCGGTAGAGAGTCCAGCCAGACCACTAGTGGTTGTGATGGGAGGATCGAAAGTCGAGGATAAGCTCAAGCTGCTTGATGTGATCTCAAGAAAGGCTGACACACTACTACTGGGTGGGAAGCTCGCCAATGAGTATCAAAAAAGAAAAATTGAGTTATCAGGAAAAGCGAGAGTGATAATACCAGTTGAGGGAGATGAGTTACTAGATATTGGTGAGGGGACATCTAAAATATTTGCAGAAGAGATTAGCAAAGCGCAGACTGTGATCTGGAATGGGCCGATGGGGAAAGTGGAAGATGAGCAGTACCGAGCAGGCACTCATAAGCTATATGAGGCGTTGATTGAGAATGAGCCGGCGGATGTGATTGTGGGTGGGGGAGATACACTCGCTGCAATTAGTGACGAGGCTCACCTGGAGCGAATTGATTATGTCTCGACTGGTGGGGGAGCGATGCTCAAGTTAATTGAGACGGGAACGTTGGTTGGACTGGAAGTTTTAAAAATCACATAATAACTTTCCCGCTAGTCACATCACACATATTTTGAACGCAAAACCACGCATAATTTTCTGCTGAAAATTTGCCTGTAAGATCTCGCACCGTCGTGCTGTGACATTTTTTGCAACTCAAAAAACATGTGAGTGCCTAGTTCTGGGAAAGTTGTTGTAGAATACTTGATATGAAACTGATAGTTTTTGATGTCGAGACCAAGAAGACTTTTGATGAGGTGGGAGGGTATCACCCAGCTAAGTTGGAGGTGTCGGTGTCGGGTGTGTTTTATCGTGATAGCGAGACAGGTGACGAGTGGATACGGGGATACAGAGAAGAGGAGTTTCCGGAGATGTTTTCGCTGTTTGAGCAGGCTGATCGGATTGTGGGGTTTAACTCGATTAATTTTGATATGCCAGCGCTCCAACCATATTATGTGGGAGATCTCTTGGCGCTACCCAACTTTGATATTATGGTTGAGATCCAGAATGAGGTGGGACACCGGATTGGGCTGGACGCGGTGGCCAAGGAAACGATCGGAGCGCAAAAGAGTGGGCATGGACTGGATGCGATCAAGTATTATCGAGAGGGAGACTGGGAGAATCTGACCAAGTACTGCCTCAAGGATGTAGAGATTACGCGGGACATATATGATTACGGAGTTAAGTATAGCCAGCTTAAGTTTAAGAACAAGTGGAACAATCTAATTGAGGTGCCTGTCCAGTTTGAAGAAAGAGAAGTTAAAAAAGCAAAAGTGCAGACGACTCTGTTCTAGAGAGAAATAAATGAATAAACAGCTATTACGAATAGATAAGTTGGAGGCTGAGGTGGCGGGAAAGAGAGTGCTTAATGGAGTGAGTATGGAGATAGATCGAGGTGAAGTAGTAGTACTAATTGGGGTGAATGGGAGTGGGAAGTCGTCGTTTGCCCGAGTTCTAGCTGGGAGTAATCAGTATGAGGTGGTCGGGGGTGAGGTGGAGTTGGAGGGAAAAAATTTACTGAAAATGAAGATGGATGAGAGAGCAAAAGTGGGAATATTCCTGGCTTATCAGAATCCAGTTGCACTCCCCGGTGTAAAGGTGTTTATATTGTGTAAGACTGCGCATGAGGCTCAGGGGAATAGGATTGAGAGCGTGGTTGAGTTTAAGAAAAAAATAGAGGACTTGCTTGTGCGAGTGGGGTTGCCACGAGAGTATGTGGGGAGAGAGGTAAATGAGGGATTCTCTGGTGGAGAGAAGAAGAGGTTGGAGTTACTCCAGCTACTACTACTCCAGCCTAAACTAGCAATCTTGGATGAGATTGATTCGGGGATGGACGTACAGGGAAGGCAAAAGGTGCGTGAGATTGTGAGCGAGATGCAGAGCAAGGGAACGGCGTTTTTGGTGATCACACACTACGATGATCTACTGGAGAAAGATCAGATTACAAGAACACAGACCATGAAGCATGGACGAGTATAAGCTCGGAAGCTCTACTACGACTGATGAGTATGCCTATATTGCAAAAAAAGGGTTAACCAAAAGATTGGTAG
>Ga0233431_1003216_pt1 | contig 20239 bp, 14 predicted proteins | sample SI_118_April2016_FD_179867 | JGI IMG/M metagenome (GOLD analysis project Ga0233431, IMG submission 179867) | Seawater microbial communities from Saanich Inlet, British Columbia, Canada - SI_118_April2016_200_MG | ecosystem: Environmental > Aquatic > Marine > Inlet | place: Canada: British... | reverse complement strand
TTTGACTCAATCTAAGCAAACCAAGGAGATTGAGTCCCGCCTAATATCCGTTCTTGGCACACACATGTCCCCGAATTACCTATTTTTCGTTCAGACACTAAGCTAGCCTTAATTAACGAACTCAAAAGGATTGCGCAGTATTGAAAACCCTATTACTCTCCATTGTTGAATCAAATCAAAAGCAAGAATATCCCTTAGGATTTCAATTCGAAATTTTAGCAGCACTGTTAAGAAACGCTTCACAAAAAGCCTTTTCTCAAAGTATTACCCATAGTCGAATGGCAATTACCAGCTTGTTAATTCAAATGAAATTAGAGGGTATTGAAAAGACAAAAGCTTTTGAATTGGCTGGGGGAATCATTAGTTTACTACATGGCGCTAATTTATTATCAGCCATTGAACCGGATAAGTTAGTCATTGAAACCATTATCAACACAACTATCGATCAACTTTTAAAATAACACAACTTTTTGATAATATTATTAATAAATGGCTGAATATTAGGTCATATTTAATAATCCAAATATTCAAAAATACATTGATCAGTTTTATTAAGGTAATTTATCTCAAATCAAGCGCAAAATCGATTTGCTTTCTGATTCAATTTAGAAAAGATCAATTTTCAAGAGCAACTCCTGAAAATTGGCGACATATTAAATTTGTTATGAACTATGGTTGCCAGTTATCATAGGGAGAATCCAGTTTGGACATTATTTTTTCATACTCTCCACTAGCTCTCAATTTTTTAATAGCTGATGTTAAAAATTGGTCTACCTCACCACCATTTCCTCCTTGGGGAAGGATAATTTTAACATCAAATCTGTGATATAATTGTCTTTTGAGATCCAACTTATTTTTTTTAACAAATGGGTCCGAAGCAAAATCCGCAAATATAAAACCATCAATTCGATCAATAGCAATTTTCTTTAAACTGCATTCAATGCAAGAAGAGGCATTTATTTTAAAATCAAAATAGTTGGTATGTGCCCGATCTGTTTCAATAGAAAATTGCTCCAAGTTTTGAAGAGTAATATTTTTCTTCTTATTGGTATAAAGCACAAAATTAACATGGAAAATAGTTTCGCTTGAATGATCATATTCTAATTTAGCAGAATTTTGCCCGGGTAATTGAATTAATGGTAGGTGAAAATCTGCTTTTCCTGTTTTCACATTGTGCATGGATCGCGCAAAGGCTGTAACTTTTCTGTCAATCTTAACACCTTCTACCCTGGCAATTGCTTTAACTAAGTCGATTAAAATTCCTTTATCTACACTTTCGGCATATACCGGCATTTTCGCAAAAGACGCGATGTACTTCTTTGAAGATTCCTGCCCATGAGCAATGTTAAAACAAAAAATTAAGGCCATTGCCACTATTAGTTTCCTTTTCATATTTACATCCTGATTTATATATTTACATTTTTTGAAAATAATTCATGCAACTGATTTCATAAATATCTCAATAACAACATGAATATTCACTTTATGCAAGAATTTACATTGTAAACTTACAAGCACTTATTTTTCGATATCAAATTAAAAGCTCAGAATAAGCGATCACATTAACCTTTTCACCTTATTTATGGTTATGGAATCTTGGAAATGTTTTAAAGAAATAATTCATAAAGTAAAAAAAGACTTAATCGTCATCAAAACACCTGTTCGGCTTTATCCAATTCTTTTCTGACCAAATAAACTAGATAGGGAACAAATAAAAGGCTCAATCCACCAATTAATCCTACGATAGGCATACCTTCAAGTCTTCCCGCTTTAACGGTTAATACCTGAATCCCCCAAATGCCCCCCAGTCCCATAGTGACATTACTCACAATCATACTCATAGACATAAAACGCCCTCGAAGATTAATGGGGATCAACTCGGTCAAAATCACCTGTAGTGCTGGCATCCGAATAGAACCACCAAACATCAATCCACCAAAAAAAATGCCAACATAAATGGCTGGTAACAACTCCAGAGTTGCCATAACCAGGAAACAACCCATGATCATAGATCCCGTAATAATTAAACTATCTTTATAACCACGTTGTAGAAAAAAACCAGCAATATTATTACCAATAAAACCCCCTATTCCCCCTTGCATGTAACATAAACCAATTTGAGTAGCATCAAATCCATAATTTAAATTCAGCCAGACACTGACATTGGGGACAAATCCAAACAGACCGATAATCATAAAAAACTGCAATATAAAAACTTTACGGACTTTAGCCAGTTGAAACAGTTGTATTAATTCCAGGTATTGATGCATTATTTTTCCTGTTTCTGCTCCGGTTGAAATGGCTGTCATTCTGGTAATCAAAATACTGCAGATTAAAACTATACCGGATATCAGATAGAATGGCATCCGCCAACCAAATGTATCTCCTATCCATGAACCCATTGGCACAGCCAGGATAGAGGCCGTTGAGAAAGTTAACATCAAAGCAGTAATAGCCCTAACCCGCTCCTTACCTTTAAACTTATCGCCTATAAAAGCCAGTACACTAGCGAAAACAGGTCCACCACATATACCGCACAAAACCCTGAAAAATAAAATTGTGGAAACTGAATTTGCAGTTGCAAATCCTAAGGTTGAAGCAGAAAAACCTAAGCTTAAAACAATGATCATCGTTTTTCGGCCTAAACGATCGGAAAAAGGGGCACTAAAAAAGGCTGAAACGGCTGCAGCCAAAGGGTAAATTGCTACCAATAATCCAGCTTTAACCAGGGGTAATCCCGTTGCTTTTGAGATACTGGCACTTAAGGGAACAACAATCAGATGTTCTCCAAAAATGAAAAAGGTCATTAAAAAAAGGGGGATTATAAAAAACCAAAAAGATCTATTTGCTTCGGTCATAAAGGGCTTACCAGGGGAAATAAGAAATAAGCAATCATTAAAGAATTAATCTAGATGGTATCTTAAGGCTTTACAATCCTAATCATAATAAAAGTCATTTTACACAATATTTTATATGGCAAAGATCATTGCAAAATTTAATAGTTATTTATAACTGGTAATATTGAATATGGTGTTTTAAAATTAGAGTTAATACATTCTGATAAATTTTAATTGTTTAGTGATTAAGCATCACAAAATTTCTTTTAAATAAAGGAAGATGAAAATGGATTTCCGCTTTCAAATTTAAATCTATAAATAACGGTTTTCTCATGGTAACGCTTTATTCCGAAACAACAAATCAACATTTTGAACATCCTTGCAATCAATTAAGGGACAGGGAGCCATTTGATTTTGATGGCCGAGGAATTTTTGGTAATTTTGAAAGTGAAGATCAACTCGTTATTTATTTGGTTATCGATTTGGAAACTGAAATAATCAAAGATTGCAAATGGCAGATTATAGGGATGAAAACCGCAATTGCCGGGGTCTCTGTATTATCTGAAATGGTAAAAGGAATGGTGTTATCAAAAAGTTTAGAAATGTCAGTCTATCATCTTATCAAGCAATTGGGTGGTTTTCCAGATGACCAAATTCAGGTAATCGCCAATATTATTAAAACATTAAAGCTGGCCATTAATAATTTCTATGAAGAAAACGGTTTAGAGCATAAGACTAGCGATGATTTTGCCTTAAGGATCTGCAAATGTATGGATGTTAGCGATCAACAAATTGAAGCTGCTGTTAAAAACGGTGCCCACACTTTTGAAAAAGTACAGACGATTACTAAGTGCAGTACCGGCTGTGGGACCTGCGCTGAGAAAGTACAGGCTTTGATCACAAGCTATTTGTAATAACAAAATGATTATTAAAATAGCAACTAATCTACCCAAGGTTTAGCCCCTGGTCAAAACAGGAAACCCTTGTATAAGAAATTTTATCAACAGATAAACTATTTGTAAAAAAAACTTAATTCCAAAATTTTTTCCGAAAATTCAAAAGTAGATGCACACGAATTTAAAAAATAGTTTGTCTTTGATTCAATATCATCAATTCACTATACTAACAATTAATTGTTAATGACTTCAATGATCAGATATTGAAAAAACGCTCTGGTATTTATAGCAGTTTTAAATTTTAATAAGATCTCTCATTGCAGACTCCTATTAGGGAACTTGAATTATTAGTTAAATATAGCAGTGTATTACAGAATTGTTTCTTGCTGTCATTCTGAGCCTGCGAAGAATCTCTATCTGAAAGCGATAAGAGTTTCTTGCTCAGAGTATCGCACTTCAGACCAGTAAAACCCTAGATATCTTATTTTAAAATAAAATATGCTTAATCCAATAAAAACTAAAAATATAATGACTCGGGGACAATTTATTCGGGTCGAGAAAAAAATTGAAGACAGTGAAAGGCTCATCAATGATCGACGAAAAAGCCTGAGAGGAAACCCCTCAAAATCTGAGGTTGGTGAAGAGCGCCGGAAGGAAGTTAGAAGGCAGGAAGATGTATTGATTTTGCTGGAAATAGATGATAGTCAAAATATTTTTAAAAGCCATGAAGCTTTTTATCAAATGATACAAAGAACCATTAATCGTCAAATCGTCAACCTGGTTTCCAAAGAAAAAGATAAGGAAAAATTAATAGATTTGGAATTTGGTCACAAAAAAGTATTAATCGAAACCCGGTTTAAATATCGGGATATCATCAAACGATTATTTACCAGTAAAGGATTACATTGTGAAATGATTAAAATCGGGGTTCAAAAAGGTAAAATCCTTGAAAAACTGGATAAGGCAGGTTTATTACAAAGTAATGATGCACTGGCAGAAAAGGTCAATTCTGAAATTCCGGTTGAAGCTGCTTTAATCCCATTCACACCGGAACAAATTATTCAGGAAAACGAAAATATTGTCGTGAAAGTTTTTGCCAGATGCCTGGATATCGTTCACCCAACGGATGGAGATTGGGAACGTGAAGCAATGAAACAAACCGTCGATCTGGAACATAAAATTATTTTTATGACAGAGAAGCACTATAAAAATGCCGAAAAAATATCATATAAAAACCTTATTGATCAGGTTGTGGAAGAGTTAATCACCAAGAGTTTTGACCTTACTCAAATACAAGGGGAAAAAGCCAAACTTGAAGAAAAATACCGCTTGTCATCGGATGCATCTACGATGGCTGCCATTAATCGCTTAAATGAAAAAATTACAGCTATTTTAAATTCGCCATTAATCGAAACCTCCAGGGTCTTTTACATATACCTGGATTATTTCAAAGATGTTTTAATGGTTAGCAATAAAAGAGGAAAAATATTGAACAATATTCCTCAACTGGCAAAAAACAGCATTGAAGCTTTGAGTTTTCGGGAAATTAATGAAATTATCAATTTTATGGCAAAAGCCGCTGAATCAATTGCCCGTAAAAGACCAGCAAATATGAGTCAGCAGTTAAAAAAAATATCTAAATTGAGATCAATTCTGGCTGAAGAAATATATTATATTCAGTTCCTCTGGCATGAAAACCTTCTAGGCAAAAAGAAGATATGGTCTTTATTTGAAAAGACTAAACAGTCAATAAACATTTAAAACCTCAGATGAACCATACCTCCGGCTACATCTGCAAGAAACTGCAAGGTACTGGTTAATGGTTCAAAGGATGACAACAATGATTTAATTGTGATCATTAAACTGACAATTAGTTCGTAAGGTTATCCTGCCGAATTTTTTTTCTGGATGCTACAAAGGTTCGGGCAGATTCCAAAGAAACATTTACAATCAGCTCCGGTGGAAAATTCAATTCATTCAACAACACCTTCGATTCGTCATCCCTCCCAAGTTCGTTACTCATATGGGCATCAGAACCCAACGATATTGAGCAGTCGTATTTAACAGCCAATTTAAGCATTTCAGTGGTATCTTTAATATTCGCTTTCTTAAGGTGCAAGGAACAGTAATTTAATTCCATAGCAATACCAGATTCAGCAGCTTTTTTTACGACTGGTTCCAGGTTTGGACAAGATTTTTCCTGGCAGGGATGACCAATGATATCGATAGGTTCGACCATGGCAGCAATCATTTTCTCAGTAACCTGCTCTCGATTTTGAAACTGAAATAAATGTGGCAGGGTATGAACGGAGCCAATGACAATATCTAAAAGAGGTGCTAATTTTAAAGGCAAGTCAGTAGATCTTTCTGAATGACTTAAAATACTGCACTCAATCCCTTTAAAAAGTTGCACGGGAATCTCCAGTGGCGATTGATACCGGGTCAACAATACGTGGAAATAATGGTAATCAGGCCCTTTAATCCGTCTGAAATCCTGTGGAAACTTATCGGCATTTTGCAGATAATGCAAAGTATTATCTATACCAGGGCTGTGGTCAGTAATCGCCATGGCCTGTATGTTTTTTTTCCAGGCACAATTCAGCAATTCTTCTAAAGTGTTAATGGCGTGCATGGATTGAATAGAATGGGTATGAAAATCAACAACTAACATGGTTATTCCTTGTTCATAGCTTTTAAGATTTTTTTCTTTTGTTTTTTAAAATGGTCCTGATCACTACGATCATTATCCAGTGCTTGTACTATCGCTTTTAATGCTTTTTTATAATTTTTGTTCTGAAAATATGCCTCTGCCAGTGTATCCAGATTTTCAGAATTAGCATTTAACTTTACTGCTTTCAAAGCTAGTTTTAAAGCTTCTTTGGGATCAAGGATGTTTGGATTATCAGTTGTTAAATATAACCAGGCCAAATTATTTAAAACCCAGGCATCTTTAGAATTTGTCTTTAATAGCTCCTTATAAATTTTCTCCGCTTTAACAGCATCTTTTTGGTAATCATAATTGATCGCCAGACGTATTTTAGCCCAATAACTATCAGGAGTATCTTCCAGATAAATTAACAGATTATCAATGGCGGACTTATATTCTTTCAAATTTTGCAATGCCAATGACTGTTTAATCAGAATCCACTTTGAGTCAGGCAATAATTGAAGAGCGATTAGATAATATTGGTTTGCTTCGGCAAAATTCCCCTGGTCCATCGCTGTATTTCCAAGATAAAAAGCATACCAGGGATGAATGTTACTAGTGTCAGTTGGAAAATTGGATGGAACCTCATCCTGAACTAAATCCAACAAAAATTTTAGAGGTTCATCAAATATATTTGGCTCTGATCGTATTAGCAATTTTTGGAAAGCTTCATTGGTTCTGAGGTGGATGATGTCTTTATATATTTCATGACTGATTTCATCGTCTTTAAAATTCCAGACCTTTTCATACGCTCCTGATAAATAGAGTTGTAATTCTAATGTCAGGATATCAAAGTTTGCTTTAGCAATGGAAAGATTAACATTCTCCAAGGCGAGTTCAGGTGCAATGAACAGTTGTGCCTGTGCTAAATTGGTTAAAGCTGTTGAGCTATTGGATGAAGCCTCCACCACCTGTGAAAATATTTCGACAGATTCCTCATATTTACCTAATTTTAATAAAATATCACCTTTGACAACATATTGATTCAATGATTTAGGATTCAATTCAATGGCATTTTCTATTGCTTCCAAAGCTTTTACATATTCCTTTTGATAGTAAAAAATATAAGCCTTTTTCTGATAGGCATAAAAGTTGGTATTCGTCTGTTTTAAAACAATATTTAATTGATCTAAAGCTTCCTCATATTTTTTTTGTTGGGAGAGTAAGTCCGAATAGAAAAGATGAATCCAATCCACTTTGGAATTTAATTTTAGGGCTTCTTTAAATTTTTGTTCCGATTTTTCGGTATCTTTTGTCAACCGATAAAGTTCTGCCAGATTTCCAATAATTTCTATATTGTTTTTTTGTAACTTCAACGCCTGCTCAAAAACCACTATGGCATTTTTATATTTACCCCGGCGCTTTAGGATATTTGCATACTCATAGATTAAATAAACACTCCTTGGATTAACCTGCAACCCTTTTAATATAATTTCCTCGGCTGCGATGGTATCTTTGTAACTAAGATATATTTGGGTTAATTTTTCATAAGCAAATATATCCTTTGTATTTTTTTTAACAGCTCTGGCCAAAGCTTTTTCAGCTAAAACAACGTCTTTCAATATCAAATAGGACTGAGCCAGATTAATTTCAACTTTGGGATGTTGTGGATTTAATTCCAAAGTTTTACGGTAAGCGGCGATTGCAGATTTTTGATTATTGGTGATATAAAACAAGATCCCTAACTGGAAATAGATCAGTGGATTATCCGGATATTTTCGAATCAGTTTTTTTAAAATATTTTTAGCCTGATCATATTGCTTTTCGGGGATAAGGATATCATTAATTAGTTTTGCCGAAATTGTCAGATTTGCAGGGAATCGTTTTACCGCTTTAAAAAGATGGTTTTTTAAATCTTGTTTATTTTTAAATCGTGATAAAATTTCAAGATAAAAATAGTGATTCTCTTTTTTAGATGGGTTGATACGAAGCGCCTGTTCACAAGATAGTTTTGCCTGTCGAAATTTTTTAAGGGCATATTCTAAGGTCGATTTTGTATACCAAATTGAATCATTGTCGGGTGACTGTTTCAAAGCCTCATTAAAATAATCTAATGCCTGTTGATAATCCATCTGTTGCATAGATATCTTAGCCAGGTTTTCATAAATACTCGCCTCCTGAATTCCAGCTTCAATAAGCGAATTAAAATCTTCTTTAGCCGACTCAAAATACTCTTTCTCAAATAGAAACTGGGCTCTGATATTAATAAATTCTAACTGTTTGTCCTGGTTGTGTATTTGATTCGTCAGGTAATCCAGGGCTTCCTGTTTTTTATTTTTCCCATGTAAAACTTCTGCATAAAATTTATGCAATAAGGGCAAATCTGGATATTTTTTAAGCAGCAAATCCAATTGATCCCGGGTATTTTCAAATTTTTTATGGTAAATATCCGTACCAAGGCTAATAATAAGTTTACTTTCCTGTGGGTCAATATCGCTAAGATAGATCTGAATATTGTTGTTAAAACGTCTTTGGTTATAATCGCCATAAATCGTTGATGTAAAAAATAATACAGAACAGGCGATAAAAACTAATGATATCAATCTGACCTGGAATTTCATTTTGTATTGTTTTTAAATGATTGGCAGTAGTCTCAACTAAGATAAGTTGGAATGTTTTAATTGATAGAATATCAATAAAATCATGAATTGAAAACGCTAATATCCCTCTAAAAACTCTCTGCTTAAATATTCGTCGTCAAAACGTTCCAGTTTAAAAATTTATATTTGATTTGAAATGTTTTTATTTGCCCTGAATTATTTAACACGATTTTAGCCGAATCGCTCCAAAACAAATCAGAAGAAGGCGCGAGGTCGATTACTTCCAGATACAGATTTTCACGTTGAATTTCAATGTTCAGGATAGGGTTATTAAAAACATTAAAATATAGGGATCTGATTTTAGGATTCATTAGTAAATTTTGAACCAGATCTATATCCTGGTATTTAATCCGATTCTGAATCTCTGCTTCCCAACCCTTCAATACCTGATAGTTTGATATATAATACTTATCCTGGATATCACTAATAACAATCCATCTCGTATGAAAATGGTTAGCCGGACGAATATCAACTTTCTCCGATTTGTTAAATGGTTCAGGTAGCGAGCTTTTGATAGCACCTAAGGTACCCAATGTGAATAAAACAAAAAGTGCCATAAAGCTTAAGGCTAACCAATTGATCAATTTGGTTTTACGGGTCAGGAATTTTTTAAAAATCCAAAGCAGTACCAGAATTCCAAGTGGGAAAAGATACCCACTATTGATTAAATTAAAGGAAATACTCTGATTAAATAGCGGATATAAAAAGGGTGTTTTTGAAGTACTAAAAATCGTAAATAAGCTATAAATCATTAATCCTAATACGGGACTATAATATCGAAGTGCTCGTTTTAGATCACGGAATATCACCCAATTAAAAAACACGATAAAACTCCAAAACAATATCTGGTAGATATAGCTTTGGAAAAATATAGGTATATTTTGGGTTAATGGCTCTGCATTATAATACCGAATAATATAATCACCCAGTGGGGACAGCAGTCCGAAATAGGTGATCACTTTGATTCGTACTGTGACATCAATTCGGATGCTGTTTAAATGCTCAAAGAGAAATTTTAAAGCTAAGGCTGCAATGATTACATTCATAATCTAAATTAAATAACAATTAATAACTACTGAATTGATTTTTTGACAGCTTGAATCACAGCTGCAGTTGTAATCTCAAACTTTTCAAATAATTGATTGGCCGGTGCAGATGCCCCAAAACGGTTCATACCGACAAATTGACCCTTACTACCGAGATAATAATCCCAACTACCTCGGATTCCGGCTTCTACAGCAACACGGGCCTGGATTTTCGATGGCAGAACCTCATTTTTATAACCGGCAGCCTGTTGTTCAAATAACTCGGCAGAAGGCATACTAATCACTTTAACCTTAATACCTTCTGTTAATAGCTGATCGTGAGCTTCAACGGCCAGTTCAATTTCCGAACCGGTAGCAATAATCAAAGCTTCGGCTTCAGCCTCATCTATAAGCACGTAAGCCCCCTTATCAATCTGAGTGGCTGAACCATATTTTTCCTGATCCAGCACTGGCAGACCTTGTCTGGTTAAAGCAATTGCGACTGGTCGGTCAGAATGTTCAATGATATATTTCCAGGCTTGCGCGGTTTCATTGGCATCAGCTGGTCTAAAAAAAGTCAAGCCCGGCATGTTTCTAAGATAATTAATATGTTCCACAGGTTGATGGGTTGGTCCATCCTCTCCTAAACCAATACTGTCATGGGTAAACACAAAAACACTGGGATAACTGGAAAGCGCTGCAACTCTGATGGCAGGAAGCATATAATCGGAAAAACACATGAAGGTAGCGCCGTAGGCTCGAACCGTTTTACTCAAGGAGATACCGTTTAAAATGGCACCCATAGCGTGTTCCCGAACTCCAAAATGTAAATATCGTCCAGCTGAATTGTCCTTTTGAAAAGGTTCAGCACCCGGAAATTTTGTATTATTGGAAGGTGACAAGTCCGCAGACCCCCCCATAAAAAACGGTAAACCCGGCATAATAGCTTCCAATGTTTTTCCGGAAGCAACGCGGGTTGCTATTTTACTTCCAGCTTCAAAAACTGGCAGTTGTTTTTCCCAATTTTCCGGCAGTTTTCCTAAAATTAACGCCTCAAATTGTTTCGCTTGTTCGGGGTATTGATTCGTGTAATCGCTTTTAAGCGTTTCCCATTTTTTTTCCAGGTCTGAGCCCTTAGCTATACATTCCTGGTATACCTTGAGTGCAGCTTCAGGGACATGGAATGCAGCCTGAAATTCCCACCCCAATCGCTCTTTAGCAAGCTTTATCTCATCCTCTCCCAAAGGGGATCCATGGACTCCGGAAGTTCCTTCTTTATTGGGGCTACCAAATCCGATTATGGTACTGAGCTTAATTAAACTTGGACGATCAGTTTCTTGTTGTGCTTTTTCAATGGCTGCATCAAAGTTGCTCAAATCATGCCCATCCCCGGGAACCTCCTGAACATGCCAATTATAAGACTCATATCGCTTCAGGACATCTTCGGTAAAAGACAACCCAGTGCTTCCATCAATCGTAATTTGATTATCGTCATAAATAACGATTAAATTTCCTAATCCTAAGTGCCCGGCTAATGAAGACGCTTCCGCTGCAACACCTTCCTGGAAGCAACCATCTCCGGCCAAAACATATATTTTATAATTAACTAGTTCCGATTGTGCCTGGTTGAACATACTGGCAGCATATTTTTCTGCAATAGCCATCCCTACCGCATTTGATAATCCCTGTCCCAGAGGGCCGGTTGTCGCCTCAACTCCGGCTGTATCACCATATTCAGGATGACCGGGTGTTTTACTACCGATTTGCCTGAAATTTTTTAAATCATCCAGACTAACATCATATCCGGTGAGATGTAATAATGAGTACAGCAGCGCACTTCCATGTCCTGCTGATAATACAAATCGATCCCGATTCTGCCAGTCAGGGTTTTTGGGATTATGTTTTAAATGTTTGGTAAATAATTGATATCCGATGGCAGCCATACCCATAGGTAAACCAGGGTGTCCCGAGTTGGCTTTCTGAATGGCATCAACCGCTAAAAATCGAAGGGTATTGATACAAAGTTTAGCCTGAGAAGCTAATTGCTCATAATTTTGGTTTGCAGACATGGCTTTACTCTCCTAATATTAATTAATGGAGCATTTTGTGTGAAATGGTTACGATCGATTTTGTAACTGTAAAAGGGTTACTATTATAAACATTTACCCTCCAAACCAGTTTACAGAAAAGGAAAATTGGTTTAACAAAATCTGATTATCAAACTGGCAGACGACGAGTTTTGCAATTATTAATGTCGGTTTTAGATAATTGAATAATTTAAAGTTTGACTTTAGAGGGTTTAATGAAAATTGATCAAGCAGTTTTTTAAACTGAAAAACGAATATTAAAAAGATTTCAAACGCATTTCAGTAATATAAATAAATAGTTACACTTTAATCTATGCCTTCTTTTAATCAAACACCTTATTTTTAAGACCTAATTTAATCTAAAAGAAATGAAAATATTAAATGATTACCGTATTCAAATGGGTACAAAAGAATATGCCCCAATCATGATTGGTGGAATGGGGACAAATATTTCTACTCCCGAAATGGCAATTGAAGCAGCCAGGCTTGGCGGCATCGGGCATATATCAGATGCTATGTCTTGTGCTGTTTCCGATTTAAGATTTGGTACAACTTTTTCTAAAGACAAATTTCGAAAATATAAGGATCAAAAACATCTCCGTAATAAATCATTTGCGCAATTTGATCTGAATGCCATTGCTGAAGCCACGAAATTATTGGTGTCAAAAACAATGGAGATGAAAAAAGGGGCTGGTGATGTATTTATTAATTTAATGGAAAAGTTAACCATCAATAACCCGAAAGAGACTCTTAAAACCAGATTGTGTTCAGCTTTGGAGGCTGGAATTAATGGGATTTCAATGGGAGCCGGTCTACATTTAAATAGCTTTGAAATGATGTCGGAGCATCCCAGATTCAGACACGCGAAATTGGGAATTATCGTTTCTTCAGTGAGAGCCTTAAAACTATTTTTAACTAAATCAAAGAAATTTAACCGATTGCCCGATTTTGTTGTGGTTGAAGGACCTTTAGCCGGTGGACATCTGGGATTCAGACTTGATGACTGGCATAAATTTGATCTAAAAGCCATCGTGGCGGAGGTTATTGCTTTCATCAATCAGCAAGAACTTAAAATACCGGTGATACCGGCAGGTGGAATATTTTCAGGTCAGCAAGCTATTGAATTCATCAAAATGGGAGCTTCAGCCGTGCAGGTTGCAACGAGATTTACAATTGTTAAAGAGAGTGGATTACCTAAAAAAGCTAAACAGGAGTTCTTTAAAGCCCGCAAGGAAGATATTATTGTGAATACAATATCTCCCACCGGTTATCCTATGAGAATGCTGGTTAACAGCCCTTGTATCGCTGCTAAAACCAGACCTAATTGTGAAACTTACGGATATCTGCTGGACCGGGAAGGAAACTGTTCATACAATGAAGCCTACCTGGATGCTGAAAGTTCTCAACCAGAAGGGCAGGAAGTAAGAATTCAAGATAAAACCTGTCTGTGTTCCCATATGAGAAATTATCGTACCTGGACATGCGGTCACTATACTTATAAATTAAAAGATAAAGCCACGATTATTGAAGATGGCAGTTATGAAGAGCCAACCACTGAGGAAATTTTTAATGATTACTTAACAGGAAAAGACTAACTAACAGTTAAAAAATACAAGGTCATTATCCAACACCAATTAAACGAGATAAATACTATGAAAGCTTATGTTTTTCCGGGACAAGGATCTCAAAAAGTAGGAATGGGAGCAGAATTGTTCGATGAGTTTCAAGATCTATGTTCTATCGCTGATTCAATTTTGGGTTATTCAATAAAAACCTTATGTTTGGAAGACCCGGAAAAAAACTTAAACCTGACTCAATATACCCAACCAGCTCTGTTTATTGTTAGTGCTTTGAGCTATTACAAAAAAATGAAAGAGGGAGCCCCAAAACCGGATTTTGTTGCCGGGCATAGTCTGGGAGAATACAATGCCTTGTTGGCGGCAGAAGCTTTTGATTTCGAAACAGGAGTCAAGCTCGTTCAAAAAAGAGGTGCTTTGATGAGCCAGGCACCGGAAGGTGCAATGGCAGCTGTTATCGGTCTTAGTGAAGAAAAAATTAAAGATTTTTTAACAACCCATCAGCTGGAAGAAATCGATATCGCTAATTATAATTCACCATCACAAATTGTGATTTCTGGTTTGAAAGAAGATATAAAAAATACTAGACCCATTTTTAAAGCTGAAAAAATCAAATGTATCCCATTAAAGGTAAGCGCAGCTTTCCATTCCCGATATATGAATGGCCCCGAAAAAGAATACCGTGATTTTATAAATGGTTTCAATTTTTCAGATCTGAAATTAACCGTTATTTCAAATGTGGAAGCCAAACCATATCCATCTACCAACATAAAAGATAATCTGACGAAACAGATTTCTAATTCAGTCAGGTGGACGGATTCGGTTAGATATATCGCAGATAAAGGTGATGTTCAATTTGAGGAGATAGGACCAGGTCAAGTGTTACAAGGGTTAATCGGTAAAATTTTAGCTTAACAGAATAAGGGTTGGTTTTCTCTGGGCTAAAGGGAAAACCAGATTTAAGCACCAGGTAATAAAGCGCTGACTTCTTTACTTAATCCAATGGCAAACAGGAAGAAAAGCACTGTTATAATAATAACAACAAAAAACAGCGCGGCTTCTCCACTTCGAAAACTTAAAAAAATCATTCGCATGGAAAAATTTTCAGATTTGGTTGCCATTCCTGGTTGAACATCTGATTTTTTATTTTTTGCCACAAATTGCATCAATCCAGCAAAGATAATTGCGAAAAACAACCAGGTTGCCCAATAATCAATAATAATAGCCATATTTAATCTTTTTCAGTAGTTGCAATGTTATTTTTTTTGGTTTAACTGCTTTAAACTTAATAAAATAAGTTTATTTTCATGTTCCTTTAACTCCATTTTTCGTTTGAGTTTTTTATTTTCTGCCGCCAGGTCATGGTTCTGATCATTGATGGCACCAAGTTTTTCTTCCAATTGCAAATTTTCCTGTTTAACCTGTTCAAAATTATGTTTCTTTTTTTCTTTCTCTACCCATTCCCTGATCGCATGCCTCAAGGTCAAGGACATGTTGGCCAATTCTTCATGAATAGCATCCTGCAAGTGTTTCTTTAATCGTTTCTGGGTTTCTGCTTCATTAAGGTAGTTAGAAACCAGAGCTCGTAAGTCAGAGGGATCTATGGTGAGCTTATTTTTTTGTGTTTCCGGTTCTACCTCAGCGGAGAATTGTTTTTTATCTTGCAAACGTTTCCTTGAAATTAACCACTTCTTTTGTTTTCAAAACCTTGCCATCATGGTAATGCAAAGTATTATCCAATTTAATATCAACCAAAAACAAAAAATTACTGATGTTTAGGAACAACTGAATTGCCATAATTGGTATAGCTTTGTTAATAACTTTTGTAACTATTCAACATTTTTTTAAATTTGGGTATCGGAAATCGGAAGTTGCCTTTATAGGGACATATTACTGTAAACTTCCACGTTTAGACAATCCTTAACTTAAGACTTAATTCCAAAACAAATTTTTTTCGAGACGAATATCATTTATCTTTGAAATAAATTTTGAGGTATCAAGATTAGATTTTTCTCTTTAAAGTAAACAAATGTGTAAAGTCCATACAACCTAATTAAAAAGGTACATTTATTGAAAACCCTTTTCACTTAAAAACCCGGTTAATTTGAATTCAACCTAATAGTAAAATCCAATAAAGGGTAATTATGAAAAAAAACATCCTGATACTATTTTTATTATCTTTTTTCTCAATTTATCATATCGCTTATGCCTACAATGAAGCAGACTTACAAAAACTACTAAATGAAAAATCCTGCACAGATAGCACTTTTTCTTCATGTGACCTACAAAATGCAATCATAAAGGATGTCGATTTATCCGGGGCAGATTTAGAAGGGGCAAATTTGAACAATGCTACTTTAGAAAATGTTAATCTGACAGGTGCCATTTTAAATGAAACCAAGTTAAACCGAACAAAATTGTATTTAGTTCAGTTTTCAAACGCTAATCTGCAGGATGCGGAAATATCCAATGTAAAAATGATTTTCGTTGATTTCACAAACGCTGACCTGAGTGGAGCTAAGCTAAACGGAGCTACTTTAAAAGGGGTTAAGTTTAAAGAAACAACCTTTTCAGATGTCATTGTTCAGGAATTAGATTTTGAATATACAGATTTATCAGGAGCCAAGGATTTTGACGGCGAAACCTGTACAGAGATGTCTTTTGGCTCCTGCAAATAAAGCCTCTTATAGAACCAATAACGCTTCAGCAATTTTAGCAGAGGCTTTCTCATTTGAGTTGCTAAATAGCTCCTTTACACAAGCTTCAAATATAGATTGTCGATTATTGAAGACCAGCAATCCATCAATATTGATAAATATATTGCTCAGAACAGCCTGATGGTATCTAATTAAAAGATTAGGATCATTTTTGACCGGATTAAAATCAATCTGATTAATATAAATCAGGATTAAATGATGATTGGATTTTCCTAAAATTGGGTTATCTTTTATAAGCTGCGCTTTAAAATCACATAAATCGATAACTTCATTCGTCGTTAAGCTGGCAGGAATTATTATGAACCGGTCACATTCTGTTTCCTGCCAATTTTGCTTAATTCGTTCTTTTATACCATCCATTCCTTTAACAATCACTTTTTTCAGGTAAGCCTCCTGAACAGACGGTACTGCAGTTAAAATACCTTTAGAAAATTTATCTGAAAGTAATAGCATCGCACTGCTTATATTCTTTTCGGTGTGACTGCGGGAACCTCGTTCATTGTCAATACAATAAATACCTTTGGTAAATTGCTGATACCCGTATCGTTTTCTAAAATAAGTATCATTTAAAGCATTTTTTAAAGCAACATCATTTGATATAATCTCACCCAGAAAATTATTAGCACGATCCAGCATACTAATTTCCTTTTCAACCAATGGAATATACTGTGTTTTAAGTAAGGTACGAGTTGAGGGCATGGCTTTGGACATGGCGACTTTTTCCAGATTGGACTCCTGGGAAGACATATATTTTAAATCTTCTTCTTCTCCGGCAACTTCAGCAGTGATTGATTTTACCCCCTGGGTAAAATTCACCAGCTCTTTGGCGATGAAATTAGTATGCTCTCTGCGATCAGCAAATCCTATAAGATCTTTAAAATCCAGAGCCTTATCCTGATTCTCCTTTATTGTAGCACGGTTAAAATCCTGATAGGTCTGATTCATTTGATTTCTTAAACCGGACAATTCATCCTTTATTTTTGTGGGTATTTTTTCAGAAGGTTCCAGCAGCTTTTCAACTTCATTTTGATTATCGGGATCTTTATAGATCAGTTCCGCGGTTTTTACAAGTAACAGATTTTGAGAGTGCAGCGTTCTACGGGTAGTTATCATTTCCAGTTGTTTAAAAATGGCACTTTCAATTTTATGTAAAAACTTAAAAACGGTACTAATCCTTTCAACTCTTTTACATAGCTTTTCTGTTTCAGCTTTAAAATACGCCAAATACTCCCCTAAATTCACTTTATCACGGGTCTTATCCTGGAACAGGTCACCAATTGATAGTTCTGTTAAGGCTCTAATGGCGTCATTTAATTGCCTTGAGTTTTTGTTAATCTGGGTTAAGGTTTTCTTTTCAAAGTCAGCGTCATATTTCTTAGACTTCAATGAATTGATAAAATTCCCCAATTGTTCAGGTTCCATTTTATACATTTCATGTGATTTCTTTTTTACCAAAACGTACATTTGGTGTTTTTTACGCACCAATAAAGCCTTTTGGAATAGGTTTGCATTGTTCAGAATTCTACTGAAATAATTAGTCGCTGAACCATAGAATTTCGAAAATGGTAACAATATCGTTGAAATTTCGGGCTTTTTAGTATTCAACTGCTTCATTGATTCAGCCCGCATTTGTTCCATTCGTTTTGGCATCGAATCAATAATTTCTGGTAAGTTATCCTGGTTGACAGACACCTGGAGCGCTTCTTCCAGTTGTTCGCAAAAATCAACAATTTTTTGTTCAACCACTTTGAGTTCATTTTTTAGGCCATCAATATTATCTTGTTTTTCCTGCAAATGATCTTGATACAGTTTAGTGATTTTCTCTAAAAGAACGATATAGGCTTTTTCTTTATTTTCAGGGTTTTCAAGAAATGCCAGTTCTTCCTGCAGATGTTGTAGTTTTTCCAACGAAATAAATCTAAGTTCAGAAATAGTGTGCTTATATTGATGATGGAAGGTTTGATTTAAACTTAAAGATTTTTGATGAACTTTTTGAGTAAATTCATTCATCTTCTTTACAAAAAACAGATCTTCATCTTCACTGCCGGATTTAAAAATATCAGGATTAAGAACATCACTCAATGCTAACGCCGGAAAACCGGCATGGATATAGTTAGACTTCAAAGCCTCTGAACTTTGATATACGATCAAGCCCGGTTCAAAATCTTTTTTTTCAGCATAAGGTTTAATAAACTCGTTATAAAACAAAACCCTTTCTATTTTCAATATCGCTGACTGAATTTTACTACGTTTTTGAAAGAATAAAAAATTTTCACCAATAAAATCCCTGGTGCTTTCGTCAATTCTCTCTGGAACCACATTTGTCAGATCGTCAATACTTTCATTTGAGTTTTCTTCAGAAATTGTTTCACACTCTAAATCTTCATTAAACTGACTGTAAATATTCAATTTAAAGAAATCATCCATATACTGAATCAAGCCTTCCAACTCATCCGTCATATCCTTTAGCAGTTGTGAGGAAATACTTGATACATCTTCCAGATTGGTAAAGTTTTGAACATTCTTAAGCAGTCGCTCAAAATTATGGGTATTAAATTGAGGTGAGTTAGATATATCGATAATATCCGCGAATATTTCTTTTAATTCTGAAAACCATTTCTTAAACATTATTGCCACGGCCGGTTGATTTTTGACATGTTCTGGCTTGAGCCCAATACACCTGGCTTTAAGTGGTAACACGCCCAGCAGGTTCATACTGGACAGCACCATCTGTGACATCATATCACCTGACATGATATTTCTTGAGGTTAACAGATCAAGTTCTTCACGATATTTTCTAATCTCCCGGGCCTTTTCAAATTCAGTATACCTGGCACCCAGAAAGGTTTGAATCAAATTAAAGTTAGAATCACCCCGATTAAAAGGTACAATTTTATTGATATGAACTGACTGATTCCCCTGGTATAATACCAGTTGATTAAACCGAGAAACATGGTTTTCCTTCTGCCCCACACCACGAGTAAACATGATCTGCTGGTTATCCAGATTGACCTCCATTTCCACCAACTCTTCGGGTTTAACATCGACCGATCGCCCGCCAACCCTAAACCTAAAAAAATCAATATCCCCAATCTCAATGACATTTAGATTGATATTCTTGGCCATTATCTGATTTGAGGCGATGAGCTCCCCCATATAGGACAATCCCTGCAATATTTTGGATTGGGTGGAGGCAAGTTTAAAACCGGCAATATCACTCCATTTTAAATAAAGTTTGTTAGTGGCACGCATCACCATTCCGCCACCGGCTCTTTTTTTATTAAAATGCCCCAAAACACTATTCAATTTACCAATGGGATAGGCAAAAACCTGATTAACCTGATTTTTTTTGATATTGAGATGAATCTCTGTAAAAAAAGCGCGATCTAAAATAATTGGCGCCCTTAATCCTTTATCAACCTTTAATAACTCCTTACTGTCATCAACAATTTTCCAGGGGGTTGGATGACGATTATCCAGCACCTCAATCTTACGTGGAATTTTATCAGCTTTAGACTTACTTAGAAAATCCATTAAGTAGTCAATCAGCTCATCATTAGCAAAATGGAAAATAACGTTACTATCAAAGGCATAGTTAATTTCAAGTTTAAAACAAAAATTTAAGTAGGCTTCAATCTCTTTCGTTTGAACATTGGCAAAAATATAGGCAAGGATTTCATTTCCGGAGGCGTCAATTTCATCTTGAACATGTTTGATAAAACTGGGCTGGATCTTTGTTTCTAATGAATAGTTTGCAATGGAAATGTTATCTTCCAGTCCAGAGGGAAGGTAT
>Ga0233431_1003205_pt1 | contig 20299 bp, 27 predicted proteins | sample SI_118_April2016_FD_179867 | JGI IMG/M metagenome (GOLD analysis project Ga0233431, IMG submission 179867) | Seawater microbial communities from Saanich Inlet, British Columbia, Canada - SI_118_April2016_200_MG | ecosystem: Environmental > Aquatic > Marine > Inlet | place: Canada: British... | reverse complement strand
TTTTTTCATCAATTTTACATGTGCGGGTTCTTGGTTCGCTACCCTACTACCTGCAAGATCATATTTGATAAATTTCTTTAAACCTGGCCAATTAGAAAAATCAAATCCAACTATTTTTTTCTTTTCTTTATTATATTCTATTGGGCTAAGTTCACCATCCACACTTAAAACATAATGATGTGAAACTAATGTTTCTTCTGCCTTAAGCGCTTCAGATACTTCTTCTTTTTCTCCATCTCCTTCTACACAAAATTCTCTGCTTAATTCTGACAAAGGATGTCCCTTACAGGAAATGTCAAACGATTTATACCAGCCAAAAGGTGCTCTACTAACTTCATAATCTTTAGAAAGAATTTCTTGTGCATCTTTCATTAACTGTTCAGCTTTTTGAGGATTACCTAACTTGGAACTTAAATGTGCATAAGGATACAATACTAAAGAGTTAGTTTTAACTTGTTCAGCAATCTTTTTTATTTCTTCAACATATTTATCAGCAACAGCTTTAACGTTTGTTTCATCACATTTTTCAAAAGCAGTAAAGACAACTAAACATTCTTCTATCCGCTGTTTACCTTCTTCAATGTTCTCTTCAGCCTGTTTCATAGCTTTTTTCTTCGCTTCAAATTCAATAAAATCTGCATGTATCGTAAGTATTTTCATTTTTCATTATTACCTCATCTTACTTTGTATTTTTCTCTTGTTTAAATTAATTATGGTATTTGTAGCTATAACTATCCAGACAAATTCATCAAGAATGGGGTCTGGAACTTAGTTTAAGCCGTTCCAGTTGTAGTTGTAGTGCCAGCTAATAAGATTAAAAGTTCATTTAATTTTAACTGACTTAACAACATTATAAGATTATAAGAAACAAATTTTATTTAAATGTTTTTAAAAAAAAGAAGAAAAAAATTAAAAATCACTACGTTCATTAAGAAACATTCTGTAAACTGGTTCTCCGTTATCTCCTTGTTCTTGTTTAAATTCGTAACAATTAGCAGTATTTCCAACTCCAAAGAAACCAAAGCCAGCAACTAATCCATCCCGTACAAAATTTTCTACAGAGGTATCTAATCCTAATTCTCCTAATTTAGCTTCAATATCTTCTGATGAGTAAGTTAAATTTTCTTTTGAATGATTTAAATCATTTCCACCAAAATATTTTGCACCGAAAGCTTTTGCAATTCTTGAATCTATAGCGGTTCTAAGATGCCCATTAGTTTTTTTAGTTACATTAACACCTAACTTTGTTGCTAGATCTTCTGTTCTTTCAAAAGATTGATATAAATTATTTTCTGTCATTTTTAAATTCCTCCAACAACATCTAACATCCCCAGAACATCCATCTTGTAATATATATGTCACAACATACGCATGCCATTTATAAAGATTGTGAAACAATTTTTAGAGCAAGAAACAATTTCAACAAAATTTACACAAAACCTTTATAAAACAGTGATATAATTAAACATTATTCAAGAGGTACATCGGTTATGGCTTGTGTACACTGGAGAAAGAAGCTAAAGCGAATTCTCCTTTAAAATATATACTAAAAATCTAAAGATTTTGGTATATACAAAAGTTCAGAGAAATTGAACTTTTAGAATATAAACAAAAAAGGTAAAATAAAATGGCAAGAATGCATTCACGTGATAAAGGAAAAAGTAAAAGTGATCGGCCCGATAAAAAAATTCCATCCTGGGCACCGTATAAAGATAAAGAAGTTGAGAAGTTAGTTATTAAATACGGAAAATCTGAATTATCTCCATCTGAGATTGGATTAACGTTAAGAGATACTTATGGTATTAATAGTATTAAAGCGCTAACCAACAAAAAAGTAACTCAAATACTTAAAGAAAACAATTTAATCAAAGAATTACCTGAAGATTTGTTAAATTTGATCAGAAAGTTAGTTGATGTACAAACACACTTAGGTAAAAACAAACATGACATGACTGCAAAACGAGGTTTACAATTAACCACATCTAAAGTAATGCGTTTAATTAAGTATTACAAAAGAACAAACAAACTTCCAGCAGAATGGAAATTCGACATTAAAAGACTTAAGATGTATTTGGAATAAATTTCCGAAACATTTTTATTTACTTTTTCTTTTCTTTTAATTAATGTTAACAAAAAAGACGATACTTGTTGCTATTTTTTTAATTGTAGTTATAGGTGTAATTGGAGTTATTAGTACTGGTGGACTTACGGGAGCAGTAATTAGTAACAAAGTTTCTTGTTTTGAAAACTCCGATTGTAATGATCACATCTCAGAAACAGAAGATATTTGTAAAAACCCAGGTTCAGAATATTCTTTATGTGTTAATAGACCTAAAAATTAAAAAAAAGAAAAAAAATTAAAAGCAATATGTTAAAATTATAACATAGTTTTTATGCTTTCAATGTTACTTGCGATATCAGTTCCTTTCTTTGTTAACTCTAATAACTTCAATCTACCTTCTTTTTTAAATTTAATCAATTCAGCTTTTTGCATTTCTTGTAAGATTTTTACAACATGCGAATACGTACAGTCGATCTGTTTCGCTAGAACCGAGGCATAGACGTTAGCGCTAGCATTTTTTAACTCAACTAGCATCATTGCTGGTTTCTCTCGAAAAAACACATCGAAAATAGATTTTTCGTCACTGATCATTTGACACCCCCAAACAATCTCACACCTCTAATGGTTAGAGTTTAATAGTTATATTTAAACATTTATTGATTGCAATAGATGTGATTAAACATCTATATTTAAACTTTATGATACTATTTCTAAATAGTTGTCCTATTAAAGAGAAGTCTTTTTAAATGATCTAATTTCCATCTTAAATATGTCTTCTTATTTTCCGCATAAAGTGGTACGCTTAGGGCAAGATCAATTAATTGAAGATATTAAAAAAACTTTTGAAAAAAAGCAAACATTAATTGCTCATGCCCCAACAGGATTAGGAAAAACTGCTTCTGCATTATCAGTTGCTTTAGAATTTGCAATCAAAAACAAAAAAAAAATATTTTTCTTAACTAATCGTCATACACAACATCAAATTGCTATTGAAACTTTGAAATTAATAAGAGAAAAAACTGGTGAAAAAGTAACTTGTGTAGATTTAATCGGAAAAAGATGGATGTGTAATCAAGATGTTGCACTTTTATTTGGGAACGAATTTAATGAATATTGTAAAAATGTTGTTGAGAAAGGCGAATGTGAATACCATACTAATTTTAAAGCTAAACGTGAATTAACTGTAGAAGCAAAGAAGTTATTAGCAGATTTACGTAATCAAGGCACATTACATAACGAAGAATTAATTGCCATTTGTAAAGATGAAAAAATTTGTAGTTATGAAATGTCTATTGCTCTTGCAAAAGAGGCAAATGTTATTATTGGCGACTATTATTATTTGTTTAATCCTTTTGTACAAAGTACATTATTCAACAAAATCAAATTAGAGTTAGAAGATGTAATCCTAATTGTTGATGAAGGACATAACCTTCCTTCTAGAGTTACAGATATGATGAGTAATAATCTTACTAGTAACATGATTAAAAATTCTATTATTGAAGCGAAAAAGTTTGGCTATAAAGGATTAATATTTTGGTTACAAGAACTTAACAGGATTATAAATGAATTAGCCCAGTTTAAAGATTATAATAAAGAAAAATTAGTTACAGAAAGTAGTTTTACTGATGCTGTTAAAAAAGTTGTCGACTATGAACAATTAATTGGAGAAATTGAATCTGCTGCTGACGAAGTACGTAAAAAACAACGGAGAAGTTATCTGGGAGGAATTGCTTTATTCTTAGAAGTATGGAAAAAAGAAGATCAAGGATTTATTCGTTACATCACTGAGAAACGTGGTAAATATGGCCAAGTAACGATGTTAAGTTTTTCTTGTTTAGATCCAAGCATAATTACAAAAGACATTTTTAGAGATGTAGAATCTGCTTTAGTAATGAGCGGCACACTTAAACCAACAATGATGTATAAAGATGTGTTAGGTATTACTACGGGAATGGAAAAAGAGTATGGTTCACCATTTCCCTTAGAAAATAAATTAAGTTTAATTATTCCAGAAACTTCAACTAAATATTCTGTTAGAAGTGAAAAAATGTTCGAAATGATTGGAGATAAATGTTCACAATTGTGTTCTTTAATACCAGGGAATGTAGCTTTCTTTTTTCCTTCTTATGATATGCGCGATAAAGTTGGATTATTCATTAAAAGCGATAAAAAATATTTTTGGGAAAAAAGTGACCTTAGTAAAGAAGAAAAAGAACAATTCTTAAATGGGTTCAAATTAGAGAAAGAAAAAGGAGGAGTTTTATTAGGTGTTGCTGGTGCTAATTTTGCTGAAGGTGTTGATCTTCCAGGAGATTTACTTAATGGAGTTGTAGTAGTAGGATTACCTCTTGCTCGTCCCGATTTACTAACTAAAGAGATTATCAAATATTATGAAAATAAATTTGGTAGAGGATGGGATTACGGATATACTTTTCCAGCAATGTCTAAATGTATTCAATCCGCAGGTAGGTGTATTCGTTCAGAAACAGACAAAGGAGTAGTTATTTATTTAGATGAACGATTTGCTTGGCAAAATTATTACACTTGTCTTCCCTCAGAAGGATTAATTGTTTCTAGAGAATATGAACGATTATTGAAAGAATTCTTTAAATCATAAATTAAGATTTTTCTAAACTTTCTGTAACTTCTTTAATAAAACTTCCAGGAAGTTCATAGGGGGTAGAACAATCATAATCTCGACAAGAATTTGGTATTTTATCATAAATTGAACACTTTTTATTGTTAACATCTAAAAAGACACATGCGTCTGTACGAGGATTTTTATGAAGATATAATAGATGTCCAATTCTTTGTACATTCTCTTCTCCAATATTATTTAATTCTGATTCTAAAATACTAACATCTAGAAAACAACAGGCATTATTACAATAATGAGACTTAAGTTTATCACAATTAACCATAATATCAAATTTTGAAATATAGTTATAAAAAAGTTGTTATTTGTTAGTTATACTAATATAGTTGATGTTATTTTTAAACAACCAGTATACAAAATAGTAACATTTATATACTTGTAAGGTATTACTAAATACATTAAAGTTAAATAAATGACGTGGCTCCTCATTTTCTACCACCCTCACCCCCTCCGGAGCCCGTTTTTATTTTTTTAAGAAATTCTATAGTTAATTCATAATATTTATTAATGGAACCCGTTCTCAAAGCGAGATGTATAAGACAATAGCAAGTTTATGTATGGGAATGATGATTTGGACTGCTTCTGTAGACAAATCATTTGCTGATGATAAAAAAATAATTAGTTCTGTAAATGTGGGGCACCCCATTGAAATAAGTTATTTACAAAATAATGAAGCTGATATTAACTTAACTACCACTATTTTTGAGGAAGAAGAATTGTGTCAACAATTCTATACTCACGACTCAGCAAGATGGAATAGGTCTTTATTGTTAACGGACCATAATTATGATTGTCAATTTGATCAAGCTAGTTTATTTCGGAATGAGTCAATCACAAGGACAGAAAGTATTACAGCATTCAATCCTTTTCAAAAACCTAAAGGCATAGAATTGGCATACAAATCTTTAATAAATCACCATCATTCAGAATAAACTTTTTCTTTTTCTGTATATTTGTAATGTATCTCGCCAAATTTGCAACCTTGACAAGTAGAATCTAAATTAATCCAATCATTATCATCTTTATAAGAAGTGATCGCTTCGGGGATTTTTACTTGTACAAATACGTGTCCAGGAACAAAAACAAATCTTGTCCTTAAACCAATAGACTGTAATAGTGAAGATAATAAAATTGAACCATCATCACAATCTCCGGAATTAGATTTCAAAGATTCTTGAGGTGTTTTATAATATTCAAAAGCTAACGGATCGTTAAGATAATTAAAATTTTGTTGTACAAAATAGAAAATAGCTTTAGCATTACAAACTTTATGTGTTTCTTTACAAGATAACGTAACAATTGTGTCAGCTAATTGTTTTATTTCAGACGTAGTTTGTATATATGTACGGATATCACTTGAATCTACAATAGGTATCTGTAATTCAGGAATACTTAATTCTTCTAAACTAGGAACATAATTAGGTTCAGGGTTCTGCTTCACACCATAAAATGGAATTACCATGGTTATGATAATCAATATTAAAAATAACCCCCCAATGATCTTTATTGGTCCTTTGTACCAAGGATCTTTAAACTCTTCATGTTCCTCTATTATTGGTTCTTCTTCATGCTCCATGTAAATTAATAAAATTTTAAGGTATTTAATACTTACTTAAGTAAATTATAATTAACATTTTTAAAGTATGATGATTTTAGGATTAAAATGCCAATTGGAAACCCTGGTTACAGAACTTTTGGAATCAAATACAATGATTCAAAATACGATAAATTAGATCAGGCCTCATGGGAGATGGGAAAAGATTTTAGAAAAGTTTTGGATCAATTACGAGCAAGAGAAAATGTTCTTTTTGGTCCTTTAGAAGAGTTAGTTAGAAAAAAAGCAACTAAAGGATTCAATTATATACTCGATTTGAAAGAGCATAATGTCGTTTTTGGAATCAATAAAGCTCAGATTAAAGAGGTTATGAGAGCGGTTGAGGAAGAATTTCCAACATATACTGTAATCCAAACAATTGATCCGAGCCATAATTTAGGCAATTATCTATTAATTGAACCAATCATTTTCTAATCAAATTCTTATCTTTACTTTTGGAAACCAACCTTTTAGCACTCTCCCACATTACTTTAAAAAACTGATCATATGATTGAGCAGCTTCTTTCTGGTGTATCAATACTCCTAAAGGTTTATCGCTCCAAATTATAATTGCAATCTTATCATTTCTGATAATTGTTTCAGTTAAAGGTTCAAATCCAGATTTAGTATATCTTATATCAGATTTAGGATATTTTGATTCCGCTTTCCAACTTTTTAATGATTCATTAAATAATAATTTTGCTTTAATTCCTTTAATCGCTCTTTTTTTATGATAATCTAACCACCAAGCATCTCCCAACATCAATGATTTAGATACTGAACCAAAGGTATGATGTTCTTTTCCACCAGCATCTAATAATTCTAATAATAATTCTTTAATACCTTTTATACCTCTAAAAGTAATAATCTCTGGTTTAACTTTAGCTGTTTGTTGTTTTAACAATAACTCTGGAAGAATCTCTTGAAATCTTTCCCTCTTTTCATTGATAAAGTTAATAATATGTTGAGGGTTAGCTGCTTGATAATGATTTTTTTTACCTTCTTTAACAAATGTTACGAATCCCCTATCTATGAGTTTATTTAAAGTCATATGGACAACAGAATTTTGTAATCCAGATTTGTCTAAGATAGGTCCTGCTGTACTCGTTCCTAATTCTAACAGTGCTAAGTAGACTTTAATTTCTGCATTAGTAAAACCAATATCTTCTAAGATTTTTGTATCCATAGAAGTGAAATAATTCTTTACTTTTTAAATTTATCCTCCAAAATTGGAGAATAACCATTTATATATTCTGCATGTTACTACTAATACATAACAAAAGAGGTCACTGCCTCAGACCCTAAAGAGGTGGAAATAAAAAATGGAAGATGAAAAACAATTTGAGACAGTATCTATTGAAGATATTGTAGATAGAATACAACTAGGAAAAGGAGTTTTAGTAGTGTATAAAGATAAGCACTCATATTTAGAAGATGATTTTGAATGGGACCATGTTGCAAAGATAGCACAATACCAACTTGCTCAAGAAGGAATTTTAAGTTATCTAATGACCGTAGATGAATTTGATATTTACAAATCCTATTTTGAAGAGGAAGATAGATCAGTAAAACTGCAAGATATTGAAATGGGTCCACAACAAAAATTCATCTATGAAAAATTTGATCAAGATTTTTTACTTTGGGCTCCAGGATGTTTCTGTTGTATTCATGAAGAAAGCGGTGCTGAAGAGATGTACAAACATAAAGGAGAAATTGGAGTTTTAGCAACAAAAGCACATTATGAACCACAAAGAAAAATCTACTTCCCAGGTAAAGGACGTGTTGGTGAAGATAAATTAACTTACATCGCAGTAGATTAAAAGTGATTTGAAAAATATTTTTTTTTATTTTTTAAAATTAAAAGAAAAAAAGTGTGGAGGAAGGGATTTGAACCCTCGAACCTACTAAAGGACAGGATATCTTTCCATCATCAACCTTTCAGTATCAAATTTAAAGTTGGTCTTAAGTTTCGCACCATCATTGTGGACCTGCGCATTTGACCAGACTTTGCCTAAGGTTCTAAAGCAACTAAGCTTTAAAATTACCCCCACAATATCTGAACGCAGGTGTCCGTTACTTAGTAGGTATTGAGATAAATTAGCAGATTATTTATAAATTCTTCTCTTTTTTTATCTTAATCTTGGTAGTTTTGAAATTGGCTTTATTTCTTCCAAGAATCTTACTTGATCTTTCCTACTAATTTGCAAAACATAATGTGGTTTTCTATTTGGCTTAAATATTGGTCCTTGAATAGTATTTCTAAAATTCAGTTCTAACAATAGCAAAGATAATTGATTAATTCCTTCTTTATTAGTTGAAAACATTCTAACACAACCGATTGCAGTACCGTCTCCGTCAAAGAAGCCTCTTAAAAAAGCAACCTTTATTTTCTTATTAGATGAAATAACTGAAGTTGGAATTCTCCAATTCAAATGTCCTAAACGAGTTTGTGCAATAATCTTTCTGATAACCTTAAGATTACCAATATTAATTTTTCCATGTTTTGTTATTTTCGGATTAAGGTTGAATTCTTTTTTTAATAACTGAGTATAATGAAAAATTAGTTTTTTATCTTTATTATAAAACTCAATTCTTTCTGATTTTTTATTTTTACGATAACGTGTTTTTTCAGGATATTTCTCCAAATAATCACAATAAGAAACAATATGAGATCCTTCAGCACAGAGTAAACCAAGTATTTCCGAAAGTTCCTTAGTGATGTCACTATTCATATTATAATAATAAAAGAATTAAGTTATATACCTTTTCCGGACTTGTCCAGTTGTCCAGTGCTTATTTATGATTAATTTCTCGGATCATTCGTTTAATACTTTCTAAATCTTTCATCATATGACGATTTTCTCTCTCTGCTTTTCTATTTACAGCATGATCATATTGTGCATCTATTCTGTCACGTTCAGCTTGTCTATTTTGAGTCATTAAAATTATTGGTGCTTGTACCGCTGCTATACATGATAATACCAAATTAAGAAGAATAAATGGATAGGGGTCCCAATGACTGATCCAAGCAAAAACATTTAGGGCCATCCAAATTAATAAGAATACTCCAAAACCAAGAATAAAATACCAACTACCTGCATATTCAGATAATCTATCAGAAGCTTTTTGGCCAATTGTCAAATGGTGCCTGAAAAGAGGGTGGTGTTTATGCTTAACGGGATGACCATTACCATTGTCTCTTTTTTTAACCATGATATAAAAAGGATTATTTTAAGGTTTATATAACTTTTTATCACATATAACAGAATAATTTATAAGTGAAAAAACTTTAACAATAAAACATGGACACAGCACTATTAGTAATAATGCTAGTAATTGGAAACCTTTCTTTATACTGGTTATTCTACGGAAAGAAGAAATTCGAACAAAAATTACAAAAAGAGGTAGATAATGGTAGAAAAACAACTGGTCGTTGATCATTTAAAATTTAGTTACGAAGGACTTTTTAACACAGCAGAATTATATAATTTAATTATGTCTTTTTTCTATGAAAAAGGATGGGACTGGAAAGAAAAATTAAATCAAGAGATTATTACCCCCAATGGTAAACAGATGAAAATTATATTGCAACCATGGAAAAGTTCTAGTGATTTTTATAAAATTGAAATGAAAATTAATATAGTCATGACAGATGTTAAAGAGGTTGAAGTTGAGGTTGATGGAAAAAATTTAAGACTTAATCAAGGATTAATTAGAATGACTTTTGATGGAGCTGTATTAAGTGACAGACACGGCCGTTGGACATTAAAAGAAAAACCACTTTACTGGTTTATTTTAATATTATCACAAAAATATTTTTTCAAGAACCATTTCAAAAAATTTGAAACTTGGATAAAGAGTGATATTGATGATCTACTTAACAAAATAAAAACTTTCCTTAATGTATACAAATATTCATTACAATCATAAAAATGTTAAATTACAATGCTTACGAAAAAACTTTAGTAATTGATAATAAACTGTTAAAGTATAATGGATTATTTCGTGCTGATGAACTTTTTTCTGCAATAAATAAAGCTCTAGAAAGTAAAGGATATACTAAGAGAGAAAAACAAACTGAAGAAACTGTTACTGAAGCTGGTAAAAAAGTATATGTAGAGTTAAGACCTTACAAAGAAGTAGGTAACTATGCAGTTCTAATGATTAAGATTAAAATCAATTTAGATAATATTACTGAAGCAGCAGAAGAGGTTAAAGAAGAAAAAAGAATTTATCAAAATGGTAATATTAACATTTACTTTGATGCTTGGTTCCTGACAGATTATTATCATCGTTGGGAAATGAAACCAATAATTTTCTTCCTAAAAGGTTTAGTTAACAAGTATTTGTATAAACTTCCAATTGAAGGTGATAATATTCAAGGAACCGTTGCTGGAGATACAGCTTATATTTTCGCCCAAGTTAAAAAGTTATTAAATTCATACAAAATTGAAACTGAAAAGTTTGTTAGTGAAGAAGATGTTAAAAAACAAATGGAAGAAGAAATAAAGGTAGAATCTGAGAAAGAAGAACCTAATTAATGATATTGATACCTTTAGCTTCCAAAATTTTTCTTACTGAATAATCAATTTTATCTTCACTTAATTCTCCTTTTTTAACTGCTTCCTCAACTGCATTAATTAAATGTAAAATATTTAACGGATTACGATCAAAGTTTAAAATCATATTAGAACCAGAATTGTACAAGTCTGTGAATAATTGATTAACATACGCAGAAGAGTAATATGTGGCTAAACCCAACATCCCAATTTCATCAGTAATGATTAAACCATCATAACCTTCTTTCAAATCATTAATAACTTTTTGAGACAAAACGGCAGGTTTATTTTCAGAATTAACCATCCCTTCAACAATCAAGTGTGAAACCATAACTGCAGAAACATTATTTTGCATAACTTCTTGAAATGGTATTAAATCATCTTCAGTAATTATCGCTGAAGTTATTTCTAAATGTGGATCATTATTAGCTAAAGTCTTACCAGGATAATGTTTTGCTACCGCCATAACACCTTGCTCTTGTAAACCATTTAAATAACTGTTAGCTCTTTGAGCAATCTCTTCCGGAGTTCCTTCAAAATTACGACAATTGAAAATTTTATCTTCTAAATCTATTACGGGAGCAAAATTCATAGTTACCCCTACACCTTGTAAAAAACTACCCACTTCAGAACCGATCTGATAAGCTTTTTCATCACTTTCAATTTCTCTAAATGTTGGAACTAAATAAAAATTTTCAAAAGGGTTAATACAACCTTCCATATCTACACTAATGAAAAACGGTATGATTGCATTTTTTTGAAATTTATTAACATCATCAATAAAATCTTCTTTAGTTTCACGAGCGTCCAAATAAACACCACCTATAAACATATTTTGAAATCTGGGAATATTATCTTCTTTTGCATAAAGGATTAACATTTGAGCAATTTTTTGTTTTAGTGTTAATGTGCTAAAATCTAATGTGTTTGTATCCTCATCATATTCAATATTATGTGGATAATCAACCCAAACAAATTCTTTCCCAGGGACATTTAAAAGAAATAATAGTAACGTAATGATAATTAGTATCCTAGTTATTTTATATTCTTTACTCCAAAAAGACATCGTATCCACTCCTCTCACAATGGTTAAACGCTTTATGATTTAATAAAAAATATTTTTTAGAATTTTCTAAAGTATAACATTTAATTGTTTCTTCCTTAACAACCTTACAAGTACGTTGTTTCATAATTTCATAGCAACACATGTTTAACGGAACCTCAGATAACATTTCTTGATTATTAAACTCACACTTTGGTTCTGATTGGTCAATATGATAAGATACTGCCCCAGTTAAATTTGAAAAAGGTTGAATAATATTAAAAATTAGAACTATGATCGCAACAACTAAAACAATATTTATTATTTGATTTATTTTCATAAGTCAAAAGATAATAAACATTATTAATAAACTTTGCCTATTAAATAATAAGGAGTTACTTTTTCAATCTTAACTTTAACAACGTCCCCTAACTTAAAATTTCCTTTAATGAGAACTTGTTTATAACTTTTATTTCGTCCTAAAAATTGCCCGGATTCCTTACCAAATTCATCAATGATAATGTTACCTTCCAAACCAATCCATTTTTCATTTTGCATTTTAGTAATATTATAACAAATATCTCTAATAATTCTTGAACGATGTTTAACAGTTTCTCCTAAAAGTTGTTTCATCTCTGCCGCTTTCGTACCCGCCCGAACCCAATATCTAGAAATATTTACTACGTCCGGAGTAAATTCTCTCACTGCAGTTTGTGTATCCCAAAAATATTCATCAGTTTCTGTAGGAAAACCCACAATAAGATCTGTAGCAATAGTCATTTCTGGAAAGAAAAATCTGATTTCTTTAATTAATTGTAAATACCCCTCTCGAGTATATTTTCTGTTCATTAATTTAAGAACTGTATTATTACCAGACTGTAAAGGTAAATGTAAAAATTGGAAAATTTTTTCATTATTTAGTAAAGGGAATAGTTGATCTTTAATTTTGATTAAGTGGTTAGGATTCATCATTCCAATTCTAATTTTAAAATTACCCGGAATCTTTACCAATTCTGTTAACAATTCAGGTAATGTTGTTTCAATATCAAAACCATAACAACCCGTATCCTGTGATGTTAACCAGATTTCTTTAACATCTTCCTTTAACATTAATTGTGCTTCCTTTTTTATTTCATCAATAGTATAAGAACATAATTTTCCTCTTGCAAATTTAGTTTTACAGAAACTGCAAGCACCTAAACAACCTCTAGAGATAGGAATAATAGCTACAACTTCATTTTTTCTTACTCTTGGCGTGTTAAGTGGTGGCATCTCATTTTGATCCAACATTTTTATAATACTATCATTTAACGCTTCTTCTACCACTTCAACAATATTTTGAATTTGTTTTGTTCCCACTAATGGATATTTCGCCAATTTTTTTGGTTCAGTTTGAGCAATACAACCTGCAACAATAACAATTTTGTAAGGATATTTTTCTTTGATTTCTTGTAAACGTTTAAAGAACGCCGTATCTGTAGGAGATTTTACAGTGCAGGTATTAATGATCACGATGTCTGCATTTTCAAAATCTAAAATTATTTTAAACTGTGCCTCTTTTAACAATCCTGCCATTTGTTCAGAATCAGCAAAATTCTGTGAACAGCCATACGTTTCAATGTACACATTTGTCATAGATATTCTCAGAGAATTGTCAGTTTATAAAGATTGTTAAATATAAGTATAAACTACAAAAAATCAGTAAGCTATTTAAAGGAGTTTTTATTTCTATTAAAAATGGTTATACTTTATACTCTGATTAGTGTTATTTTAGTTTCTTTGATAGCTATAATCGCCATTTTGCCGTTGATGTTTAAAAAGAAGATTTCAAATGTATTTCTATTAGCTTTAATGAGTCTGTCTGTAGGTGCCCTTTTAGGTAGTGTTTTTCTTCATTTTTTACCAGAAGCAGTCACACACGGATATACATTGGGGTTAGCAATAAATATATTGTTAGGATTTTTAGTGTTTTTTATATTAGAAAAATTGATTCATTATCATCACAATAAAAAATGTATGAATAATCCACATAAATGTGGACATGGTCATGCATATCATTTAGCACCACTAAATTTAATCGGTGACGGAGTACATAATTTTTTAGATGGATTAGTTATCGCAGGTAGTTATGTTGTTAGTATTCCTTTAGGTATAGCAGCAACATTATCAGTAATATTTCACGAAGTTCCTCAAGAATTAGCAGATTTTGGAATTCTACTTTATTCAGGTTTATCAAAATTTAAAGCGTTATTATTTAATTTTCTTTCTGCTGCAACAGCAATAATTGGAGCGATTGTAGGATTATTTTTAGCAGGTAAAGTACATGGGTTTACCAGTTTTATTATCCCTTTTGCTGCAGGTAACTTTTTGTATATCGCTGCATCAAACTTAATACCGGAATTACATAGACACTGTAAAATTAAAGATATGTTTATACATTTGTTCTTTATTGTCCTTGGAATAGGTATTATGATTTTAGTTACTTTATTAGGTCCCGCACATCTACACTGATAAAAATGAGAATTTTGATAATTATAATTTTACTGATAGGATTATTTTTAATTAGTTGTAATACTCCATTAGGAGTTCATAAAAATCATGATAGTGATGGCATTGCTGATCATTCTATAAAAGAACATTATTGTAAAGAAGAGAATAAAGTTTATCATTGCGGTGAATATATTAAAATTGTTAATACTTTAGAAGAAGTGAAATATTTTCTTAATGAAAAAGAGATTAGTTGTCCTATAATCGATCCTGATGAAATGACTCAAGAATGTTATGAATTAAAGTATCATGCAGATTGTAAAGAGGTTTGCTAATGGAAGATATAACTTTAATTTTAGAAAACCTCCCTTCAAAAGAAGGTTATGAGAAAAATTTTAATTTAGAAGAAGCAGATATAAAAGGGATTAATGCTTGTGGAGAATCAGAAGAAGGACATCCTTTGTACAAATTCTTAGCTAAGGAAGGAGTAATGTTAACTTATCACCTGAAAAATAATAAATTATATTATCAAAGAACTGAAAAGTTACATCAATAAAAGTAATTATGTAACTATCTTAGACCACTTCTACATAGTAAAAAACAAAACATTTATAAACGCACCTTTAAAAAATAAATGAATGGGAAACGATACAAGGTATTCAAATCACTCTGGAATTGGACAAAGAACTTTGCTAGGTGCAGAGTGTGAAAAAATATATGACTCTTTAATCACTTTGATTAACAATACAAAAGAATTAAGACCAACTGAAAGTGGATTGGAGTTAAGCATCTCTGGTACAAATTATTCTAGAATTGAAATGATTAGACAACGTAAAAAACAATTACCCTCAACAATTGAAGTTGCAGGTAAGAAACAATATAGAAGGGTAGTAAAGGAAGATGGATTAGCAACAGTAAAATATGTTACTAGAAAACCAAAAAAAGTTCAAACATTAAAAGATATTCAAAAAATGTTTAAATGATTTTTTTTATTTATTAAAAACCTAATCTTTCTAAAACTTTTTCTTTATTAAATTCTTCAAGATCATCATAAGTTTGTCCAGTAGCTAAATAAAGAATTGGTTTATTAATTGTATAAGCGATAGATAATGGAGCACCGCCTTTCTCATCAACATCAACTTTTGTTAATATTGCACCATCCATTTCAACTAAATCATTAAATTTACGTGCTTGTTCAATACAATCATTTCCTGTGATAGATTCACCTACAAAAATTTTCAGATCTGGATTACTTACTTTAATCAGTTTTTTCAATTCTTCCATTAAATTAGTGTTACTATGCAATCTTCCAGCAGTATCTATTAACACCACATCAATATTATTTTTTTCTGCATGTTTGACCGCATCAAACGCTACTGCGGCCGCATCACTCCCATAATCGTGCTTAATCATCTTTACATTAAGCTTGTTAGCATGTTCCTCTAACTGTTGAATTGCTGCCGCTCTAAAAGTATCACATGCAGCCAGAACTACAGATAAATTGTTTTGTTGTAAAAAATGTGTTAATTTAGCTATGCTAGTAGTTTTACCAGCACCATTAATTCCGAATAATGCAATTACTAATGGTTTCTTTTGTTTAGCTCTTTCAATTAAACTAACTTTGTCAAAAGTTAAGATTTCATCTAAGGTATTTTTTAATGTTTCTTCAATCTTTTTAGGAACATCTCTTGGAAGAGGTTTATTAACTAATTCTTCTTTCAAATCTTCCTTAATTTTTTCAATAACTTCTACAGAAACATTATTTTCAAGTAAAACTAATTCTAATTCCCAGAAAAGATCATCGAATTTCTCTGCAGAAATCGTCTTAGTAGTAAAAGCCTGTTTAAGTTTACCGAAAAAACTTTTTTTTTTTGGTTCTTCCTCGGCTTCTTTAACTTCTTCAACTTTCTCTTCTTCAGCAGGAGTTTCTTCTTCCTTTTCTTCAGATTTCTCTTCAACTGGTTCTTCTTTCTCTTCTTCAGTTACTTCAGCTTCTTCTTCACTCTTTTCCGGTTCTGATTCCTTTTCTTCAGTTTCTTCTTCTTTATCTTCTTCAGCGGAAGCCTCTTTTTCTTTTTCTTCAATAATTTCTTTTATTTTTTCAGTATCAGGTTCAAATTTTTGTTTAGCAACATCATATTTTTCAGGCACAGGAACATCTTGTTCTTTTTCCTCTTCTGTAGTTTCTTCCACCGGTTCTTCTTCTTGAGGTTGCTCCTCTTCCTGAGCAGGTTCTTCTTCCTCAGTTGGAACTTCTTCTTGAGCAGGTTCTTCTGCGGGTGTTTCCTCTTCAGCTGGAGTTTCTTCTTGAGGTTGTTCTTGTTTATCTTCTTCTTCAACTTCAGCCAGAATATCTGCTGCAGAAGGAACTCTTCTTTCTTCTTCAACTTTTTTACGTTCTTCTTTAGGCAGTTCTTCAACAGAAAACTTTTCTTTAGTTTCTTTAATCAAGTCATCAGCAGTTTTTTTATCTAATGTTTGTTTAATTACATACTCCCATCCTGGTTGCCAAGCTTTTCTTTTACGCCAATCTGTGTCAAGAGCTTCTTTCCAAGTTTTTCCATTTAATAAAACTTCTAAAGCTAATTGAGGAGCTTTATGTGCTAAAATAGCAATATGTTTGCCCTTGTATTTTTGATAAATTTCATTCAAAAAATCTCTAATTCTTTCCTCAACATCTTCTAACGATTCTCCATTGGGGAAAGGTAGATCGATTCTTTCATAATAATTAACTTTTTCTTCAGACTCTTCATTCCAGTCTCCATAATTACATTCCCTAATTCTTTTATCTTGAATTTTAGGAACATCACGATCATCAAAACTTAAATCAACTGAATCTGTTGCCCTCTTTAAATCAGAAGAAAATATTACATTAAATTGCTTATTCTTAATTAAACCCTTAAGGTCTTTAGCTTGTTGAATTCCCAGTTCAGATAATTCCCCTTGTGCCCAACCAGTAGAAATATTTTTTTCATTATCAGTAGTAGTTCCATGAACAAAATAAGTTATTTTAACCTGATCTTTTGGAATTATTTCTTCAACCTTCTCTTCCTCAACAGGAACAACTTCTTCAGCAGAACTTTCTTCTTTAATAGGAACTTCTTTCTTTTCTTCAGATTTCTCTTCAACCGGTTCTTCTTTTTCCTCAGCAGTTACTTCAACTTCTTCACTCTTTTCCAGTTCTGACTCTTTTTCTTCAGTTTCTTCTTCTTTCTCTTTTTTTTCTTCAACAGAAGCTTCTTCTTTCTTATCTTCAATAGTTTCTTCTACTTCTTTTTCTTCCGCTTCTTCTTCAGTTTTTTTTGAGAATATAGATAATGATTTTTTTAATTTTTCTTTAAGTTTTCCAAACATCTTTATTTACCCGTTTACGTTTTCTTCAACATCTTGAAATATCTTCATTGCTTGATTATTCAATTCTTGTGTAACCATTTCTGCTTCGTTCATTCGTTCATGTATTTGTGTAACTTGTTCTTCTAACATCCTAATTACTTGTTCAGGAGTTTTCTCTACAGTACTATCCGAACCAACATTTACAATCAGTTTTTGATTATCTTCAAGTTTAGTTTTGATGAATATACCATTAGCTATTGGTGCAAGAACTTCGTTACCAGGTTCAGTTTTACCAAGTTCTCTAATAGCATTGATAGAAATCTCTAATTCAGCATTATTCTGGTTCAACATTTCTAAATGTTGATTAATCTCTTCCATTTGTTGTTGCAACATTTGGAATTGCATATATTTTTGTTGAATATCTTCTTCTTTAGTCATTTTTCAAATTAAAATTTGTTCAATAATTCTTTAAGGTATTCCTTATACAGTTCAACAGATTTCATAAATGGTAAATCTGGATCATCTAGACCAATCTTATTAAGGAACGGTGAATTACTAATCATAATCTTTCCTTCTTTCTCAACATCTTTCAACTCTTTTTCTACAAGAGCTTTTAAAATTAATTCGTCTTGTTTAGTTAATTCCATAGAACTACAAATAAGAGTGTTATTTTATAAGGTTTTTGTATGAAACAAAGAGTTTAAGTTTTATGTTTTATCAGGAATAAAACTTACCATTCCACCATCTGTTACCACATTCAATTTATCAGCTCTTAATAGCTTTTCTCTATTTTGAATAAAACCAGACATAGATTCTCCTACCTGATTACAATAGAAAGATTTTGCAAAGGCATAATCTAATGAAAGTACGGTAAGCCAAGTATTATTTTCAGCATAATATCCACCATATTTCTCTGGAAAAGAATTAGTAATTAATACCTGTGTTCCTTCCCTTCTAAATCTTCTTTCTGCAGGAATACCATTTTTTTCACTAAATACTCCGTGGGTTGCACAAACATAAACTTTTGCACCCCTTGATTTAAGAAATTGTATAGGTCCATTTTTCTCATTTTCATATTCCCCAACTACAGAACCAGCCGAATCAATCATATCATCTACTAAAATTATATCCTTACCTTCAATATTGTGAGTAAGATAAAAATTTGTTGTTGCTTCACCATGACCAGTTCTAACTTTATCTAAGACCTGATATTGTACTTTTAACAAATTAGCCAAATACCTTGCTCTTTTGGCTCCACCAGCATCAGGAGAAATCACCTCAACTAAATTTTTACTTTCTGAACCACCATTCAGAGAAAGTTTATCTTTAAACTTATGTTTATAATATGCTGCAAATTCAGGAACAGCACTTAATTCGTCTAATGGACCATCAAAAAATCCTTGTGCTTGTCTAGCATGTAAATCAAATCCAACAATCCGTTTTAAACGATGTCCTGCAGACGCAGTTAATTTGTCAAAAAACAATTTAGCGGTTATAGGAACCCTTCCATCATCTTTTTTATCCTGTCTTTGCCAAGGAACATAATAAAGATAAAGAGTTATAGAATTTGCTCCCGCCCTCTTTGAAGTGTCCAATAATACTTCTAATTCTGCTGTACTTTTAACAGGATCAGAAAACCTATGAAAAAGATGTAAGTCACGTTCTCTAACGTCGGCTTTAATCTGAGTAAAAATTTCACCATCTCTTTGATCTTTAATGGTTCTATCAGCAAAAGTAAGATTATCTTGTTTTATTCCTTCAATTATTTCTCTTTCTTCATCAGAAGGATTAAGAAACTCTTTATCAATTCTTCGATGAATCATTCCTTCTAAAGAAATTATACTATCTGCTGTATCCCTGCCACCCAACAAAACTACTTTACCTAAAGCAAGAAGTTTTTGCATTCTTTTAAAATGACTATAATATTCTCCCATAAAGTTAATTAGATATTCTTTCCATTTATATCTTTTTGTTACACTTTATTGATACTCAAAATACCCCCATTTTCATCGGTTTCATTCCCGATTGTTGTTCATAGTGTGTACGTTTAATATGTTTAATTAACTATTATCTTGATTTTTGAAGAAAATTTTATATAATATAATTGTTTGAAAAAACACATGTTACTTAATAGAGATGATAAAGCTAAGTTACTATCTTATTTAAATACAAAGATGGGGCGGGCCGATAGATTAGTAAGTGAATTAAAGGAATTACTTAAAGAAAGAGCTAAAGGTCAAGATGAAAAAATAATTAAAGAGGATTTTGTTAGAAATTTAGAATGGATTTATAATGAAGGAGCAAAGAAAATTAAGGATGCCCCAACATGGAATCATGTTGGACAAATTATATCTTTAATATTTGATGTTGCTCAGGATTTTGGATTAAGTATGATTAAGAAAAATAAGAAAGTTAGGGAAGCAGTAAAATTAAAAGTTCAACTTTTAGAAGTACCAACACCAAAAAATCGATATTTCGAAAAGTTCAGATATACTATGAGTATAATGGGAGTTAAAATTTCTGGAAAAGATGTAAAAAAAATCCAAAAAACTACTACTAGAAAACC
>Ga0233431_1003204_pt1 | contig 20300 bp, 23 predicted proteins | sample SI_118_April2016_FD_179867 | JGI IMG/M metagenome (GOLD analysis project Ga0233431, IMG submission 179867) | Seawater microbial communities from Saanich Inlet, British Columbia, Canada - SI_118_April2016_200_MG | ecosystem: Environmental > Aquatic > Marine > Inlet | place: Canada: British... | reverse complement strand
ATTAAATAGAAACGTTGCTCACCGAAAAGAAGAAGAAATACTCTTGGCCCGATCAATTAAATCTTCAAAATAGGATATTAGTTTTTTGCAATCTAACAATTCTTCGATGATACCTTTTTTGAGGGGTTCAATATCAGCAATAAAATTCTGAACAATTAATTGATTGCGAGTACTAAACGCAGAAAGATGGCCCGCCATTTTACCAATAATTGAATCATACTCGCGACCGGTGAACAGAACCAATCCACTTTTTTCCTTGGGTTCCAATTGTTCTTTGAGCAAAAAACTGAAGGCATGGTAAACATTTGTGATATAAAATTTAAAATTTGGGTATCTATCCAAGTATAACAAAATCTGTTCTAAATGCTTAATGCGATAGTACATTTCTTGACCATCAGTGCATTTTAAAAGATAATTTTCCAAATCACCTTTATAAATAAAATGCTCCGTTACATATTTAGATAAATTGTTTGTAAAACTATTTTTTCTTTCGAGGCCAATCGCTTCGCGTATTTTAGAGTATAGCGCATGTCCCTGGTTTTGATCTTTTCCTAGATACGTTCGGTGTCCCTCGACCCAAAGGGAAGCTGTAGGATGGATTAAGTTAAATACCGTAGGAGCGGGAAACAGTTCAGCTGCATAGACCATAAACTCGTAACTAAGCTCCTCACGCAATGGATGAATGGTTGATGAAAATTTAATTTTTTTAGCTGATTTTAAAATTGTTCCGATATCATCCTTGTTTAAAACGGCTCTGTCGAAAACTGTCAACATTTCATCAATTTCCGGAACATTTAAATTAGCGGATATTGCAAAAGCTATTAGTTTATATCTATTTACATTATTGATTTTGCCCTGCATCAGATCAAGAATATATGTATTTGTTAGACCGGACATTGCTGCAATTTGATTACGAGGTATTAAAGAGTTCTCAATTGCTGATTTTATCAAATTTCCTCTTTTTTCGTTAATATCTCTAATATCCACACACTACTCCACTTTAATAATCAGAATTCACTTCGCAAAACTATAAAAGTCTATCTTAATAATAGGCAAACTTGTGTTAGCGGTCAAAAACCAACTGTGTTAAAATATTTATCAGTAATATTGTTTCTTTTTTTAAGCCCAAACGTTTTTTCTGGCTGCGTTTAAGATTGATCAAATTCTCACTTCCAGTTGTGTTGATGTTAACTATTATTTGTTTTGTCACAGAATCAATATAGGTTTCCACACATGTAAAGCACTATACTGTGATAATCTTATTTGTTAAAATCAATTTTTTTTTTGATGAAAACATTTAGTTTGCTCCCTTCTATACAGCGGTCCTAATTTTGGAAATTGTTGTTATCAATCAAGATATTTATTTGCGCTAACAACATGACATGATTTTGGTCAATTCCTCTCTATAAACATAATATATAACCTCGTTTTATTTATTTATTTTAAAGATTTTTCATAAAATAATATTAGCTAAATATGATAACATTCTGAGGGAAGGGGAACTAAGAACACTAAACGATATATGTATTATGATATAAAATCAATTGATTGAACATATAAATAAGCAGGTATGCCATTAATTACATTTATATATATTCTACTATATATTTTCTTAACATATCAATAAATATTAAATATTTAGTTAACTATATTTTTCTTACTAGGAAGATCCTAAACAAATAGCTTTTGAATATTAAAAGTTAAAAAAGATCTCGTCGATATGTCGTGAGATAAATATCAAAACGTCTATGTAGATTTTTAAAGACGTTACCTTGCTGTTTGATATGCACTGTATGGGAACAGCATGATGGTTTTCTATCTATCTGATTCCGGATTAAGAGTCTACTGCAGGAAGGTTTTTGCAGATTTAAATCGATAATCAGGTGTTATCACTTGTTAAAAGATGAAAAAAAGGAGGTTGGTATGAAACAGTCATTCGAATATCTTCAATACTTGTTGAACTCCGGAAAGCTCAGTCGACGTGAATTCATGAAAAAGACGGCTGCGCTTGGTCTTATTGCAGTATCATCCCAATATGCCTTAAGCGGCACTTCTTACGCAGCGTCAAAGAAAGGCGGTCGTCTGAAAGTTGCACTTGCAGAAGGCAGCACCACAGACACACTCGATCCACAAAACTATGTTGACACATTTATGATGTCTGTTGGATTTGCAACACATAACACACTAACTGAGATTGATTCAGAAGGAGAGCTAGTCGGTGATATTGCTGAAAGCTGGGAGGCTACACCAGATGCCAAAGTCTGGCGATTTAAACTACGAAAAGGAATTGAATTTTCCAATGGAAAAACGCTAACCGTGAAAGACGTCATTACTTCAATCAACCATCATCGAGGGAAAGACACAAAATCCGGTGCAAAAACCAATGTTAATCCAATCAAAAATATGATGGCTGATGGTGATGATACCTTGGTATTCGAATTAAAAGCAGGGAATGCAGATTTTCCTTATTTATTGGTCGACTATCATTTGATCATCATGCCGGAAGTTAATGGGAAAGCAGACTGGAAAAACTACATTGGTACTGGTGGATACATTCTCAAATCATTCGAGCCTGGTCTGCGTTGTCTCTTGGTTCGCAATCCAAACTATTGGAAAGCAGATCGTGCCCATTTCGATGAAGTTGAAATCATCAGTGTCACTGATTCCAGTGCCCGCCAAAATGCCTTGATAACCGGCGAAGTTGATGTCATCAGTCGTTGTGACCTAAGAACAGTCAAACTTCTTGAACGCAAACCAGGCATTAACGTAGAGGAAACCACCGGTTTCCAACACTTCACTGCTCCGATGCTTACGACTAATTCCCCTTTTGAGAATAATAATATTCGCCGAGCGCTCAAGTATGCAATTGACCGTGAGCAATTATTGAAAGTTGTATTGAATGGGCATGGCACGCTTGGGAATGATCACCCGATTGCCCCATCGATTCCTTTTCATGCTGACCTGAAACAAAGACAATATGATCCCGATAAAGCAAAATTCTATCTCAAAAAGGCTGGTTTAAGTCGATTATCTTTGGATTTATCGACAGCTGACTCTGCATACTCCGGGGCAGTTGATACAGCAGTTTTGATGAAAGAGAGTGCTGCCAAGGCCAATGTCGATATTAATGTTGTACAGGAAGCAAATGACGGATACTGGTCCAATATCTGGATGAAAAAACCTTGGAGCATTGCCTATTGGGGCGGCCGTCCGACATGCGACTGGATGTTTTCAACGGCTTATGCTGAAGGTGCAAGCTGGAATGATACGTTTTGGAGTCATGAACGGTTTAACATGTTGTTAATAGAAGGCCGAAGTGAGCTGGACATTGGAAAACGCGCAGAAATTTATCGGGAAATGCAACAAATTGTAAGAGATGAAGGTGGCGTGGTTGTCTGGGCGTTCGCCAATCTTGAATCTACCTTAACTACGCAACCAATTGCTCCCCTGGAGTATTCAACAGAAAAGCTGACGATCATCAATATTGAACCGGAAGCATATCAGGCAGTCGTGAAATGGAAAGACAAGTCGTACGATCTGGTTCATTTGGCAAACAACCATATTCTTGATTGTGGAGAGGACGGTATTCAAACAACGCTGAATTATCTAAAGAGCGATAATATTGGTCAGATTGGCATTAATGAGACTGCCGAAAATCAGCAGCGTGCATCAATTACAGAAGTTAACGGCATGCGTATTGGTTGGGTGGCTCATACCTACGATTTGGATTCCATGCCGATGCCAAAGAATAAACCTTACCTGGTTAATATGACCCCATTTCACATGGTGGCGGAACCGGATACCACACTGATTGAAAAACAGATACAAACATGCCATGCGGAAGGATGCGACTTTGTAATCGTGTCGCTACACTGGGGGCTTGAATTTGAACTATATCCTCATCCTGATCAATTGAAGTGGGCACACCAGTTTGCTGAAATAGGCGCAGATCTTATCATTGGACACCATCCCCATGTGATTCAACATATGGAAATCTATCGGCCGAAATGTGATCCTCGCAAGTCTGTCCCAATTTTATATAGCCTGGGCAATCTTACACCGATTCAGTCCCACCCCGCCACCGTCTCAAGTTTGGTGGCACGACTTAAATTAGCCAAAGGAAAACTTGATGGCGAAACTTGCATTGTTCCAACACAATTGGATTTAACACCGGTTGTCACATTGCAACTAAATTCATCTGCAAACTCGCCACTGGGAATTTATGAGCTTTCAAGCTTGTTAACGACCAAACGAGCAAATTGTAGCGATGGTCTAAATAAGTATGTAAAAGAAGTAGCTGATTATGTAGATTTGACCATTGGTTCAGATTGGCGTAATCAGTGATGAAAGAACCAAATGATATCCCTATAGCCAATTCTTTTCCGAGATGTTTGTAAGATCTGAAATAGAGGTGTGTTTTTAATCATAAAGGAGTAAAAAACCAAATGAGTGAAAAATCGTAGATATGATATTTTTATGATAGAATCATTTTGTTAACTCATTGGATAAAGTAAGATATGAAATTAACTGTTTTAGTTGATAATAATACCAATATTGAGCCATATTTTTTGGCGGAGTTGGGACTCTCCTTTTTAATAGAAGATGAAGATGTTAAAGTTTTATTCGATACCGGTTTTTCGAATATTTTTATACGCAATGCTCAAAAAATGGGACACCAGTTGATTAATTTGGATTTTATTGCGCTTTCCCATGGACATTGGGATCACACCTGGGGATTGGAACCATTGATGAAGTTTTATACGGAACACCAAATTGAAAAAACCCTTTTTAAGCGACCGACTATAATCGCTCATTCTCAAACTTTTGTTAGTGTTTCGGCCGACTGGTCTAATGAAATTGGTAGTCTAATGTCTGAGAACAAATTATCGAAACATTTTAAGTTGAGCTTGAGTGAATCTCCACAAAAGCTAAGTGATCGATTGATATTTTTGGGCCAGATTCCAAGAAAAAACAATTTTGAATCTCTACTACCTTTTGGTTATAAAGACGGAATGGATTGTAAAGATGATGTTCCAGAGGATTCAGCTTTGGTTTATAAATCAAGTAGAGGATTAGTGATTATTACAGGATGTTCCCATTCTGGGATTTGTAATATTATTGAATATGCCAAAAATGTTTGTAAAGAGGATCGTGTGATCGATATTATTGGTGGATTACATTTATTGGAGCCGTCTAGCAAACAACTAGAAGGAACCCTCTCTTATCTCAAACACTTGGCTCCGGAATGTGTAAGAGCCTGTCACTGCACCGATCTGCAATCGAAAATTGCCCTTTCCAATGTTGTCGATCTCAAGGAAGTTGGGGTCGGGTTAACCATTAATTATGGAAAATAGAACTATCACATTCAGGGAAAAAAAATGCTTAACGCTTGCAGAGAGCTTTGCAAGGGAAATCCATTCATAATTAAAAATACTTTTGGAAAAAACTATGAATAATCGCTATGATGCCATAATCATTGGATCTGGAATCATCGGGTGTTGTGTTGCGTATGAAATGGTTAAAAAAGGTTATAAAACATTAAATGTTGATAAATTAGGAGCTGCCGGGATGGGTTCGACCAGCGGTTCATGAGCTATTGTTCGTTTTCACTACTCAACACCTCAAGGTGTTGCCATGGCTCGTGAAGGATATTTCTATTGGCTGGATTGGCCTACGTACCTGCAAAAACATGATCCAACCGGTATGGCTTGGTATCGTAATACCGGAGCCTTAGTAGTTAAAACCCCTCACAACAAGCAACTGGAAAAAGTAAAGGCATCCTTGGATGAAGTCGGGGTTGGATATTTGGATTTAGATGCAGAAGGAATTAAAACTTATTTACCTAATGCAGATTTAAGGAAGTACTTTCCTCAAAAATGGATTACCGATGATGGCTTTGGAACTCCCACAGGAGATAAAATCGATGGTGCATTATGGATTCCTGAGTCTGGTTATATATCCGATCCAACATTGTCAACCCATAATGTTCAGGTTGCTGCTGAAGCTCAAGGCTCAGAATTTCAATACAATGCAGAGGTTATTGATATTTTGAAAAAGGACGGTCGTGCGGCTGGTATAAAACTGGCTGATGGCACAGAGTACCATACCCCTATTGTGGTTAATGTGGCAGGCCCCCATTCCGGCGTCATTAATCGTTTGGCGGATGTTGAAAAAACGATGAGTATCAAGACACGGCCAATGAAGCAAGAAGTTGCCCATGTCCCAGCACCTGAAGGAATGAATTGGGAACGAGATGGTTATATGCTATCTGATGGTGATATTGGTTGCTATTCACGCCCTGAAATTGGTAATCATATTTTGATCGGTAGTGAAGATCCCGAATTTGATCCGTTATTATGGATTGATGATGCGGATGATTACGACACAGGTTTTACTGATCAGTGGAAATGTATGGTGATGCGTGAAGCCATGCGCATTGAAGGCCTCCCGATTCCCAATAAAACACAAGGGGTTGTGGACCTTTACGATTGTAGTGATGACTGAACTCATCCAAGCCTGTGAAAACGGCTTAGATCATGACAAAACACCTTTTCAGTTTTATCAGAAATATACACGTCGTACGGCTGATGTAGGCTTCTTTTCGAGAAATCGGGAGATTAATCGGGATTCCAGTTTTTCCGTGATTGGATAAAAGAGCGCTTGGTAAACTAATTTAGGGGGATACTGGTAAAAATCATTAAACAGTGTCCACCTTTATCAACTTTGTTAAGTCCTAAATTCATTGGTATAATAACAACCTTAGTGAGCAAAACTTCCTGTTTATCCAATAACATTCAAAGATTTTTTAGATAATTTTTTTAATAATTTTAAAAATTACAACTCCCACTGTATTCTTAAAAAGGATTTTCCCGCATGAACGTACTAATTGAAGCGGATCATGGAAAATTGAAACGCCTGATCAAACCAACTTTGGGCTTTGAAGTTCTGAGAATGTTTAAAAAGGAACAGTTCGACATGTGGAAGTACGATCAAGGACTGAGAGGAGAGATCCGTCTAATTGAAAGACAATTTCAAGTCTATTCAGCAGCATAATCGCATGTGTTCTCCGGATATTTTTAAACATTCAAATTTATTGCAACAGAGCCACTTTTTCTGCTGAGTGTATTTGATTAAGTTAAATTTATGGTAATAATATTTAGTAAAATTATAGCACAAAATAATAGACAATGATAATACACACTATTATTGTGTAATTTAGATACATAAAAGGAGAATTGTATGGGAACAGTAAGGATAAATATTAGTTTACCTGAAAATGTTTTTCAGGATCTAAGTAAAGAAGTAAAATCGAGACAACGAAGCCGTTTTATTTCTGATGCTGTTAAAGATTTATTAAAAAAAAAGAAAGAAAAAAGGTTAGCGGAGGAGTATAAAGAAGCAGCGCAAGAAATTCAAAGAGTTAATCAAAAACTTGAAGGAGTTCTCTCTGATGGCCTTGATTAAAAAAGGTGACATTTATCTTGTTAATTTTGATCCAACGGTAGGTGTCGAAGTTCAAAAGACTAGACCCGCAGTGATTGTTTCAAATAATATCAATAACGAAAACTCACCTATTGTATCTATTTCACCGATCACTTCCAGTATTTCTAAAGTTTATTCATTTGAGGTTTTGATTCCAAAAAACACATCTGGACTGAGTAAGAAATCAAAAGTTATGGTCAATCAGACAAGAGCCGTTGATAAAATCCGCTTGATTAAAAAGTTGGGGACTTTACCGGATTCAAAAATTGAGAAAATTAATTCAGCACTGAAGCTTCATTATGAACTGGATTAAGACTGCGCTTGTAAATACTATATTTCCTCTTTAATTTTTTCCAGTCAGTTAATTCTTTTTCCATAAACCTATTCATGATATTCTCTGTCGAAATCATCAGCTATCCCCACCTCGCTTTATCGTGCGCAGGTCTGGCCGCGTCCACCATCGAATAAAATGGTTTCCCCTGTAATCCACCCGGCACGGTCCGAAGCCAAAAAGAGGATCAAATCGGCGGCTTCATCAGGGGTTCCTACGCGTCCCAATGGATGAGTCGTTTTACTATGCTCTAGAAATTTAGCATAGGCATCTTCGTTCATACCGCCTTCCTTATGTAAATTGGTAATGGTGACACCTGGACAAACAGCATTGACGCGGACCCCTTTGGCTGCTAGCTCCAAGGCCGCACAGCGCGTGAGCTGATCAACCCCTGCCTTACTGACATTATAGGCCAGGACATTGGGAAAACTACGCTGACCGTTAACGCTGGAAACATTGACGATATTCCCTTTTGTTTCGATTAAATGGGGTGTTGCCAGGTGCATGAGGTTGAATAAACCCCGCAGATTGATATTCATCGTCTGGTCCCACATTTCCAGCGAGGTGGTTTCAATATTCCCCGACTGCAGTATTCCGGCTGCATTAATCAATATATCAAGCTGGCCAAAGGTATTGATCACTTTATCAATACAGCTGGTTACTTCATCTGCTTGAGTGATGTCAACAGTCAGAGGCAAGGCTGTGCCGCCAGAGGATTCAATTTGAGCTGCCAATGCATCTACCAATTCTTTCCTTCGGGCAATTATAGCCACCTTGACCCCTTCTGCTGCTAGTTTCAATGCTGTTTGTTGTCCGATACCACTGGAGGCTCCGGTGACTAAGGCCGTTTTAGCTGTTAATCCAAGGTCCATCATTTTTTGCTCCTGTAAGGTGGTTTGTTGGGTGGTTTAGCTGCTTTGTTCATTAGTTGGCGACAGGGTCATTTCTAACCCGGTATCAGGTTTGATCCATGATCCATTATGTTGTGATAATCAATACCATAACCTTGATGGGCCTGATTGTCACGACTATTTACAAGAGTTCTCCTACTTCACCCCACGTACTTAAATACTGCATCAACAGCGATTGTCCCCTTTACTCGTCTTCTATTTTAGAGCCAGGCCTCTAAAATTGGATCAACGACCGTCCAGGCATTGTTCCGTTTTTCAATAAGATCTAAATCAGATAGCTTTTTTATCGCGCCCTGTATTCCACCGATGGATTTTAAATTGTGTTGTTTCATATAATCAGATGATAATACAGAGCTGGATGGTTGTGTGGCAATCGCCTTCAATAGTGCAATTTGTTGCGGCGCCAGCCCTTGTAGTAATATTTCAAATAATACGGTTTCACTAGCTATAAGTTCACTAAGACCATTTTTAAGATCATTTTCTGTAATTGTTTTTCCTGAGGATTCATACACACAATAGGCAAGTTTTTGTGAGTAATAGGGGTGCTGATGGGACATGTCTGCAATTTGGTGTGCAAGTTTTATTGAACACAATTTATTTGAACGGGAAAATTGTTTTTGAATAAATTGTGCCAACTCCTCAGCCGGTAATGCTTTGAGTTCATACATGAAGGCACTTTGATAGAAAGGTCTTTTTTGATCATTAAACATCTGTAGCAAGATGCTTCTCCGACTTCCTAAAAAAAAATATGAGCAATCGTGTTCTTGAATATGGCTCCTTAATATGCCTTCTGTTTGGGTGTTTTTTAAACGTGTAATTTCTTGAAACTCATCAAACACAACATTGACGATTTCTGGCGATCTTTCAATAAACTTTCCCAGGTCTTCCATTGTTTTACTTAATAGATCAATTCCGGAAATATTTGGTATCGTTTGCTCCACTGAGATGGAAATGCCACTTTCAGAAGGTCTAACCACTGGTCGGAAAGATCTAAAGATGTTTATCGCCTTTTGGAAGATTGATTCTGTTTGATGGATAGCTGAGTAGATACTTTTAGCGGTTCGTTTAGCAATATCTTCATGGGAAGTAATACCGAAAAAATCCACATAAATTAGTATAATATCCTCTTTTGATAACTTATTATGTACGCGTTTTACGAGCGACGTCTTTCCGAATCGTCTGGGAGCGTATAAAACAGCATTTGTCTTGTTATTGATATAAGATATCAATTTCTGTTGTTCATCCTGACGGTCGCAGAACTCTTTTTCATTTTTAACTACTTTTATTTTAAATGGATTAGGCATGCTTAAAACTTGATTTGTTCTTATAATGGTCAGTATTTAAAAAAAAAGTATAATTATTAAGTTATAGTTATTATATCATAATAACTATAACTTAATAATAAGCAATATGTTCCAATTTTGTCAATTTTACAAATTAAGTATGTTTTCCACGACTGGCAGGACTGTGGATTGATCATCCGTTGTTCCTAATTCGTCCTGTCTCTGTCGATAAGAACTATGGCGATTCTTTAGCTGATTCTATCTGCTTCTGCTCTTTTCGTGTATTCAAGGTTCATTTATCACAGTTCGTAATTTAGCATGAACAGATTGCCAATCACTTGATAATGAATTGCTATTCTTAAATTCAGTTGCTCTTTTATCCAGTTCAGATTTTTGCCATTCAGGCATAGGTAATTTTGAGTGTGCTTTTGCAATTGAATCCCAAATATCCTCAACTAAAATAAGCTTTTCAGATAGTTCGAGTTTATCAATTTCAGCTATTATATCGTGTGGTTCCATTACTAGTCCTTTTTAAATTGTTTCTTTTTTGCAGAATATCAAGAACAGAAAAAAAACTAAACCGGTCCTTTAAAAAAAATATAAAAACGAATGTAAGAAACACTCCTACTAGGGCTAAAACAACCATACTGCAAAGACTTATCTTGATTCTCAAAGTATCGTTCGTTTTCTGATAACCTTGAATATGGGGGTAAGGGCGTTTTCCACTGAGTCTAGATTAATATTATCTTCTTTCGATACGAGAGAAAGTAAGGTTTCCGCAATTTCTTCGACTCAAATATTGATTTTGCTTTTCTTATCTGATGAGTTGCTATTATTATCACTTGTCATTGTTGATAACTCCCTAATCGAACTAACATATTGGCGTTTTTTCGATTTTTGTGACTTATTAATTTTGTCAAGTCTTTTTTATCAATATCTTACCTTTTATCTATTTGTTATAATTCACTTTTTGAATGCTCATATAAGCCTTGCTTGCAAGTTTTTGGTGCACCGCTTCATGCGAATTGTTTGACATTTTATTGGCATCGCTTTATTATCCATGTAAATCATAAACAAGGATTCTTGATATGCATGGTTATATTCAAAGAAAGAAAGAAAAAAAACTACGAAGCGCGCTTTCTCGTTCACCGGCTGTAGCCATTCTTGGTCCTAGACAATCTGGCAAATCGACAACGGCAAAAAGGTTTCTCAAAGATACACCTTCAGTTTATCTTGACTTACAGGACCGAGTTGACCGAAATAAACTGTCAGAACCGGAACTTTTTTTTGACCGCTATAGAGATAAGCTCATTTGCCTTGATGAGATTCAACTGCTTCCAGAATTCTTTTCTGTTCTACGTTCAGAAATAGATAAAGATAGAAGGCCTGGCAGGTTTTTGATTTTGGGATCAGCGTCCCGGGACTTGATTAAACAATCTACAGAATCACTTGCGGGTCGCATCGCTTATATTGATCTGACACCATTTATCGTTAAAGAAATCGCCAATATCACAAACTGGTCGGATACCTGGCTTAGAGGTGGTTTTCCTGAAAGCATTCTCGCTGGAAATGATATGGACAGTTTTGACTGGCGTCTTGATTTCATTCGAACATTCATGGAACGCGATATTCCAAATCTGGGATTCAATATCCCGGTCCCTATAATTGAGCGATTATGGATGCTTCTGGCCCATTACAACGGTCAAACTATAAACTATCATAAACTGGCAACGGCAGCTGATATATCGATTCCGACTTTAAAAAAATACCTGGCAATTTTGGAACAAACTTATATGATTCGTTTATTGCCGCCTGCGGAAACTAATCTAAAAAAAAGGTTGATTAAATCCCCAAAAATCTATGTGCGGGATAGTGGAATCCTTCACGCTTTACATGATATTGAACAGTATGATTCTTTGTTGTCAAATCCGATAGCTGGTGCATCCTGGGAGGGTTTTGTTATTGAAAATATAATTACGGAATATGATCGCTGGAGGCCCTCTTTCATAAGAACATCTAATGGTGCTGAAATAGACCTCATGTTGGATAGGGCAGGACAACAGCATCTTTTTGAATGTAAACTTTCAAAAGCTCCAAAACCTTCCCGGGGATTTTTTGAGTTGGTTGATGCAATAAGACCTAAAACAGCATGGATTGTTGCACCTGTTGACGGACCCTATGAAATCAAAAAAGGGATTTATGTCTGTCCCCCGATTGCTTTGGAAATCTAATGTTTATCACCCACAACATCACGGATGAAATCCAGCGTATGTTGATTGTTGGATTTTACATCAAGCGTCAAATAAAGACCCCTTTTCAACACCGTTCTGATCCCTATAGAAAAAAATATCCTCACCAGGCGTTAATGCGTTATTTTTAATCAATTCCATCAAAACAAAATTTTCCCATAAGTTCCCTTTTTGCGCATGGGAATTCCATGTCTTGAGATTTGTGATCCCGAGTAGATAGCAGGCCAAACCATGGTCGGAAAAGTAAATCTTGGGAGATTTAACCAATCTTTTGCCAATATTTAAATAGAATGGAGTCAGAATAACGATTAAACCACTCACTTCTAAGGCATGAACCCATTTTTTTATGGTGAATTCCGAAACCCCAACATCGTTGGATATATCGCGATAATTAAGCAGTTGTCCTGTTCTGACAGCTAATACTTTAATAAAACGACGAAAATCGGTTAAATTTTTAACTTCTACGATTTGTTTAAGATCTCGTTCATCGTATGTCCTGATATAACTTTCAAAGAAGTCGTTAATATCCAGGTTTTTGTTTGCCCAAAGTTCCGGATATCCTCCTATCCAGAGATGATCCTCAATCGCTTAATTCAAATCTTTGACTTCCGATGAGCATCCATTTTCCGTAATTCATCCTGTCACTGTCGATAAATATTTTTAATTCGCGAAATATCTCAGGTAAGTATTATTATAGTAGAGGTGTTCATAGGGTTTTACATTAGTTAAGAATTTGTAACAATTAACATTTCCCTCTACACTGTTAAATAACCCTATTCTTGAATAATGTGTTTTAGTATCTGCTTCTCATCTTTTGAAACCGCATTCCCCATTACTTTTGCGATATTTCCTCCAAACATTTTCCCCATAAGTCCCATATTCATTCCTGAAATATAGACTTTACCGTCTTTTGCACGATAAACTCCCCAGGCACATGGCATCAAAGTAGAAACTTCAGGATTTGTCATCAGGATATCTTTAGCGTATGCTGCATTGCATAGTTCTACAATTCTAATTTGATTATCCATATGGACACCATTTTTTGCCATTGATTTATTCATGTTGAGAATTGCGGGACTTTTCCAACCATTGGTTTCGATAGCGGTTTTAAGTTGTTTGCTGGTTTCTTCAACACTATCATATCTGCTTTGATGTACAACTAACATCATACTTGGCATGAGTTGCCAAACAAGAATCCCAGTAAAAACAACACCAACGATGAAACCCGATATCAAAGGGACGAATCTGTTCACCCTTCCTGGCATTTGACCGTGAGCCTTTATTCCCATTGTTTGAATCTCCTTTCAATTGTTAAATAAATAAAAAAGCTGTGATACAGATTGGTTTATTATTTAGTGTCTGAACGAAAAATAGGTAATTCGGGGACATGTACAATACTTAGCAAAGACTTAACCATGAAATACCAGATAGTTACGTGTCCCCTAATTACCGGATTGGTGCATTTTCGTTCAAAGACTATTTAAGTAAATAATTAGTTCCTGCGTTATACCAGCATAAGAAAGGAATACTAATATGCCTTTGGTGATTGCTGGTTCCGGAGGATATCATCCATTACAGTTTGTAAAAACTGTATCCAGTGGTTTGAAAATTCCGAATTTTCTATATATATCATTGTACCAACTGAGATCTTCTGAACAGGAAATACAAAATATTTGCTTATTTTGGCCTTCCCCTTCAGCAAACAGTGTACCAATTAAAGATACATGAGGAATGTTTATAATTAGACTCACAATATCAGTGTAATAAATATTGAATTAGAATGATTTTTTCAGTATGGAATTCTAATAGAGCTGCATTACAGCAACCCTGCAAATAGCAAAACTGCAATGTTGCAACTGTCTATATGGAGGATTATTTGATTTCGTTATTATAAACCAGGTAATCAGGAAGTATTCTGTCAGCAACATCCCCTGGGAATTTCATCTTTCATCAGCGTCCCCTAGGATAAGGTTTTCATTTCAGCACTCAATTTTTTATAAATGCAATTTCCAAAAGAAATCAACGCAGAGAGAAAAATTGGATTAAAATATAAAATGAAAACGAGTCCTATTAATAAGCATGCGCAAGACAAGCAATCCATTTATATCTCTTTAATACAATGTTCAGGATAAATTTACAAGGATAACATTCTCTATATTTACTGGCTGCAGAATGAAGACCAAAATTAAATGGTAGAAATTCGCTTTTTTAGAAAATTCTAGCCTATATTCCAGTCCAATTAACCCACTTTCTAAGTATCTCAAAGTAAACCCCAGTAGATAAAATGAGATTGGAATTTTACCTAAAATTTTTACAAAACAAAAAAATAGGCATTATTTTAACGAGATACAGCGAGTGATGCAGTTGATATGGAATGTATAGGGGGTAAAATAGTGAAGGTATTATATTTTTGACCACATGAGATTTGAATTCAAATCATTTGCCAGCAAATTCTTAGTATCATAAAATGACTCATATACATATGAATCAAGGAGACATTAGATGAGTCAAATTACAATTAGAAAGATTCCTGAAAACATTGAAAGGCAGATCAGGAATCTGGCACAAAAGAATAATTGTAGCTTAAATCAAACAATTATTAATTTATTGGAAAAAGCGCTCGGAACAAAGGAGCAAGGAAAAAGAAAGCGAGATTTGTCTCGATTGGCAGGAACCTGGGATACTGATCAGGTAAATGAATTTGAAAAAAACACCAAAATTTTTGAACAAATCGACGAGGAAATCTGGCAATCATAAAAATCTGCATTGATGCTAATACATACACAGCATACAAGAAGGGAGGGGCCCAATAATTAAAGCCCTGGAAGAATCTGATTTTATGCATATTCCGTCTGTGGTGCTCAGTGAACTTTATGCAGGATTTTATATCGGTGCATATACAAAGAAAAATATTACAGAATTGGAAGATTTTCTGACAGTACCTGGTATTGAGGTTGTAGAAGTCAATCAGGCAATTGCTGAAAAATGCGGTTACTTAATAATGACCCTCAGGAATCAAGGACACCCATTCCAACAAATGATATTTGGATTGCAGCAACAGCATTGAAACTTAGTGCTAAACTATTAAGTTTTGACAAACATTTTAGTCATGTACCTGGAATCATCTCTTTAATGCAGTTTAATGATGATTGAAATTTGGGTAATGCTTCTCCCCTGTCTATCCTGAATGGGTGATTTTAGTTTTCTTTAAACTAATGCAAGATCGAGCAATTATCCTCGATTATAAAACATTTTTATTTACACTAAAAGAAACTCTAAACAATTGTATGACGCTTGTTGCCAATTGTTGAAACTGAATAGAGAGGAAGAAACTCAAGCTTTTGTTCTAATCGTTTTGCATAGCTACCATCATAAAGCACTAGACCAGAAGGACAGTTCGGGTATTTTTGAAGCATCAAATGAAGACTTCGTAAACTACCACCTTTTCCTGATTTAACCTCTATTGGGTAGATCTTCCCTTCTATAACAGTGAGGTAGTCCACTTCAGCAGTGCTACTTCGTGCCTCTCGTGACCAAAAATACAATCGTGAGCTATGCCAGGCCAGAAGCTCTTGAGCAACAAATTGCTCTGCCAATTGACCCCGATACATAGCCAAAAGGTTTTCCTGTTTTAGTTCCATATCACGGGTACCTGACAAATGCGTTGTAACAATCCAATGTCTAAAACAGATGCTTTGAACTTTTTTTGATTGGCAGAAGCTCCCAAAGGTAAACCGGAAGGATTACAAGATGGAATTTTATAAACAATTTTCGATTTAACCAATAAATCAAACGCTTTCCGATTCATCTGCCCGGAGTGGGCTGTATTTAAACGCGTATATTTCAATTGCTCCCCTACACTTTTTGAAACATTTAAAAATACTGTATCCAGGCAAGAGGTATCAATATGAGGTTTATACTTGGAAAAATCATCCCGATATGAATCAATGATTTCAGATTGAACTTGAAATACTTCAATCATCGAGGCTGAATTGCGCCAGGTTTTTACGCATTCGGGCATACCACCGACAAAAAAATAGTTCCGCATTTCTTTGAGAATCATTTGCTGAATGATTACCGATACACCAACCGGTGGAGCCAGAGTATGCTCCGCCATTGATTCTTTACCCAGAGCCATCAGATATTCATAAAAGGTCATTGGAAACATATGTAAATATTGAACACGACCAACAGGAATAGAGATTTCACCAAAAGCAAATTCTAATAATGATCCGGCTGCTATAACATGAAGTTCAGGCATTTGTTCGTAAAAATACCTTAATGCTGTAATCGCCCTGGGACAGGCTTGGATTTCATCAAAAAACAATAATGTTTCTCCAGGAATGATACGACCTGTTGCTAATTCTAAATAGCTTAATATTGTTTGGGGATCGAGATTACCAGAGAAAAAGGTATGAAGGTCACGGCGTTTTTCTAAATCAATTTTAACAAAGCTCTTAAATTGTTTTGCCAGGATATTCTCTACAGCCCATGTCTTTCCAACTTGACGAGCTCCACGAATGATCAGTGGTTTACGACGCTGTGAGTTTTTCCAACTGATCATTTCTTTTTCAACATACCTTTTCATAATATTTCTCAGTCAAAATCTGTTTAAAATTAACTCAACGAATTTTAGTGAAATAATAATATAAAAACGTAGAAAGTCAAGGTAATATAGATAAACAAAACGTAGAAAATCAAGGGTAATTAATATTAAGATAGAAATGATGATGGGATGGAAAGGCTGATATTGTTTGTAAAATTATTTCTACTTCGAGTTTTTCATACTGGGAGTTTAGGTATTACTTTTTAATGCTTCCAGCGACTCAATTCTCTCTAAACCAATGTCACTGAAACGATTGATATGTTTTTTATCAAAAGAAGCAATATAACTGATACCATTTGATATTGCGCTGGCAGCGATGACAGCATCAGTAAAATCCACATTTTTCTCAATATATCCATTGAGCGCCTTGGGGAGAATATCTCCGTTATTAACGCTGATACCGGGTGTTTGATATAAATTATTGATTTTTTCCACAATACTTTCTCTCTCCAGATCATAATAAGAATCCATCACCCAAACCATTTCACAGATAACGATGAGATCAGTTACTAACTCCAAATCACCATTGATCGCCGCTTCTATCATTACTTTCGCTTTTTTTGCCTGGTCGGGGACATCATCAAGATAATATCGTAAAAGAAAGTTAGTATCGAAAAAGACCTTCTGCATTTCAAGACCTCTTTTTAGCTATTTTTTTCCTGATCGCTTTTCGGATATCTGTCATTTGGATTTTCTGAGCATCAATATTTTTTAAAAAACCAAAATCATCCAGCATGTTTCGTTTTGCCGGTTTCATAAGGATTCCTCCCGATGATTTTTCATAAATAACTTTGTCACCCGGTTTTAGATTCAGCTCTTCCCGCAAAGATACGGGAATTGTTACCTGACCTTTGGGAGTAATTGCATAAGCTTTCATTGTTACCTCTAAATGTGATAAGTATTACTTATTCAAATAATAGTAATACTTACTGTTTTTGTCAAACAATGAGATATTGAGAGTGCGTTTAATAGAGCCGTTTAGTGGATAAAAAGTGGAGATGAAGTCCAAAGTAAAATCTATCATGAAAAAGGTTCTGCTTCAATTTTACATTTGGAGGCGTTTTTTTCTAGGGAAAAATCCAGCTGTTAGGATAACAGCCGGATTGATTTGCTACTCTTTGATAAGGCTGGCTTTGTAATAATCTCTAAACATGCGGGCAATGTTTACCAGTTTAATGCCTTTCGGACATTCGGCTTCACATTCTCCTTCGTTGGTGCAATTACCAAAACCTTCCGCATCCATTACTTTAACCATATTCAGCACCCGACGTTCTCGTTCGGCTTGCCCTTGTGGCAATAAAGCCAGTTGCGAGACTTTGGCACTGACAAACAGCATGGCCGACGCGTTCTTACAGGAGGCGACACAAGCACCACAACCGATACAGGCAGCAGCATCCATGGCTTGATCTGCATTCTGCTTGGGTATGGGAATATTATTGGCGTCCTGGCAGCTTCCGGTTTTTACGGAGACAAATCCACCTGCCTGGATGATGCGATCAAAAGCGGATCGATCCACTACCAGATCCTTGATAACAGGAAAAGCCTTGGCGCGCCACGGTTCAACTACAATCGTATCACCATCTTTAAAGGATCGCATATGCAGTTGACAAACCGTTGCTTCCTGCTGAGGGCCGTGGGCCCGGCCGTTGATAAACAGACTGCACATGCCGCAGATTCCTTCACGACAATCATTATCAACCGCCACCGGGTCCTGATCCTTCAAGATTAATTGTTGATTCAAGACATCAATCATTTCCAGAAAAGACATATCCGGTGAGATATCACTAACCTGATAGGTCGCTAATTTTCCTTTGGTTTGGGCGTTTTTTTGTCGCCAGATTTTAAGTGTAAGATTCACTGAGTTACCTCCTATTTATAGCTTCGTTGAGTAAGTTTAACATGTTCAAAAGTAAGAGGTTCTTTGTGTAGTGTTGGTTCTTTTCCTACACCATTGAATTCCCAGGCAGCTGCGTAGGTAAAGTCTTCATCATTTCTCTTGGCTTCACCTTCTTCTGTCTGATGTTCTTCTCTAAAGTGTCCTCCACATGATTCTTCTCTTTGCAGAGCGTCATTCACCATGACTTCGGCAAACTCTAAATAGTCGGCAACACGTCCGGCTTTTTCAATTTCCTGATTAAAATCTTTATCTGAACCAGGAATTTTTACATTTTGCCAGAATTCATCCCGAATTTTAGGAATCTCTTCCATGGCTTTTTTCAAACCCTGTTCATTTCGGCCCATGCCACAGTTTTCCCAAAGCAGTTTTCCGAGTTGCTTATGATAGTCATCCACACTTCGATTCCCTTTAACTGACATCAGCTTGCCAACTCTGGTTTGGGTCTCATTTTCGGAATCTTTTACTGCCTGATGGTCGGTATTCACGGTTTCCAGCTCAGTGCCCGCAAAATAACCGCCGATGGTTGATGGCAATACAAAATAACCATCAGCTAATCCTTGCATTAAAGCACTGGCCCCCAAACGATTGGCACCATGATCAGAGAAATTGGCTTCACCGAGCACAAATAAACCCGGGATGTTGCTCATTAGATTGTAGTCTACCCACAATCCTCCCATTGTATAATGTAGCGCCGGAAAGATTCGCATCGGAACTTTATAAGGGTCTTCATCTGTAATATGGTGATACATATCAAACAGATTACCATATTTAGCAGCGACGGTATCTTTTCCCATTCTATTGATGGCATCACCAAAATCCAAATAGACTGCCTGTTTGGTAGTTCCAACACCTTTACCCTCATCACAGACAATTTTGGCATTTCTGGAGGCGACGTCCCTGGGAACTAAATTTCCGAAAGAGGGATATCGTCTTTCCAGGTAATAATCACGATCACTTTCCGGAATATCGTTTGGTTTTCGCGTTTCATTTGGATCATTAGGTACCCAGACCCGGCCATCGTTTCTTAAGCTTTCACTCATTAGCGTTAGTTTTGATTGATGGTCGCCTGAAACCGGAATACAAGTCGGATGAATTTGTGTATAACATGGATTTGCAAAATAAGCCCCCTGTTTGTGCGCTCGCCAGGCTGCCGTGACATTGCTGGCCATAGCATTGGTAGAAAGATAAAAAACGTTTCCATATCCACCGGTAGCCAGTACAACCGCGTCAGCTGTGTAAGATTCCAGTTCACCACTGATCAAATTCCGGCATACAATTCCCCGGGCTTTTTCATCAATCACCACCAGTTCGAGCATTTCCCTTCTGGGAAACATGGTAACATTACCTTCTCCAATTTGCCGGCTTAAGGCGCTGTAAGCACCTAATAGCAATTGCTGACCAGTTTGTCCTCTGGCATAAAAGGTTCTGGAAACCTGTGCTCCGCCAAAGGAACGGTTATCCAATAATCCACCGTAATCACGGGCAAAAGGAACTCCCTGGGCGACACATTGATCAATGATGTTATTGCTGACTTGTGCCAG
>Ga0233431_1003203_pt1 | contig 20302 bp, 11 predicted proteins | sample SI_118_April2016_FD_179867 | JGI IMG/M metagenome (GOLD analysis project Ga0233431, IMG submission 179867) | Seawater microbial communities from Saanich Inlet, British Columbia, Canada - SI_118_April2016_200_MG | ecosystem: Environmental > Aquatic > Marine > Inlet | place: Canada: British... | reverse complement strand
AAAATTTTCCCGGGCCACGCTCCGGGCGCTTTCCGGGCTCAGTGCGTCGAGCAGCAGGTCGTATTTTTGGATCTCCTCCACATAGGTGCCGAAATGTCCGACCTTGTCCGTGCCGATCATGAAGCGGTCCGGATGCCTCTCGATCAGCGCGCACCAACTGCGGTCGAGCTTGCCGCCGGGCGCCACATTTTCTTCGAAGACCACCCAGGAAAGGTCGAACCAGAGGTTGTCGCAGCTTTTCAGGAGCCGATCGGCATGGTGAAGAAGCGACGGAATTCGCAGATTCCGGCTCACGCCGACATGGGCCCAGATAAAGCGCGTGTCGGGGTGCTTTCGGAGCGCGGCTTCCATCTCGTGCAGATACACAGGCTCCCTGAGCCGTTTGTTGCCGATATTGCTGTGCATCTGAACGGGCAGGTCGTTTTCGGCGGCCAGGCGGTAGACCGGGTCCAGGGCGATGTTGCTGGCCCGGGCCGTCTCCCCGTAGGTCAGCGCCGTCAAATCGTCGTGCCGGGTGAATATCTCCCCGATCCCCTCCCAAAAGTCAGGATACCACCGGAGCATCCGCGACACATGGTCGACGGCATTCCGGTTGGTCGGGTTGAAGCCGCATATAAATGGGTGAAACCGCCGGCGGCTCTTTTCATCGAGTTCCGCAACCGCCCGGGCGACCAGCGGGTCGGTGGCGCTGTACCAGTAGGTGCGCGAGTCGTCGTCCAGGTAATACAGGGGCTCCCGGGGATCTGCGGGATGCCACTTCTTGATCACCGGCATACCCATGATCTGGATGTGGTACACGCCGGCCGCATCCATCTTCTCGATCAGCGCCCGAATGCCGTCGGTTCTCTGCAAAAAATCGACATAGTGGCAGTGGGCGTCCGCGTACCGGTATCGGCCCGCCGGGGCCCCCGTTTTAGATACGGCCGCCCTATCCCCAAGTTTCGCGAAACGGTGCTCCCGCGCCACAGCACCCAGAGGGGTCAACGCCACCGCAGACGCGGCCGTTGCCTTTAAAAACGCTCTTCGAGACAGTCTCCCCGGTTGTGTCTTCAAACCTTTCTTTTCCATACAGCAATCCCTTTCCACCCGCCCGGGTCAGCCGGCCGCCCTTTTGCGGGACAAAGCCGGCGACTTGATGCCGGCCGACGTTTTTTGGCCATCCGTCGGACCATCCGCCGAAACCGGCATTTGTGCCGACATTCGTCCTGATCCGAAGGCTTGCGGTCACACTCGATACCGAAAGCGTGTTGAAGGTTTCCCCGTAGCGGTTCCGGGCAACCGACATGAGCATCTGCTCGTCACCGGTCCGATCGAGCACCTCATTTTACTCGCTGCGTCCACGGCTAATGGAAGCCGGCTCGGGATGCCCCGATCACGCGCACGGATTCGGAGGTCCCTGAGAAGCAGTGCAGCCCGCCGGGCTTTATCGAAGACCAGCGGATCCGGTTGAAACGCAAGGGGTTCCGGCCTTTTACTCGGCCAGCGACATCTTCTTCTCCCAGTCGGTTATCGTCATTTTCAACAGTTTTTCCGGTTTAGCGTCCGGTACGGCGTCTTTGGCCAGCACGAGATAGGGGGCCGCCACCAGCGCACACCCCACCTTGCCTTCCGGTATCCACTGGATGCGGTGGCTGATCCATATCTCCTTGTACAGGGCGTTGTTGTCCTCGCCGCACCGCACAGCACACTTTGCGATATTGCGCAGCAGCTTGTCGGCGAACGCCGGCAGGTCACCGGCATCCTCGACAACGGCCTCGCCGGCATCCTCGATGAAAAGACGCGAGTCGACCGCCCGGTTCTCCGGGATCGAAATGGCAATGGCGGACCAGATGTATTTCGGCCCCGGGGATGTGTACTCCTTGGTTGCACAGATCACGTGCGATCCGGGAAGCAGGGGAAAACGCCGCTTTTCCTGGGTCCCGAACAGCCTGGCGGCCGCGTCGAGCAGGGGGTCGGCCGAATAGACGGGGATGTTCTTCCCGTCATGCCTTGCGACCTTAAAAAGCGCTTTCACCCGGCCCGCGGCGATCTCATCGGCCCGGGCAAGGTCATACCCCCACAACGCGCCGTTGAGCCCGCAGAACGAAGACGCCACGATCATGTTGATCTGGCCGATGTATGCGCCCTGGGCTTCCGCGCGATCATAGGAGACAATTCCGTTCAGAACGGCATCCATGTCCTGCTCGACCATTCCGACATCCAGGGTCATGGCGCTGATATAGCCCAACCCGCTCGCGCCCGCGTTTCCATACCCGTCGCAGTACTTGTCAAAAGGCCCGACAGCCCCGTTCACCACCGCGGCCAGATCGGGCAGGGTCGGCTCGGGCCCCGGTTTTTCCGCGTGGCATGCGGCCGCATAAAAAAAACAACATGCAAGGCCCAGGGCAACCACGGCGCCGAAGGTGCCGGCAGAAAAACGGACAGATCGTCGTATCATAGGGTTCATCATCCTTCTCCTTCCGGTAGCGGGATGGGGCCTTGAAACGTGACGGATTTCAAGATTCAGACCCCGGTCCCGGTTGGTATCTTCTCCTGCGGCAGATCCGGCCGGTTCCCCCACACAGCTTTTATAAATGGGCGTTTAAAACCGCCGATCTGGATATTCAGCCGCCCCAAAACATTTCCGAAAATCGGGGCGGATCAAAAACCCTGTTAATGCCCTTTCGCCACACGAAGCGAAGCTGCCGGGGCAATGGCCGAGAGCATGATCTTCACGGCCGAGATCTGACTGATAACCGGATTCCGGGTTTCCACCAGCACCACGTCTGTGACGGCGGCATAGGGGGCACCGGACATGACCAGAAGCGTCAGCGCCGCCTGAAACGGCGACAGACTCGGGTTGTAGGCGGCGTTTTCCACATATGCCCCGGCAAACACCTGATGGCCTGCCTGAATGGCCACGCCGGAATAGGATGCCGTGTAAGGGGCATAACTGCGACTGGCGGCCCGGCATGCGGCGGCGGCCAGGGGATCGGACGGGTCGACATGCAGGCCATGGTCCCGGTCGTACATGAACCCGCCCTCAATTCCCAGATCCCCCGGGCCGAAGGCGTCCGGAAGGTATTCCTTCAGGAGCCGGGAAGGCTTTCCGGGCAGAATTACGTGAAGGGTGCCGGCGGTTGAAAGCTCGTTGAGAAACTGCCGGCAGCGGCCGCACGGAGCCGCGGTGACGGCGAGATGCGAAATGCCCGTCTCCCCGTGATGGTAGGCATTGATCACCGCGGCCTGTTCCGCGTGAACCGTAAAGCTGAGGGGCAGTCCTTGCAGTTCGATGTTGGCCCCGTAGTAGAGGCCGCCGCTCAGGCCCCGGCAGACCGCCCCCACCCTGTAGCGGGAAACGACCGGACGCGCCGCATCCCGGGCGGCCGGGAGCAGTTTTAGCATCAGTTCTTGAACCGTGAGGCCCTCCTGCGCCATCTGCCGACTGGCATCGGCTTCGGACAGGAAAGCGGTCCGTTCCCCCTTCCCGACCCGGACAGACCCCGGGCCCTTGTCCGGCGCCCCGACGACGGCCGTAAAGGATATCAGACCGACTGCCGTGCAGATGAGCCAGGCCAGACCGATTGCCTTTTTCATCGTTTCCCCTTTCCTTGCATGGATTCACAACTGAAACGAACGGCATGAAACATGCCACGAGTACAGCAATTCTCGGTGAAAAAGAAACTTGCCGGGTTTATGCCGGGTGACGGTTCACCGGGAATTGCCGCCACAAGTGCACCGGCTCCGACTGTCCGGGATGCCTGGCGCAGCGATGCCCTCTTCTTTTATTGCGTCGGGTTACCGGGACACCGGTATGGTCAGCACCGGCGCTGTCTGGGTTTTGTCCGAGGTGTCGGTGATCCCGACTGACCAGAGTATCCGGGTCAGTCGGAAAATCATCTTGGTCCTCTGATCCGTTTCGTCGATGTAGAACCAGAATCCCCGATACTTTACCGCCACGAAGGCGTGCTTCGGCCTTTTTCCCGTGTGATGAATTCGAAGCCCGTCCCCCTCGAAACTGTTTCTGGGGAACTGTCTGGCGACCCCCGAGCGCCGATGATCTTCCGGGACCCGGATACAGGCGGACATGATGTCGAGCACGTCGTAGACCGAACGCGTGACGATGGACACGCCCCCCCAGTCCGGCTTGCCGATCGAAAGCGAAACGGGCAGGACGACATCCGATTTCCGGTCCCCGGGCATGGGAAGACCGAGCAAAGAAAGGCACTCGGCGACTTTCTCGGTGCTGCCGGGGGCATAGTCGTGTATCACCATGACGTATTGGTTGTCATCCTGCGGGTTTTTTACAAAATCGAGCATGCCGGCATGCAGCAACTCGGTCACCAGCTCGATGAGACGCCTGAATTGCGGCCCGGGCTCTGCCGCGGGGGCCTTTATAAAGAGAGGATTCCTGAGATTGTTGACCCGGCTGACCAGCACCCTGAAGGTCAGTGCATCGTGATCCGTAGCCGGAGCGATCAGGAGCAGGAGGTTCAACGGTATGGGCGAAAGCAGCTGTTTGATGTACTTCTGACCTTCGACGGGCGTATAGGATATGGTTGGGTTCTCCTCGTAGGCAAAGCCGCCGCTGAACGGCACGAGGTTTCCCGCGTAGTTGCCGGTGGGGCCGAAACCGGCAGTAACGCCGGCATTGGCTCTTATTCGAACGCTTGCGGTCACGCTCGATACCGCAAGGGTGTTGAAGGTTTCCCCGTACCGGTTCCGGACAATCGACATCAGCAGCTGCTCGTCGCCGGTCTGATTGATCACCTCGTTGTAATCGTTTCGCCCCCGGCTGATGGAAGCCGGTCCGAGGCCGCAGCCGGTCAGCGCCCAGGCGAACACCAAAAGCGCCACCACCATCCTGATCCATCCAACCCTTGATTCACAAAGAATCATCATAATTTCCTCCTTAATACTATTCCAGTGGATATCCCTGGGCTCATGCACGTGGCACTTTATAAGTGATGTTTCCCTTGAAATTCCCAATTCACCGGTCGCCCGGTAACATAAAGATCACGGGCTTGGACGTTCCTGGGTTGTGCCCGGCAATGATCAACGGCACCATGCCACCGCTGCTGCCAGTGGGGCGGGTGGTTTTTGTTAAGCTCTGACCGCATCAGCAGTCCACCATGGTCATGCCCAGTCCGGCGGTGCCCATCTCCTTGAAGGGCGCCGGCAGGGCCTTTCCGGTCTGCAGCATGGCCATGATGACGCGATCGAGGTCCTCCCAGTGCTGTGCGGCGATTTCGTTTTTCGCCATCAACCAGGCGTTGTACGCCTTGAGCGCCCCGAAAGCGTTCCGCTCGATGCAGGGGATGAGAACGAAGCCGCCGACCGGGTCGCAGGACATTCCGAGATGGTGCTCCAGTGCGATGGTTGCGGCCAGTTCGGTAACGGCCAGCGGTGCTCCTGAGGCGTAAGCCAACATGGCGGCCGCCATGGACGAGGCCACCCCGATTTCTCCCTGGCAGCCGACCTCCGCACCGGCCACACTGGCGTTGTTTTTGCACAGAAACCCCACCAGGGCCGCAGCGAGCAGGCCCTTTCGCATGTCGCTGCGATCCAGTTTCAGGTGATGTTTCATCACGTATACCACCGCGGGCATGGTGCCCGCCGACCCGAGTGTGGGGGCGGTGACGGCCAGCCTCCCCGCTGCGTTTCCTTCCGCAACGGCAAGCGCGTAGCTGCTCAACAGCTGCATAAAGGCGTCTCCCTCTGCCGGCATGCGTTTTGCCTGATCGTAAATGCGGCGGGCTTTGCGGTGAAATTCGAAGGGCCCGGGAAGCAGACCTTCCTCCCGGAGCCCGAGGTCAACGCCCTCGAGCATGGTATCGAGCACCAGATCGAGGTGACGGTTGACGGCGTCCGCATCGCTTCCCATGATGGCCATTTCGTTTTCCATCATGATCGCGTCGAGGGCTTTCCCTTTTTTGCTTGCCAGAGCGGTGAAGCCCGTCATGCTGCCGTATACATGCGCAGGGGCGCCTCGCTTTTCTTCCGGCTTTCCCTTCCATGAGAAGAACCCCCCGCCTGTCGAGTAGTATTCGCGCTGGGTGAGCACCCTGCCGGTCTTGTCTACAAGCTGGATGACCAGCGTGTTGCTGAACGGAAAATCGTGTTCGATGCGGTCCCAGACGACCGTGTCACTGCCGATGCTAAATACTTTACCGGCGATGCTCACCTCGTGTCTGCGGGACGCATCGCCCAGGGCATCCATGACGGCGGGATCGCATGTTTCAGGCTTCTGCCCCATCAATCCGGCCAGTATGGCCCTGTCGGTCCGGTGTCCCTTTCCTGTGGAGGAAAGACTGCCGTAGAGCCGGGCTTCCATATGGTCTGCGGCGGCCAGCATGGGTCCCGGCAGGGATTCCGCCATATCCACGAAATTGCTGGCGATGCGCAGCGGGGCCAGGGTATGGGAACTGGAAGGCCCCGGGCCGACCTTGTAAAGATCGGTAATGGAGGTGGTGATCTCCTTGGCCGGTGGGCCGGCATAGCAACTGGCCGCTGGATGCCCCGGCAGGGCGGAAACGGGGATTCCCCGGGCCCCGGCGGGCATATGGCGAAGCAGCCCTGCCCCGACTGCGGTGGCCGCGGCGGTTTTCAGAAAAAACCGCCTGTCCATTGCATGAACGGCACCCTGGTGATCTCTCTTCTCTTCCATGATTACCCCTTTCTTTTGTGAGTGAAGGGGTTGGGCCTCAAATTCTGATAAATCCGAGATCCGCCCCCAAGGGTGATTGCACCATCGTTACGCAATTACCGCGCCCCCTGAAGGCCGGTCCGTCAATAGGCGATCGGACCGTCCTTGTAATTTGTCTTTTCAAGCCAGTGGTCGGGATAACCGGGTTTTTGGATCGAACCGTCCGGGGCGGTGATGTTGCCGTTGTTGTATTTGGCCACCAGCTGTTCGAAGAGTTTACGCCAGGCATCCAGCACCTGACGGCTGTTGTCGAGCCCGAACCGGGTCACAATCAGCCGTGCCGCGTCCTGGTCGCCCTGACGCCACTTGGCCATGGCCTGTTTTTGCGTCTGGCATGTCTTTTCAAACGCCTCTGACTCCAGCGCGTTCCGAAGCCGCACGGCATCCTGGATCATGTAGGCGTATTTCAGGTTGATGTAGTTGGCGACCAGGTTAAACGTCCACCACGCGCCCTCGGCGTCGAACTCGGTGTACCGTCCCCGCGAAAACGACTCGGGAAACTGCGTGCAGCCTGCAAAAAACGGCATGAACACGCAGGCCGACGGCTTGTCGTGGCCGATCCAGAACAGTCCCCCGATCGGCGCCGGATAGTCTGCCCGGCACTGAGTAATAACCGAGTACCCGCAACGGTAGATGGACAGGGGTCGCTCGAACCAACCGTCGGCCTTGCCGGGTTGCGCGTCTTTTTCATCCTTTGTTTTTTCATACCGCGTCGGGTTGCCGAAGGGTCCGGCGGCAATCCCCTGGGTCAGGTCGAATCGGGTCCCCTCGTAATGATCCCGGTGCAGGCCCGCGACATCCTGAACAGACAGTTTCCGGTCCGGTCTGATCGAAAACGGGTAGGCCCGGGTGTTCTGATCTTCCACATCGGGGCTGAATCCAGCCGACGGTTTGACGCGGCTGAAAATCCGCCAGACCCGCCGCAGGGAATAGTACGGGTGGTGATATTCGCCCCCGCCCACCGTGGCCGTCCAGTCCAGGAGCCCCTGGTCCGGATGCCACCACCCCAGTTTTTGACAGATCTCAAACAGATGCTTCGAATAGAGCATGTCCGGCGAATCCGGTTTCACATCCCGAATCCGGAACTGGTTGGCCGAAACAAACGCCGCGTCGTCGGCCAGTCGTTGGGCCACCCACAGCCCTCCGCCCGCACCGGGGTCGTTGGAATACCCGCACATCTCCATTACCCACACCTCTTCGGTGTCCGCCGCCACAAGGCATTCGCCGGTCCCGTAATAACCATACCGGTCGATGAGTGAACCCATCATCAAAACGGCCTCTTCGGCCTTTTTGCACCGCTGAAGCGCCACACGGGCCAGCGAAGAGCTGTAGAAGATGCGTTTGCCAGCAAGCGGCAGAACATCGTCGACCCGGGCCCTGCAGGTCGTCTCGCCGGCGATGGACAGCTGATGCTCGTTCATGAACGGGTAGCTGGCGTCAAAATAGGCATACGTCCGCTGAACCTGCGGAATGGCGCCCAAAAGCACGTTGGGCTTTTCGCCGCTGTCGTTGGCCGGACCTCGGTCCAGACCCACATAGTTTCGGTACGGGGCCCCGCCCAGCTCGGGGATGAATCCACAGGCCTGCATCGCATAGTAGATGTTTTCTTTGGCGCCCGGTTCGTAACTTCGGGCGGGGATCCGCGTGATCCGCGGATCATCGTAGGCGTCGTTTGTATGCGACACGATGGTCGAGCCGTCCGCCGAAGCTTTTTTCCCCACCGCGATGGTCGTGCATGCCGTGGACTCGCCCCACCCCATAACAAGGGCGGCAACACCCAGCGCAAGACAGACTATTGCCGTTTGTAATCGACTCCGTATCATTTAGAACCTCCTTCCTGAAGTTTGTCGTTATCGAAAAATCATGCCCCCGAATGCATGTAGACCCCCCGCGGCGGCCTGTTTCCCATATAGAAGCCGACGCTCTTGGTAAACAGGGGATCCTCATACACGTGCCGCAGAAGGTCTTCCCGGCAGTCCGGATGGGCGATGCTGGCGATGGCAAGCGCCTTCTCGCCGGCGGTCAGTTCCCGCAGGTCGGCAATGCCGAATTCGGTGACGACGACCACCCCGTCGAAGGCGCTCGCCGTCAGGCTGATTCCCGGCGGATGCATTTTTACGATTTTCGAGGCGCCTTTTTTCGTGGTGCTCTGCATGGCGATGATGGGGGTACCGAAGGCCCGGTCGTTCAACGCCCGGATAAAGTCGGGTTGCCCCCCGACCCCGCTGTAATATCGACCGGGATCGATGAAGTCCGCCCACACATGGCCCATCAGATCCACCCCGATGGCCGTGTTGACGGAGATAAAGGGGCTGTTTTCGCGAACCGTCTCGGCGGCGTTGGTGTAGGCCGACGGACGCATCTGAACACCGGTGCGCATGTGCACATAATCGTACAGCATTCGCGATCCCATGATCAGACTCGTGGTGCTGTAGCCCCGGTTGACCGCTTTCCGCCGATTGGTGACGATGCCTTCCTGCTGCAGCAACATGAGACCGTCGCCGTAAAGCTCGGTTTGCACACCCAGGTCCCGGTAGCCGGCATCCCGTATCGTACCGACCACGGCGTCCGGAATCTTGCCGATACCGACCTGCAGGGTGATGCCGTTTTCAATGAACCGGTCGGTGATCAGTTCACCGATCCGCATCTCTTCGGGACTCAGGTTCCCGAAATCGGGCGGCTTAAAATCGTAGACCGGTTTGACGCCGTCTTCCACAAGGTAGTCGATGGAGCTCGCATCCACAATGCTTTGTCCCTGGGTAAAGGGCATGCCGGCGTCCAGCTCCGCGATGACCACATCGGCGTGGTCGATGGCCGTGTGGATCGCCTCAACGGACAGCCCCAGGCTGTATTCACCGGTAAATTCGTTTCTGCGGACTTTGATCAGCACAACATCCGGTTCATAACTGCGGCCTTTTCCGATGAGGCTGTCCAGGTTGGCCAGGGTGCAGGGCAGGTAGTAGGCGCGGCCCTCATTGGCGGCCTGCCGCACATCACCGGTTGAAAAGATGGAATAGGTCATGACCCGGTCCTGAAGCCCCTCGGCCACATAGGGGACCGGGCCCTGTAGCAGCAGGTGCACCATTTTGATAAACGGGAGCCGGGGGCTGCGGTCCCTGACGGCCCGGGTCAGCGATTCAATGGCCGCCGTCGGCGTGGCTGCGTTCGATCCCACATAGCAGGTGATTTCCTCCCGGGAGGCAAACGGCTCTGAAATCACCTCGGGAATCTGATCGAGACGAATGGTTTTCGGTTCTCTGCCCATGGCAGCACTCCTTTCTATGGGATTGTGTAAGGTTCCATGATATGTCGATTATGAGTCCGGCCCCGGGTTTTGACGGCGTCAAATGCCGGGTCGCGTCATTTTCGAAGGGGACAAAATCTCTTCCAGCCGGGTTTCGGTCAAAAGCCCTTCCTCCAGAACGAGTTCTTTTACGCTCCGATTGGTTTCCAGGGCTTTTTTGGCAATCCGGGTCGCGTTTTCGTAACCAATGAAAGGGTTCAAGGCGGTAACGATCCCGATGCTGTTCTCGACGAAATGGAGGCAGCGCTCCCGGTTGGCCGTGATGCCTTTGATGCACCGTTGCGTAAGGGTTTTTATCGCCTGCACGAGCATTTTGTGAGACTGGAAACAATTGAATGCGATCACCGGTTCCATGACGTTGAGTTGCAGCTGCCCGGCCTCGGCGGCCAGGGTCACGGTCAAGTCGTTGCCGATGACCTGAAATGCAACCTGGTTGACCATCTCCGGGATGACCGGATTGACCTTTCCGGGCATGATGGAGGAGCCGGGCGCCATGGGCGGCAGGTTGATTTCATTCAGGCCCGCTCGGGGGCCGCTGCTCAACAGACGGAGATCGTTGCACATCTTGGACATCTTTACGGCGATCCGTTTCAGTACGCTGGAAAACATGACGAAGGCGCCCATGTCCGAGGTCGCCTCCACCAGGTTTTCGGCCTGGACCAGCTCCACGCCCGCAACCCGGGAAAGCTCCTCGATGACCAGGCTGGCGTATTCGGGCTTTGAGGTGATGCCGGTGCCGATGGCGGTCGCCCCCATGTTCACCTCCCGGAACAGCTCCACGGCGGCGTTGACTCGTTTGATGTCCTCCTTCACCGTGACGCGGAAGGCATCGAATTCCTGCCCGAGGGTCATGGGAACGGCGTCCTGCAGCTGCGTCCGCCCCATTTTGAGCACGTCGGAAAATTCGACCGCCTTCTGTTTCAGCTCGTAGGCCAGCTCCGCCATGGCGCCGGTCAACTCCCGGTATCCTAGCAGAATCGCCAACCGGATGGCTGTGGGGTAGGCGTCGTTGGTCGACTGCGATTGATTCACGTGGTTGTTGGGGTGGATGGTCGCATAGTCTCCGCGCGAGCGGCCGTAAATTTCCAGCGCCCGGTTGGCGATAACCTCGTTGGCGTTCATGTTGGTCGATGTTCCCGCACCGCCCTGGATCATGTCCACGACGAACTGGCCGTGCAGGTTCCCGGCGATGATTTCATCGCAGGCCCTTCCGATGGCCTCCCCGACGGTCGGGTCCAGATCGCCCAGCTTCCTGTTGGCCAGGGCGGCGGCTTTCTTGACCATGGCCAGCGCCTTCACGAAACCGGGAAAGTGCGAAAGGGGGATGCCCGTGATGTCGTAGTTTTCCAGGGCGCGAAGGGTCTGGATACCGTAATAGGCGCCGTCGGGTACGGCTTTTTCACCCAGAAGATCGTGCTCTGTGCGGGATTTACCGCCTGCTGAGGCGGCGACTGCGGCGGCGTGGTAGCCGAAGCTGGAGTATTTCAGACGATAGGCCATGATGCGTGCGACATGGGCCAGCACCTTCCGGGCGGCGTCCGGACTGGCGGCGAAAATATCTTCGATGACCGTTCTGTGGAGCACAAGCACCCGCGTGTCCACGACTGCACGGCACGAATTCGAATGCACGTCTTCATCCAGCATCGCACCTTCGCCCAAAAAGTTCCCCTCCCCCAGACGGGCGATCGTTTTTTTTACATCGCCCGCCTCCTGCAGTATTTCCACCTCCCCGGATTCAACGATGTACAGTTCGTTGCGGGGGGCACCGGCGGTGAAAAGATACTCGCCCAGGGGGCAGGTGCGGCCGGAAACCCCTTCGGCCACCTGCTGCAACTCTTTTTCAGACAAATCCTTGAATAAAACGATGTTCTTCAGCGTTGATAAGTATTCCGTCATAACTCCCTCCACTGGCTTTTGTTTTTCTTTCAGGTACCGTCGACCAAAAATCAGGCGCGTTCCCCGACGGCTCCGGTCTAAGCGCCATTTGCCCAGCGGGCATCATCGATCTCCCCTTCCGACTTGGCCACGGCGCAGGTGACGGCAAGATCTCCGGTCACGTTGAGCGCCGTGCGGCCCATGTCCAGAAGCGCGTCAATTCCGAAAATCATGGCGTAGGCCATGGCCACGGTCGTGCCGGGTTCAACTGTCAACCCCACCGAATTGAGCACCATCAGCAGCATGATCGCACCCGCCCCCGGCACGCCCGCAGTGCCGATGGAGGCCAGCACCGCTGTCATGATCACCGTCGTCTGCTGTGCCAGCGTCAACGGGGACCCGATGGCGAATCCCACGAAGATCGCGCAGACGCCCTGATAAATCGCCGTTCCGTCCATGTTGATCGTCGCACCCAGCGGCAGCGTAAACGAGTAGACGCCCTTTGAAATGCCCATCTTGTCCCTGGCGATCCCCATGCTCACCGGCAACGTGCCGCCGCTGCTGCGCGTTACAAACGCGGTGACGGTGGCGTCCTTGGCCCGGGCGAGAAACTGCACGGGACTGACCCGGAAAAACGTCAGCATACATCCGTATACAAGAACCATGTGCAACGCCAGGGCCAGATAGATCGACAGGGTGACCATGCCCAGGGGTCCGAAGGCCTCCGGGCCCTGTTTGCCGAAAACGACCGCAATCAGTGCGAAAACCCCGATGGGCGCATACTGGAGAATCCAGTGGACCATTTTGTACATCACTTCCCCGCCGCCTTCGAAAAACCTGAACAGGGTGTCGGCGGCCTCCCTTATGCGCGTGTCCTCGCTTTCCTTCAAATATGCCATGCCGATGCCGAAAATCAGGCAGAAAAATATCGTGGGCAGAATGTCGCCGTTGGCAATCGCGTTGAACGGGTTTTTCGGCACGATGGCCACCAGGGTTTCGATCAAAGATGGCGGCGTCAGATTTTCGCCGAACCCGCTGGCGGCGCCCGCCAGTTCCAGCCCTTTGCCGGGGGTGAACAGGTTGCCCATGAGCAGCCCCAGCACCACGGCGAAGGCCGTAGTGATCATATAGATGGCAAGCGACTTGGCCCCCACGCGGCCCAGCCGCGCCGGGTGGATGCTGGCGGCGCCCACGATCAGTGTAAACATCACCACCGGCATGACGATCATCTTGAGCATGCGCACGAACACGTCGCCCAAAGGCGCCACCCAGACGATCTGTTGACCGAACACCAGCCCGGCGGCCGCTCCCGATATCAAGCCCAAAAGTATTCGGACCAGCAGGTTGGTTTTGAAATATTTATCGAGCACCTTCATGGAAACTTCTCCCTATTGTATCGTGTTGAAATGCGGCATCCCCGTGGACCGCAGCGCACACCAGGGCGCAGAGCCCGCAGCCGGCACAGGTCGATTCGTCGGCTGAAACCCGCGCGACATGACCGGCAGCACAAATTTGTCTGGGGGTTCGGCATTTTCCATGCGTGAAATGGCCTCCCTTGATATTGTGAAAAGTGACCTGTACCGGATACCTTCGCCCCTTCCGGCCGGCATTCGGTCGTCATCGATGGCCATTGGCCGCCAAAAACTGCATAATGTATAGCAATTTACGTGCCGAGGCAGCCACAGCACCGACCCGATCAGTGAGCCATTCGAGCATGCGGCCCGGGGCCCGACGGCTCTCAGTTTGCTTGCCTTCCGGGGAATCGACTCTCAATCTGACTGTTCAGGAAAGCGTTACACCCGTAGGCCACCGCTGTTGGCGTGAATGTTTGCGCAATAATCGCATGGCACGTTTTTTGCTAATTCAACGATGTTATCCAAAATCAGGATCCCTTGCTGCCATGCAAAACAAGTTTATCTGAATTTAACGCCCGCCGGGAGGATGGAATCGTTGCTCGAAACAATACTGATCGTCGATGACCAGGAGATCAACCTCAAACTGCTTGAAAAGGTCATGAGGTCTCAGGGATATTGCACCCACGTGGCCCGGGACGGCCGTCAGGCCGTGGCGTCGGCCCGGCGCCTCCTGCCGGACCTGATCCTGCTGGACATCGTAATGCCCGAATTCGACGGTTTCCAGGTTTGCACCGAATTGCGCGCATCCGCCCAAACCGGTCACATTCCGATCATTTTCCTTTCCGCAAAGAACAAACCGGAAGACATCGCCAGAGGTCTTGAGCTCGGCGGAAGCGACTACGTGGCCAAGCCGTTTAACAAGCTCGAGATCCTGGCCCGGGTCAAGACCCACTTAAGCCTTCACCGCAAAAACCGGGATCTCGAAACTGCCGGGAAAATGCTCCGGGCCAGGCAGGACCGGATCGCCGAAGACCTTCTCGCCGCAGCCTCCATTCAGCAGTCCCTGCTGCCGAAACAGAATCCGGACCTCGACTTCGGCAGGCTGGACTGGGCGTTTCTGCCGTGTGAACAGGTGGCGGGCGACATTTTCAATTTTTTCCCCCTGGACGAGACGCACTGGGCCATGTACATCATCGATGTGTGCGGACACGGGGTCCCTTCGGCCATGATCGCGGTTTCGGTTTCGCAGGTACTCAATCCCCTTACCGGGCTGCTGACCAAAGACACCACCTGCCCGGCGCCGCCAGATCCAATCGTTTCACCCGGCGCGGTGATGGCGGAACTGAATCGGCTGTTCCCGTTTGACCGCTTCCAGAAATTCTTCACCATCAGCTACGTCATCTGCCACCTTCCGAGCGGACAGATTCGCTATTCGTCCGCAGGGCACCCACCACCGGTGGTCCTTCGGGCGAGGGGCGGGTGTGAAACGCTGTCGGAGGGGGGACCGTTGATCGGCTTCGACCAGCCGCTGCCCCACCCCGAAGGACGGACCGTGCTCGGCTCCGGGGACCGGCTGTTTCTCTACACCGACGGCCTCTACGAGCATCAGGGTGCATCGGGCGACAGGTTCGGTATGGGCCGTTTACTCGACATATTGGCCGCAAGACGCGACTTGCCCCTGGCCGAAAACGTCTCCGGCACGATCGAGTCGGTCAAGGCTTTCGGAAACGGTACCGCCCCGTCCGACGACATATCCATTCTCGGGTTCGAATATCTGGGTGTTCCGTGAGCCACCGCCCCCCTCCGCCTGAACCGGCAGATGCTGACCGTTCCGGCAGCAGGGACAAACCGGCATTTCTAAAGCTGCTGATGCCTCTGACGGCCATGCTGCTCCTGCTGATCGTCGCATCGATGGCGGTCTTCTGGTGGCAGCATCGGGCACAGACCACGGCATCCGCGAATAATCGGGCCCTCGCCCTGGAAAAGACGCTGCAACATGTGATCAATGCCCAGACCAAGGATTTGACCGCCTTTCTTCAACCCGTGGCCGCCGACCCCGCCGTTCGCTGGGCCCTGGCCGGCGGCGGTACGGACACGGTGCTGAACTTCTGGGCCCCCGTGTTCAAACAGATGAAACGGGCGGCCCGCATCACCCACTTTTATCTACTGGGTCCGGACCGCGTCTGCATCCTGCGGGTCCACAAGCCGGAAAAAGCAGGAGACTGCATCAACCGCCGGACCGCGAAGGCCGCCGAACGAACCGGCCGGATCGCCTCCGGCATCGAACTCGGCCCCCTGGGCACCTTAACCCTTCGGGTGGTCCAGCCGGTATTTGCCCCCGGTGGGCTTGCCGGGTATGTGGAGCTGGGAAAAGAGTTCAAAGATGTTGTGCACCACCTGCAAGAGATTTCCGGATGCCACCTGAGCGTGATCCTGCGCAAGGAATTTCTGTCCCGCCCCGGCTGGGAAACCGGTATGCGCATGCTCGGCCGAAGGCCCGACTGGGGCCGGCTGCCGAACACCGTTGTGGCCCACAGCACCCTGGACCGTCTTCCCGATGCGTTCGCACGGTGGGCCGAAAACTGCTCCGACGGGCAGCTTTATCCCATTGCGGCGCGGAAGATGGAATCAGACGGCCGGCCCTGGGTCACGGCCCTCCTTCCCATTCGGGACGCTCGGGGCCGATATGTCGGAGTCATGATGGCCATGCGGGATGTCTCCGCCGAAGCGACCGCCGCCCACCGCGTGCTTCTTCTGATCGGCGCGGTCGGTGCCGGCGCGGTGGCGCTGTTCTGGACGACGATCTACATCCTTTTGCGTCGAACCGATACGGCCCTGCGCAAGCAAACCGGATTGATCCTGGAAAACCAGAAGCTGCTGAACCGGGAACGGCTGCAGCTGGCCAATGTCATCGATGGCACCAGTACCGGCATCGGGCAGTGGAACATGCAGACCGGCGAGATGACCTTCAACCAGCATTGGGCGGACATCATCGGATACCGGCTCGAGGAGCTGGCCCCGGTGGATGTGGCCGCCTGGAAAGCCCTCATCCACCCGGCAGACCTCGAAAAGCTCGGCCCCCTGATAAAAGGCCACCTTGCCGGGGAACACCCCTACTACCAGAGCCAGTTCCGAATGAAGCACAAGGACGGCCATTGGGTCTGGGTCCACGGGTGCGGCCGCGTCTTCGAGTGGACCGAAAACGGCCAGCCGTTGATGATATACGGCACCCACATGGATATTTCCGCAGTTAAAAACACCGAACAGAAATTGATGGCGGCCAACCGGCAGCTGACGGAGGCCAAGCGCAAGGCCGAAGCGGCCACCCGGGCCAAAAGTGTGTTTCTGTCCACCATGAGTCACGAGATCCGCACGCCTCTAAACGGGGTCATCGGCATGACCGGGCTGCTGCTGGACACCGCCCTGGACGGGGTCCAGCGCGAGTACGCCAAGATCGTGCAGTCGAACGGCGAGCAGCTCCTTTCCCTGATCAACGACATTCTCGACTTTTCGAAGATCGAGGCCGGCAGGCTGGATTTAGAAAACGTCGATTTCGATCTGGAGGTCTTTTTAAGCAGCTTTGCGCGGGCCATGGCGGGTGCCGCCGACCGCAAAGGCATCGAACTGCTGTGTACGAGTGAGACAGACTTCCCCTCCCTTGTGCGGGGGGATGTAAAACGGCTTCGGCAGGTGCTTACCAACCTGGTGGGCAATGCCATTAAGTTCACCGACACAGGAGAGGTGCTGGTCCGCGTATCCACCGTGTCCGAAACCGAAACCGAGGCCTTCCTGCAATTTACCGTGCGCGACACCGGTATCGGCATCCCGCCGGGAAAAGCGGAGCGGATCTTTTCACCCTTCACCCAGGCCGACGGTGCCGTCGCGGGCAAATACGGCGGCACCGGCCTGGGCCTGTCCATTTCCAGGCAACTGGTCGAATTGATGGGCGGCCACATCAGCGCCGTGTCGCCGGCGCCTGGTGCCACCGGCGGATCTGAATTCCGGTTTACGCTCCGGCTGCAAAAGCGGCCCCGGGGCGCAAGACCGCCCGCCGCCCCCGTTCCGGTCTCGCTGAGCGGAGTGCGGGCCCTCGTTGTGGACGACAACCCCACCGGCCGAACCATACTGATCAAACGCATGACCGAATGGGGGATGCGCGTGACCAGCGCCGAAGACGGGCCCGCAGGGATCAAGGCCGCACTCGGCGGCATCGACGGTGGCGATCCGTTCCGAATCGCGGTAATCGACATGAAAATGCCGGGGATGGACGGCGCGGCCCTTGGCACGGCCATCCGCGCCGCAGAACGTCTGGCGGATCTTAAAATGGTGCTGCTCACCTCAATCGACATGCACCCGGGCGACGCCCGCATGTCGGAAATCGGTTTTCAGGCCTGTCTGTCCAAACCAGTCCTTCCCACGGACCTGAAAACCGTTTTGTGCAGGGTGCTCGGCACACCGGACGGCCGGGCACCGGAAACCGGGCCGTTCACCGTTACCCACTCCGCCGCGCCCCGCTTTGCCGGGCGTCCGGCCCGTATTCTGCTGGCCGAAGACAACATCATCAACCAGAAGGTAGCCCTCAAGTCGCTCCAGATGCTGGGTCTTACCGCCGATGTCGTGGAAGACGGCGGTGATGCGGTGGCAGCAGCAGTCTCTACCCCCTACGATCTGGTGTTCATGGACGTTCTCATGCCCGGGACAGATGGGTTGACCGCGACCCGGCGGATCCGGGAGGCTGAATCTAAAAACCAGACCCGGCGCCCCGCGCGCCGAGTGCCCGTCATTGCCATGACCGCCCAGGCCGTCACCGGAGACCGGCAAGCCTGCCTCGAGGCCGGTATGGACGACTATATGGCCAAACCGTTTACCCGTATGGACCTTGTCGTGATGCTGGACAAGTGGCTGCCGCCTGGATCCGGGAAGCTGTCCCCGCCGGGTACCGGTGCAGCCATCCCGGATACCTCAACAGAGACGGCCGGAACACAGGAGGTCTGGGATCGGGGCATCCTTCTGGATATGCTCGACGGCGACAAAGCCTCGATCACCGAGATTATCAAGGAATTTCTTCGAGACATCCCCGAGCGACTCAAGGCGATGCGGGCTTTCATCGAATGCGGCGACCTGAAGGAGGCGGCCGTTGCCGCACACGCGATCAAAGGTGCGGCCGCCAACGTGGGGGCAGCACCGCTTCGACTTTCGGCCGCCGCTGTTGAAGAAGCAGCGGACAACCGGGACCCTGAGGCGGCCCGCAAGGCGGTGCAGGTCACCGAGCGGTGCTTTGAGCGGCTCAAACGCGTCATGGTGGGTTAAACACCCGGCCCAAATCCGGAATCGGGTCCTGAAAAGGGCCGAATGCACTCGTTTTGGCAAATCACTTCCACTACGACTCTCAAAAGGAAAGCACCCCGGAGAAAGGCAGCTCCCGGAAGCCGATTTCGGCCGGGCATGCGGTGCTGGGAGCCGACTGGCATGCTTGTTGCTTTATCTGCCGGCACCACCGGTTTGTTCGGGGCGGACAACATTCATTGGGCAGAACCTTTTTAGCAGCGGCAAAAAAGACTTAGTGACCGCAATGCAAGTGACTCTCGAGATAGGCCGGTTTTTGACTCGCGCCTGCTCACACAGATCCATATCCATTTCTGACAGCAGGGGAAATAACGGCTCACGTTTCGCACCCCTGTTTGCGTGCAGAAACTGATGGGCCGTGGGCGCTGTCGGAAAAACGCGGATTTTGGGGGTGCTAAACTCGAGTAACGATTACTACACAATTATCGATGGAGGATTAAAAAGATGGGAATGAAAGCGTGTACGATGATTCTTTTTGTGTTCATGGCAATTGCTTTGTCAATCCCCTGTTCGACTTTTGCCGGGAACAGCATTCCTGATCTCAAGGGAGCCTGGGAAGGGACATTTCTCTCAATCAAATATCACCCCGAGAGCGGTCATGAGATGGAGCACCGTCCTGCCGGACACTCGGGAAAAATGTTGGCCATAAAATTCAACCTCACAGTAGATTATCAGGAAAAAAGAGTTTTTGCAGGCACCATAGCCTCGGCCAAACACAAAGAATCTGTTACCGGGGTCATCGCGTTGGATAATGAAACCCTTTACCTGACCGATCAGGACAGCACTTTTTTCGGAAAAGTCCTGGGATCTGACCGGATCGAATTGATCTGGACGGCAGTCGAAACCCCGGCACATGGGGCAGGTCACGGTGTTTTTGTCAAGAACAAATAGCCTCAGGCAGCGGGATCAGGTCTCAGCACCAGGCAGGCTGATTGGAATCGCGTCGCCCGTCCCGTGCACAAATGCCCGGCACCACACCGCCGAATTTTTCGTTATCCGAAATGAAGAAAGAAAGGGTTGGGAAAATATGAAAAAGTATCTGATCCTTGCTGCGGTGATAGGCATCGGCAGCTGCCTGAGTGTATGTGAGGCAAAAGAGGCATCCGGAATGGGAAAAGAGCCGCAGGCATACAAGGTGACAAAACTTTCCGAACCTGTCGAGATCGACGGCAACTGGAACAAACCGGCCTGGAAGAAAATCGACCCCCTGGTCATCAACAGACACATGGGCGAGAATCCGGCTCACCGCCCCGGGGTCCTGGCCAAACTCGCCTATGATGACAACGCGCTTCACATCATCTTTCGCGTTGACGACCGCTATGTTCGTGCAGTGGCCCAGAAATATCAGGATCCGGTCTATAAGGACAGCTGCGTGGAATTTTTCTTCACGCCGGGCTCAACTGCCGATCTCGGGCGCTCCTATTTCAATATCGAAATCAATTGCGGGGGCACCATGCTTTTCTGGTGGCATCCGGAAGGAAAGGAGGCAATCCCCGTTGCCCCGCAGGATTGCGACAGCGTTCACATCGGCCACACGCTGCCGAAAATCGTCGACCCTGAAATCGAAGCCCCCACGACATGGACACTGGAATACCGATTGCCGTTTTCTGCAGTCAGGAAGTATTGCCCGGGGGCGAGCCGGCCTGAGCCGAATGCCGTCTGGAAGGCCAATTTCTATAAATGCGCGGATGCGACCTCTCATCCGCACTGGCTGACCTGGTCCTTTGTCGATCACCC
>Ga0233431_1003201_pt1 | contig 20314 bp, 14 predicted proteins | sample SI_118_April2016_FD_179867 | JGI IMG/M metagenome (GOLD analysis project Ga0233431, IMG submission 179867) | Seawater microbial communities from Saanich Inlet, British Columbia, Canada - SI_118_April2016_200_MG | ecosystem: Environmental > Aquatic > Marine > Inlet | place: Canada: British... | reverse complement strand
TTGAGACGATTTCTCTATATAGGAACGGAAATTCTCGCTGGCATGTAGGGGGAGTAGGTATATAGAAACGGTACTAGGGCTACGTTTAGAGGCCCCGGGGTGTCTATATATCGGCCGTTTATGAGACTGAATTCCTGAGAACAGTCAACGCCTCGAAAACCCAGTGAAGAGAGTTTCAAAACTCGTCTCAAAATCAAAGTATGATTGCTGATGACGATTAACGTATTTGAGTCATGTTAATGTCAAGCTGGGGGATATTTGTTTCTGCCTAACCAACGGATAGCTCGTGAGTTAATACCGTGGGCGGGAATCGAAACTGCCAGCTTTAAAGGTCGAGGGGTTTTAAGTCCTGAATAACTCATTGTTAGCCATCAAGTTATGGCAAATGTGTCAAGATAATATGAGAAGATATTCGTATAAATGGTACCTATCGAATGCAGGAAATGGGGCGCTGGTGGGGAGGAATATTGAGTGAACCCCTCAAAAGTATATAGAACCATTTGATAGAGGGCGATTTGAATATCAGATCCTAAGCATATTTCCATGCTATCCAGGGTATTAAAAATGGCTGACTTCCTCAGTCTCCACCTTAAACAAATAGACAATAGCTTATCGTAATCTTTCGGTTCCCATGATAGCTAAGAATCACGTCATGCATATATGACGATAATAATTGTCACAAATAATATCAGAAAATAATACGCTAAAAAGTAAATATATGAAATCAAGTTATCCTCAAGATCTATTTCGTGGAGGTCCCTAATAATTAAGTACATAGAAGATATTATAGTCACTATTAGCACAAATATTGTATGAAAATAAACTGGCTTTATCCTATTGTATCAAATCCGTTGTAGTGTACTTTTTTTACATCTTTGCGGGGGAATACGAAATCAAAGTTCATTAGAAATCCATTGGCTATCGATGGGTGAATATGAATTTAATATTCGTTGTCATAAAAGACAAATAAACATGGGAATACAATTATATGTTGGCTAAAAAAATTGAAGATTTTAAACCCATCACGCTGACCAATACAGAGGAAGAAGAAAGCTATTTCGATGTTCTTTATGGTGTCCTGAAAAAGATCAATAAAACGGGACAAAAATCTTCGAACACCCTCTCGATGCTAAAAGATGAGATTGTTGAGGAAGTACAGAAAACCTATCAGAATGTTGAAGAAATTCGGGAAGAGCGCATCAAGGTCATCCGAGACAATGAACGGCTGGAAAAAGGTGTTATTGAATACAATGATATTCTTAACAACATAGAAAGGGCCGCTCAATTTACAAAACTACCAGATCTTGTTGAAATGACCAGCATTGCCATAAAAGCAGTGGAACAGATAAATGCTAAACTTGGAATTATTGAAATTCCGGCTGAACCATTCTCTACTCCCGATGCAGAATATCATATGATAATTAATACAGAAATTACTGAGAATGAATCTGCAGATGGAAAAATAGCAACAGTTGATAAAAAAGGATATCGTCGAGGAGATAAACTGCTCCGTCTTGCTTCGGTAATTGTATTCAAATGGGAAGGTAAAAAAGATGAATAAAGATATAATTGTTGGCATTGATTTGGGGACGACTACCTCGGAGGCATGTGTATACACAGGTAACAGGTACCAACATATCAAAGAACGTGGTGATAACATTGTGGTGCCATCAGTAGTGGGTTGGGATAAGGATAGTCAATCTATCATTGCAGGCACCATTGCTCATAATAAAGCAAAAGGGAATCCAGACGACTATGTTTATTGGGTGAAACGTAGTATGGGCAGCAATGAGTCTTTTAAACTTGGTTCTGAGGTGTTAACGGCATCGGAAGTTTCTTCCCACATGCTAAGACACATAAAGGAGTACTGCGAGGAGCACTATGCTGAACAAATAAATAGGGCTGTAATTACTGTTCCTGCAAACTTCAATAATAATCAGAGACAAGACACAAAGCGGGCTGCAGAAATGGCTGGCTTCACTGTTGAACGCATCATCGCTGAACCGACCGCCGCAGCTTTGGCCTATTGTATGGAGAATACTTCCGAGAATGAATTTGTTAAAGTGATGGTTTATGACTTGGGCGGTGGAACCTTCGATGTATCAGTTGGGGAATTTCATATGGGGGTCCTGGATATTAAAGGGGCAGCTGGTGATAATAAGCTTGGGGGATCTGATTTTGACGTAGCAATAGCAGAGGTGTTTCTTGGCGAACTATTAGAAAAGCATGGGATCGATTTCAGAAGTGATGCCTTTGCATATAGAACACTATTGCGTGAATGTGAAGCGCTCAAAAAGGAGTTGAGCTTTCAAACATCCTCATCAATAAATATTCCTTTTCTCGCGGCTCATGATGGCAAGCCAGTTGGATTATCACAAACCTTCACCCGCGAACAATTTGAAGATTTGATACGACCAGACATCGAACGGACTTCAAAAGCTATTAGCGAGGCACTGAAGAGTGCTGGTTATAAACCAAATGATATTGATCTTGTACTTCTTGTGGGGGGATCAACCAGAATTCCTTTGGTCAAGGCTGCAGTGAAAAAAACTATGAGAAAAGAAGCCAAGTCCGATATTGATCCAGATCTTGCCGTATCGTTGGGCGCGGCCATGCAAGCTGCTATCATAGCGGGTGAGAGTGAAGGTGTCATCATGGATATTGTGGCACAATCTTTTGGTACTAGTGCCGTTCAAGATTACAATGGGCAGCTAATTCCCGGGTTCTATTCAGAGATTATTCCTGCCAATTCCCCCCAGCTAAAACCATTCCCTGGCCACTTCTTCACAGTTTTTGAGAATCAAGAAGAAGTCGATTTTGAAGTATATCAGAAACCCTCAATGGTTGAAAGTATTTGGGCAAATGATTGTGACCTTTTAGGCTCAAAAACTGTTGGAGGTATCCCTAAAAATACTGCAGGAAAGGAATCCATCACAGCAACTTATACATACAATCTTAATGGTATTATTGAAGTAACCATACTCATTGATAGTACTGGCAAGTCGGTTTCGTTTGAGATCGACGCCAACAGTTCTACGTCACGGCCTGAAAATCAACAAAGAGGTGCTGGAAATGAAACAGAAGCCCTTGATTGGGAATCCCACGATCTTGCCAAAAAGTACGGAAGCACCATTCGCTTGGTCCAAAAGAAACTTGAACAAGTAGAGAATAAAAATCTAGATGTAAAAATGCACGAGCTCACGAAGGCTATCTGTTCTGATAATAGCTCAGCCTGTGAAAATCTCGATGATGAATTGAATGACATCCTGTTTGAGTTGGAGGAATAACCACTATCAAACATAATCCCATTGATAGGATTTATCATCTCGTACAATCCGGCCAACATCAAAATGCAATACTTGCGGCATTAGAGTTTTATACTAGTAATGACCAAGATGTAGAAGCCCTCACTCTTTATGTGAATTTGCTTCTGGACTATAGCTTTTTTGAGAAGGCTGAAGCGACACTTCTCAATTCTCAATGGAGCAGTACTTCAGATTTGAACGTTTTTCAACTTTATTCCGATTTATACAGCAGAACTGGGGACTTGGAAAAATTGGAAAAATTACTATCAAATTCAGGACGCGGAAAGAGAAGCCACGCTAGACCTGATCCTCAAAATTTGGCATTTCATGCAATTGCCTATGACGCAGAATATTTTTCAAGTCAGGTGTTTGATTTTGTTAGTGACTTGCTCAAAATTTACTCCAAGCAGCATAAAGATCTTCGTCGGGCTTACCTTCAAGCGAAGGCCGGAATGATATCAGAAGCAAAATATTTTCTACGAAAATTCAGCGACCAACTGGAAGAGGATGCTGGAAAATATTTAATTCGAGCAGAATTGGCCCTAATCGAAGGAAGGTATGAAAAAGCTAAAGGCATGTTCGATAGACTTTCCCACATGCCCAAATTCTCACTCTTGGCGAATAATAGGCTTGGGGATATCTCAAACGCTATGGGAGACAGTATAGCAGCCAGCAATTATTATAAGACAGCTATCGAACTCAATCCCAATCATTTTGATACACTTCTTGATCTGATAAAAACGTCCATCTTGGGCAATGATATTCAAGCTGCAAAGCGTTATTATAACCAGACAAAAGCAGAATTTGGAGAGGATCGCATTTTATCCTTAAAACCTTTGTTAACCGATAACAAGAGGACACTCAAAGCCGGGTCGGTCAATGGGCTGGTATGGTCAGAAATAACAGGAAACGTGCTGCCAATCGAGATTCTATCAAAGCCATCTCAGAAATTTGAATTGACCTGTAGTGGTAATATTGGATATGCGATGCGCGATTCTATTGAGACGGTTATGGATGCTCTTAAAGTTTCTGAGATTGAAATGAAAGTGCTTTCTTCGAGTTTTAAAATAAATGTTCCCTATGCTAGCACTTTCAAAGATGGCCGATCAGCCGGCTTGGCTTTGTTAATTGGATGCTGGTCGCAGTTTCAAGGTTGTCCTGACTTATCAAATTATGCCTTTACGGGAGAATTATCACTATCTGGGAAAGTACTTCCCGTGGGAGGCATTCCTGAGAAACTATTCGGAGCATATATGAACGGCGTATCAGAGGTATTCCTCCCTGCGGCTAACTATTATGACTTGCGGACGGTCTCCAGTAAGATAAAAGAAGACCTGCTATTCCACTTTGTCACCGACTATAAAGAAGCTATTGAGGTCTTATGGAATCAATAATTGCACTGCACCCTGTGAGTGGTGAAATAACACCAATCAACGCAAAAACCCAATGGGATGAGGATATTGGTGTTTTGCTCAAATTATCCATATCACAGTACAATCGAGCCCAGCAATCATCCTTGAAGGGAGACTATGAAGCCAGTTGGGAGCATATCCAGGATTCAATATCTATCTTTCCCTTCATTCAGGAAGTCTTGCTGTTTGGGTTTACCCTCGCATTAGAACTTGGTGAATATGCTGCAGCAAAAAGGATCTTGACAAGGCTATCTAAGTTTTTATCCCAAGAAGAGATTACAAACTATTCAGACATGATATCATCTGAATTGGAGTTCTATAATGCAGTAATTGCGACTCAACAAAGTGAGATTCCTAAACATTTGTCCCCTCGATTGATTTTTTCGAGGATACTCGAGTTACAAGGCCATACGCTATCCACGGTTCAATTAGACCCTAGCGCGAGGTCGTGGAGTAGAACAATCGTTTGGGTGTTATTAAGTGGACTATTTGTGACCCTGCTCATGGTCGTAAATGCGTACAGTAATTCTAATGAAAGCGTAAAAGTACTTTCCACACTTAACAGAGAATTAAAGGAAAAAAAGGAAGCGATCTCCAAGGTAATGGTGGTTACTGATCAGCACATGGATTTCACAAAAAAGCTGAATGCTACATTTTCTGCCTACATCAATAGGGATTACACACAATGTGCAGAATTACTAATAGGAGATTCTGCTTTGATTCCTGAATTAGTTAAATCTGATTCAAGTATTTTGAACATAATATGTGGAAGCCTGTACCGTGATCGTCAATATCAACTTATGAGTCAGATCAAGTATCAAAGCGCGTTCCATATTCATGCAGATTTCTATGCCATACTCGACGCCGTGGGACAGACTCGCAGGACCCTGAAAGTTAGTTTTGTAAATAAGTATGATAAATCAAATGTATATACTCCACCGTTACTCAGAGAACTCTTTGAAACCGAGGATATGCAGCAAAACCGTCAGCGATATGCTACCAATCTATTCTCACTGATAACACTATTCCCAGAAGATGATCTAGCCATCTATTTATCTTCTGAAATGAAAATCGAACTGGAGAATCAAAGTGAATTTCCAACCACAGAGCAATAATTACTACGAGCGTTTAGGGATACAAGTTGGAGCCTCAGAGAAGGAAATTAAACTTGCTTTCTTTTCAGCAGTGAAAGTGTTTCCACCTGAGAAGGAAAAAGAAAACCATAAGCCCATTCGAGAAGCTTATGATACCCTTATCCATATTCAATCCAGAAGCGAATATGATTCCCGACTTTTACATGGCGATGTCCTTATCGATTTGGAGGCTCAGCTCTTGGAAGCAGAAGAGGCTGAAGACGCCAAAGGCCAGGTAAGCCTTTTAAAGAAAATGGTGAATCTTTCCCCAAAAGTTGGACTATATCGTAATAAACTTGGACTAGCATATTTGGAAACAGAATCATGGGATTCAGCATCTCAGCAATTTGAAAAAGCCAGTAGCATCGATGCTAAAAATCCGGTTTACCATTTAAATGCCGGTCATGCCTTGAGAGAGTCCGGTATGCTTGCCGAAGCAGAGAATAAATATTTAAAAGCGTATGAACTCGATCCAGAGGATTATAGTCCACCAAGAGCCTTAGCATCACTTTATTATTTCGACTATGAGAACCATCAAAAGGCACATGAAATACTAGATGTAGCTATAAATGCTGATGGGAAGGTGGATTTTCAGGATTTTTTCTGTATCTATGATAAATTACAGTTCTATGCATTTGACGTGGATCAGGATAGTTTAAAAAAGCAATTAGCGATGGTAGATGATATTGTCACCAATGAAGATGAGAAGTCCTTTGCTTCATTCATGTTATCACATATCGCCTCTCAAGCGTATGAGCATCAAATGTTTGAACTTTCAGAACAATTCATCAAGAAGGCCGCTACGCTTACTCCAGATGATGAAAATGTAAAGGCATTCAAAAAAGATATTGTTCACAATGCAAAATTGGTAAAGAGTTTAAAAGTAATTCAAGATTCTAGAAGTGTTCACGAATTGATAAAGTATCTCGTCTCCACCTATGTGAGCCGGTACTATGATGTTATTAATGAGCATGAGTTTAAAGAGCAACTTGATCAGGCAGTAACCGCACTTGAGAATACTATGGACATCGACCCCCATGCCACAAAATTAAAAAAGTCCTGTGTCTATATTCAAAGAAATCACCCCAAGGTGTATGATTTAAATCCGGAGTTATTTGAAGCGATTCAGGAATCACCTTCCGCTTCTCGCACAGAGGTTAAGTGTCATTATTGTAAGGATGAATTTCATGTATCAAAATATGAGTATGGTAGTTACGATTGTCCACATTGTCATCGGAGTCTGAATTATACTAGTTCTGGTATGGAAGCGCAATCAGGTGGATATAGCTCGGGTGGTGATTCTTCATCTACAAGCGGTGGCTGTTATATAGCTACGGCAGTGTATGGTGACTACGAACATCCAAATGTGCGTATATTCCGTCGCTTTCGTGATGAGGTCCTATTGGCATCCATCTTGGGGCGCTGTTTTGTAAGAAGTTATTATCTTGTATCCCCAACCTTTGCAAAAAGAATGTCGCCTGACAATAGAATAAGCCGAATGATTAGAGTTAAATTCTTAAATAGATTTGCACGATTACTGGCTGGTTCAATATTCAGGAACGGCGGATAAGATTGTACTCTTATCTGATATTGGTTGAGATGCAGGAAGTGCTTGGCTATTATAAGAATACCCACTATAGATATGAAAACAGTTAAAACAAGAAAGGCGCCCAGACTGGCGGATTAAATTATGGACTTATCGGGTTTCTCATTGATCGATGATACTGGCAGCACCTTGGACGGTTCGGATTCAGGTGATTCGGGGGACTTATTTGATGCAGATATCGATTTTGAGGGTGATAGTGACCCAATCTTCGGCGAATCGATTATTGGAGATGACTCAGAATCTTTAGAGACTCTAAATCTGGATTCGCAGATTGCCGGATCTGACGATGGGTTGATAGAGGCACATGGTACTCCTTCAGCCGATTCTGTGGTTTGGCATCAGCAGACCACTGATTTCAGTTGTGGCGTAGTATCATCGGAAATGGTGATGAAAATGTTTGGTCTCGAAATATCAGAAGCTCAACTGGTATATGAAGCAACCACAGAAGGTATTCTTACAGACAATGGCATGTCCATTGAAGGAATACAGCAGATTCTGGACAATCATGGTATTGCTACAAAGGTTGCGATGGGTGATATTAGTGATCTCTCCGATCATTTGGATCAAGGTCATAAGATAATCGTTGGTTTAGATTCGGGTGAACTGTGGGGTGAAGATCCTGCATGGGAAGATTGGGTTGGGGAAAGGGCCGATCATGCTGTTGTTGTCACTGGAGTTGATGATTCTGGCCCTTTTCCTACGGTGACAATCAATGATCCTGGTCACCCAGATGGCAAAGCTATGGTAGTGGATCTTGAGACCTTCATGGATGCCTGGAATGATTCTAGGAACGAATTCATTACAACAGTCGACGCTCCCTCAACATAGCTTGATATAGGGATATTTAACGGCTCCAGTTCTAACAGCGAATTATTAATTTATTTAATTTGCAATCGTTTAGAGATATGCCACTTACTGCAAAATTGACATGAGATTTATCAATTTCAGCAAGTCTATATGAAAATGTTTTTATGTTATCTATTTTCGTAATTATAAATTGGAACTGACATATGGCATGGAGAGATTCACCCAAGGACGGCTTTGGGGACAGTGATCCTATCGAAGAAGAGCTAGATGAAATTCTTGGAAAGATAGATGACATCACTGAGTCAGAGGAAGAGGACAATCAGCAAGAGCTCATAGAGCTATGTGATTCTGCTTTAGAAATAGTAGAAATTAGTCAACCTGAAAATATTGAATTGCGGGACTTACTCAATTGGTTTGCTGGATATGCATATCTCGAACAGGCTGATGACGATGTGCTCATTACAAGAGGCTTAAGTTACATTAATTTAATTAGTAATAGACCCTCAAGATGGCATTTAGCCTATGCACAAATCCACTTTTACAAAGAAAATTTTAAAGAAGCACTCGGGCACCTTGATTTGTTAGAGAATGGAATATTGATTGATATTAGAACCAAAAGATTTGATCGTGAAACTGCTCAAGCATTTAGGCAAATGTCCAAAATTGGTCGTATGAGAATAAATTTAGCCACTGGGCAAATGAAAGAATATGAGGCTTTTTTTTCTGAATATCTCAGACTGATTACTCATTATGGTATTCAAACAGGAATGAATCATTTTGGAGTATCTCAGGATCTCATCAGATTTGATTCAAATGTTCAGCATTTAGAAGCTGTTCTACCAATAGAGGATGAATTTGGTGCATTATTTGGGATGCAGGAGGCACTAAACTCCCAAATTAGTTTTCTTAAGGGAGACATCAATGAGTCAAATAGATTTGCATATGATGCAAAAGAACGAGTAACAAAAGGTGACGTTTTTGATGCAGATGTATGGAGAACCTTTTTGGTAGATGAGAATGACAAGACTGCGCCCCATTTTACGATTGGGGCATTTGAATGTCCGTTTTTAGATCGACCACCGGGAGTGTATTGTTTATTGGAGGAACGCAATAATAAATATATAGAGTCCATTGGAGAGGTTAATTCTGGCTAGGCATAAAATAATAGGCACAGATTATCAATACATATCCAGTCAGTATCAAAACGTTTCCAGAACGTGTGAGTTTATTAGTAAAAATTCGCACAACACTCAATTCGGGCCTGAGTTGGAGGATTTGCAAAAGTATTGATCGGAATGTGGAACCTGAATGCCAATTACTCACAAATACTTAACTCTATTAGCCGCTGGGATGCCTTGTGCAAATTTACTAAAGTCACGAAGAGGCATTAATGTACAGAATACTGAAAGGAATTATTGGAATTAATGAAAACTATTTCTGATTTTGCTGAAACCCGCGATTATCTGCTGTCACAATTGGATGTACTCACGTTATGTGTGGGTGGTATTCAAAAAGATCTTTCACTGGCCCCTATAAAAGAATCAATTATTGAACCCGTTGCCGGGGGACTAAAGAATGAGCATTTTGTCATCGCTGTGGTCGGCGTGATCAAGCGTGGAAAATCAACCTTGCTGAATGCACTGCTAGGTGTCGATTATGAGATACTCCCAACAAAAGTGACACCTGAGACAGCCAGATTATGCTTTTTGAAATATGCTGTCAAGCCCATTGCAGTGGTACATAAGCTCAAAGGAGGTTCAGAAGAAATTGATCTCAAGGATTTGCCTAAATATACATCTGCATACGGATCGGGCAGCTTCTCAAAAAATACCGGTATCAGGGAATTGGTTGAGAATACAAAATACGCAGAAGTCCACTACCCCAATAAGTATCTACAGGATGGTGTAATTATCGTGGATACTCCAGGAGTTGATGATCCTGACCGATCGCGCTCACAAGTCACGGAAGACTTTATCTCCTCTGCTGATGCGGTTATTTTTATGATAGATGCCGTAGAGGGAGGTTTGAAAGAAAGTGAGCTTAACTTTTTAAAAGCCCGTATTATTAATAGTCGTAGTTCCAAGGGGATAATAGTTGTAGCGAACAAGATCCTTGCACTCAGAAGGCATCAAAAACCTGAATTAGCGAAGCTACTTTTAGACACGAAAAAAAAGTTAGAGACTGAACTAGAAGTAACAGTTCCAATTTACCAAATCGACGCAAGGGCAGGTTTCCAAGCCAAGGGTGACCGGACTTCTGAGCTGTGGGGGAAGTCTCAATTCGGAGAATTTCTTGATGGCATGGAAAGTATGTTACTCGCAAACAAGGGAAGGTTTATTCTCAGCAAAGGAACTTTAGAAATTTTGAGTCAAATAGTGACTCCCACTATGGAAGCGCTCAACTATGAGTTCTCAGTTGCACCGGATAACATAAAACAACTTGAACAGGAGCTTGTATTAGCAAAATCTAAATTGCACTCTTTAGCGGAACAATTCAAGCACTCCCACAAGAGTTTTGAGAATAGGATTCGTAATCTAAAATCTTCAGTTGCTGCAGAGATTCACGCTTCATTTGGAACGATAGACCCAAGCAGCGGTAATGTTCAATCACAATTTGCCAAAAAAATAACCCAGTTGAATGGTGATATTACTAAAAAGCTGGCCAATGTCATGAATGAATATGTGAGAAGTATTGAGGCTAAAGAAATAAAATTACCAGAATTGAAGTTTCACATAAAAAATCCGAATCTAGACATTAATTCATTTTTCACCAAAGAGCAGACTTCAGAGGTCAACGTATCAGATAAGGCAGGGATTCGGGCAGCTCAAGGTGCTCTGTTGGGATCATTATTTGCACCTGGAATTGGTACTCTGATTGGTGGTGTAATTGGCTGGTTTTCTGAAATGGAGTCTGAGGAGAAAACTACCAAAACCTTCGATGAATTTGCATTCCAGAAAAAAATAAATAAGGTCGTGGCCAAACTAATTACTTCATACGAGGATCAATGTGATGCTTATTCTGAATACTTCAAAAATAGCATTACTTCCTGGTTTGACAATCAAACAGAAGCCAGGAAGAGCAAGCAAAAATCGATTGAATCTGCAAAAATGCGCAAACAGGCCGAATATGCAAAGCGGAGGGATATAATTGCTCAATATCTCAACGAGTTGCGATCTGTTGAAAGTAACCTTATAACTATCCAAACCAAACTGCAGGTGTCTTAAATGAATCTATCGGACAATACGAATGCTTATCTAGATAAACTATCTGTGTTGAAATCTGCTTGTGCTGAAGCACAAATCGAAATCCCAAATACCCATAGTTTCGAACGCATCCTTCAAAAAGCTACCTTTGATGTAGCGTTTGTTGGTGAGTTCTCCTCGGGCAAAACAACAATGATAAATGCCTTCCTCGGCGAGGATATTCTACCTACGAAACTTGAACCCACGACTGCACGCATCACTCATATTAGCTATAGTGAGCAACCAGAGATAAGATTGCTGCATAAAGATGGAAGTCAGGAAACGGTTGCCTACTCCAGTAGCTTTCTCAAGGATTTGATTGCCTCTAATAGCGAAGAAATAGCGAATATAGATAAGATCGATTTGCGATATCCATCAAAGATTCTAGAGGACGGGGTTCGATTCATTGATACACCTGGAACGAATGACCCCGATGCCCAAAGAGTTGAAATAACATATAACTTGCTCCCTGAGGTTGATGCGGTTGTTTATGTCACGACTTATCCTATCACCGAATCAAATCTCGAATCTTATGAAACCCATATAATGAAGAATCAGATTGGAGCTGTGTTCTATTGCCTGAATTGTATAGATAGACTAGGTTCTGATAGCGAAGACGCAACAGCGGATGCACTCGCTTTCTTTGAACAACGAACCGGTAACACAATCCAGTTATTTCCTCTCTCTGCTCTAGATTACCTTGAAGGCTTGATGGATGGAGATGACAATATGAAGGTCGCCAGTGGTTTTGACACATTCTCTAGCGAACTCTTTGACTTTCTGAATAGCAGTGAGAAATTCAAGGCGAGGGAAGGGCAACTCAAGCATCACTTTGATCAAATAAAGAAGAAAGTTTTAGAATTACTCGAAATACAAATAGCCAGTCTCATTTTACCAGAAGAAGAATTTCTCAGTCGCAAAGCACAACTGAGAAAAGATCTGACTGAATATGAAGTTGTCGGAAAGACGCTTCAGGAAGATATAAATGGGGAGTTTGATCGCTTGGTTTCCAGTTTATCCGAATCAATAGATCGATTGTTTCAAGATATTCTTGAAAAATTGGATATGAACTTGCAAGCACTCGGTAGTGATACAAAACTCGCGCAGCGAAAGATAGAGATGGGGCTAAGATCGAGATTTGAGGGGTGGCGTATGCGAAATGAGCCAACCATTCATAAATATGTTGCCACTATTCAAGGTGAAATTCAAATTCGTTTAGGTCAAGTATCTAGGAAAATAGAAGCTTCAATTGCTACGTTCTCATCTGAAACCTCTCAACTTGTGCAAAGCGGCGAAAAGGACACCAGCGATCCAATTGCAAACCTTCTCTCCAGCCCGAATAGAGCACAGGCAGCTATAGCAGTAACATCAACGGGGACATACGTTGCCTTGGCACTTGCAGGAGTTTCGATTGCTCCCGTCGCCATGCTAATGGCACCTTTGGGGCATTTTTGGTTGCAAAAGAAAAAAAAGGAAGAGCTTGCAACATTAAAACTTCAATTGATGACAGAATTAAGAAAAAAAAGGTTCAGCTTTCGTGATGAGGTCTTAGAGGGTATTAATGGAACACGGGCTCAATTAATTGCTGAAGTTAGCGAGCAAGTTTCAGAATACAGTAAAAATATTCAAAACCAAGTAGATGATGTCAATCGACAACGAGAATCAATGATGCTTGATAATGAAAGCCATTCGATGAAGCTTCGAACTATAATCTCCAAAGTAGAAGCATAATAGACTCATGGATCAATCTCAAATTCTTGCCATGCTTGATAGTGGGGACCAACAGTGGAGTAATAGAAAATATGAACATGCCTTTAGTGAATATGAAGAGGCACTCCCGTTGGTTGTGGCTGGAACAATCATAGATAAAAGAAGCAAATCTATAGGGAATATGATGGGCTGGACCGGCGGTTTTCTCTCTGGAGGAATTGGGCTAGAGGATATTCTCATTATTCCAGCAATTTCCAAGGGAGTTGCTCATCTGTTTGGAGTTGACGATGGCTTTACAAATCATGTTATAGCAGAGATCTGCTTGCGAGAATTAGATTGTATTCTGAACTCAGAAATACTTCTGCAACAAGTCGATAGAGATACTGTTTTGCAGCGGTTTGCATTGCTTTTTAGAAGCGCTCAACCGATTTCTGCAGGAGAACAAGTGAAAGGCTATTACCTGCCAGAATTATCGCTTGCAAACGCACTGGATGATCCCGATGTGCTTCATGCCGCCTATGCATATTTGTTACGCGTAATAAAAGAAGACTCAATCGAGAATAATGACTGGTGCTTTCTCCTTTATATATACCTAAAAAAGATCAAAGATGATTCAGAGTTGTTCAAGAATCTTTCCGAAAATTGGGGTCCTGATGACTCCGGGGAAAACTCAAATCAGAACGAATCTGAGAGTAAGCAAACATCCAAGAATTCTTCAGACACAAGAGAGCACTGGTGTAAAATACTTGGTGTGGAAAATACTGCTACTCCAGGCGAAATAAAAAGGGCTTATAGGGATCTAATGAAGAAATATCATCCGGATAAATTCGCAAACTGCGCACCAGAATTTATTGAAGTAGCTCACCGCAAGACCAAGGAAATAAATGAAGCTTATCAAAAATTATTGCAGGAGGATGAGTATTAATGTCTAAAGATATCCTGCTTCTGGGTGAATTCAGTACCGGTAAATCCGCCTTTCTAAATATGCTTCTAGGGGTCCAAATACTCCCGGAACAGCTTGATTCAACCAACCTCCCAGTCGTGAAAATTCAGGCAGGCAAGCCCGGTGGAATATGGCTGCGCGAGTCTGGGCAAAATAATCCGAGAGCCATAGAAAGCTGGTCAGACATCCCGGAGGACTGGAATGACTTCGAGCATGCAGAGGTGACTGTATCAGGACATCCATATTTGGATAAGGGCTTGGTGTTTTGGGACACCCCGGGGATCAATACGACGAATGCTCATCACAAGCAGCATCTTGATGATTTCTTGAGGTCTAAAAGTTCGGATTTCATTTCAGTCCTATACTTTGTATCTGGTAATCTGACTTCAACAAGTATTGAGTTTCTAAAACAGAACCGTGCGCTTTGGACAAAAATGACGATTATCGTCAATATCAAAGAAGTGATGCAAGTTCGCCAAGCTCACGAGATCGAAATTGAGGTTAAAAAAACAGTACGTACCCAGTTGGGTAATCTTCCCGTAGAGCTTCTTTATATCGGTGATGCTTGTGAGGAGTTTAATGAGGTCTCAGATAAGAATAGGGCTGGTCTTTCCGATTATGAACTAATGTGGAAATGGTCAGATTTAAAAGTTGACTTAGCTGAGCTGCTGGAGCGTCATGATAGCGATATAGTCGGCTCATATATATTTGATATTATTTTGACATATGCAAATATGTCCGAGCCTGAGAGTGATGGAAAACCGATTGATGAGAAAGATCACTCGCTAACTGAAAAAAAGAGTGCTGAAACGGATTCCTCAACATTGAAAGAGGAGGGTAGAAGTGATGTCAATTTCTCCCCCGACACAACGGAAGATTTAGATCAGATAGTAAAATCGGCGAAATCATCACAAGAGTTAGCTCTATTGTTTGAGGAACAACCAATCGAAGCTTTCGCACTTTTCAGGAAAGCTGCAGAACTGGGTCATCCTGAGGCCCAGTACCAGCTGGGGGAATGTTATATGGAAGCTTTGGGTGTAGAAGAGAGTGTGGAGGAGGGAAATAAGTGGTATTTACGATCCGCAGAACTGGGTCATCCCGAAGCCCAGTATCAGCTGGGTTGTAGCTACAATATGGGTCTGGGTGTAGAAGAGAGTGAAAAGGATGCCTCTATTTGGCTCAAAAAAGCAGCTGAACAGGGTCATGTAAACGCAATTGGGGAGCTTAATGCGATAGCCTTTGGAGAAGGTTTGGGAGTAGAAGAGAGTGAGGTAGAGGCTTTTAAGTTGTATTTAAAAGCCGCAGAACTGGGTCATCCTGAGGCCCAGTACGAGCTGGGCGGATGTTATTTAGAAGGGTCGGGAGTTGAAGAGAGTGAAAGGGAGGCCTTTAAGTGGTATAAGAAAGCAGGAGAGCAGGGTAATGCAGATGCAATGGCTGAACTTGCAATTGCCTATGAATATGGCAACGGAGTTGAAGAGAGTAAGGTAGAGGCCTTCAAGTGGTATTTAGAAGCCGCAGAACAAGGTAATTCAGCAGCGATTTTGTGGTATATAAAAGTAGCTGAGCGAGGTGATGCGGAAGCTCAGTTTTGGTTTGGTAAGCGATTTTATTTTGGATATGGAGATATTGAGCAGGATGGTACAAAGGCGGTAGGATGGTTGAAAAAAGCAGCCAAGCAAGGGCATTCTGCTGCTATGTATATGATTGGCTTGTGCCTTGATAATGACGTACAGGGAATAGAAAAAGACGTAGAAAAAGCAAGGAAGTGGTTCAAAAGGGCAGCGAAAAAAGGTCATGCAGCTGCAAAAATACGACTTATGTGATAACAAACTCCAAAATTGGAGTGTTTAAACAGGAGATTTGCATTAATCAAGAGATGTACACATTGTTTTTACTCTTTGCCGATTACCGAGTTTGAATCGGAATGAATGCAGCAAAATAAAGTTGGGAGTCCCATGGAAGATCTCTTTGGTAACGATTTAACAGGAAGTATGGATGATTTTGGTTCTGATGCACTCCAGAACCATCAAAGTCAAACATTGGGTAGTTCTCAGGAAAACATCTTCGGAGGACATGATTATTTAGATCAAAACGGAAAATTTATCGGGTATACCAGCGATAATATTTTTGGTGGCCATGACTTTAAAAATGAACACGGTATGAATCTGGGCCACTCCGAGACAAATATATCTGGTGGGCACGACTTCAAAAATGAACGGGGGATGAACCTGGGACATTCTGAGGCAAATATATCGGGTGGGCATGACTTTAAAAATGAACAGGGCATGCATCTGGGGCGCTCTGAGGCAAATATATCTGGTGGGCATGATTTTCAAAATGATCACGGTATGAATATAGGGCACTCAGAGGCAAATATCCTGGGAGGTGAGAACTTTCATTCCACTGGCCAGAACCTGGGATCTGAATCCCAGATGTTTAAACCTCATGATCCATTTTCCAATAATCAAATTCACGATCACTTCAGCGGAATCAGAACAAACCTCCTGGGTAAGATCTCATAATGTCAAAAAACATCCTGCTCCTGGGCGAATTTAGTACAGGTAAATCTGCATTCCTCAATATGTTGCTAGGGGTTCAATTACTCCCGGAACAACTTGATTCCACAAACCTCCCAATAGTAAAGATCCAAGCAGGGAATCCGGGTGGAATCGGGATGCGTGAGCCTGGACAGAAGTATCCGAGAAACATTGGAAGCTGGTCAGACATTCCCGATGATTGGAATGGCTTTGAGCATGCTGAAGTAACCGTGGCTGGGCATCCATATTTGGATAAGGGCTTGGTATTCTGGGACACTCCAGGGATCAACACGACCAACTCTCATCACAAGAAGCATCTTGATGAATTTTTGAATTCCACAAGTTCTGATTTTCTATGGGTTTTTTACTTTGTTTCTGGTAATCTGACCTCAACGAGCATGGAGTTCTTAAGACAGAATCGATCTCTTTGGGATAAAATGACTATTATAGTAAATATCAAAGAAGTGATGCAGGAATCACAATCCCGCCTAATCGAATCAGAGCTTAAAAAGACGGTATGGACTCAGTTAAGTAACTTGCCCGTTGAACTTCTATATATCGGCGACGCTTGTGAAGAGTTTAATGCGCTTTCTGACAAGAACAGAGGAGGTCTTTCAGACTATGATCTGATGCGCAAATGGTCAGAATTGAATATCGACCTAAATGAGCTGTTGGAGCGTCATGCTGACAATGTGATCGGTGTAGATTTATTTGACCTTATTTTGACTTTTGCAGATATGCCCGAACCACAGATCGAGATGGAGGAGGAAAAGGTACAATTATCAGAATCAAAATTACAATTAGTTGAGAATCCCTCCTACACAGCTCGCGGGGATTTTGACACTCGAGAAGTCTCAGTTGAGGTTGACGAGTTTAATTTGACAATAAAATCAGCAAAATTATTATTAGAGAAAGAGAAGCCGAAGGAAGCTGAACGGTTATTCCGCAAAGCAGCTGAACAGGGGCATCCTGATGCCCAATTCGAGCTTGGCATACTCTGTCAATATGATCGTGCTATAAAAGGAAAAAGTAAAGAAGCCATTAAGTGGTATGAAAAGGCAGCAGAGCATGGTCATGCTAAAGCCCAGTATCAGCTTGGCAGGTGCTATTATTTGGGATGGGGAGTAAAAGGAAAAAAGGAAACGGCTGTAAATTGGTATCAAAAAGCAGCTGATCAAGGACATCCTGGAGCCCAAACTGATCTAGCCACTTGCTATCAGTTTGGCAATGGAACAAAACAGAATGAACTCGAAGCTGTTAAATGGTTTAAAAAGGCAGCCAATCAAGGTCACGCTGATGCTCAATATCAGCTTGGCAATCTCTACTCTTGGGGTGAATTATTGGATTATTTAGATGACGAGGATGAATTGGAGTATGAGCATAAAAAAGAAGCAGCGAAGTGGTTAAGGAAAGCCGCCGATCAGGGGCATGATGATGCCATTGGAAGCCTTGGAGATGTGTTGTCTGATATTGGAGGATCAGAGAATGAGGCTGAGTCGGTAAAGTGGTATAAAAAGGCGGCAGATCTGGGCAATTCGGATAGCCAATATTCGCTTGGGAAATGTTATCGTTACGGAAAAGGTGTGACAATAGATTTGAGCCAGGCTATAAAATGGTTTAGGAAGGCTGCGAACAATGGACATACAAATGCAAAAATAGGCCTAAGAGCGCTAACAGGCAATACCACATAATGTCCAAAGACATTCTTCTCCTTGGTGAATTCAGTACAGGCAAGTCAGCATTTCTTAATATGCTGCTTGGTGTCCAATTACTCCCTGAACAGCTTGACTCCACAAACCTCCCTATAGTAAAGATCCAAGCAGGGAATCCGGGTGGAATCGGGATGCGTGAGCCTGGACAGAAGTATCCGAGAAACATTGAAAGCTGGTCAGACATCCCCGATGATTGGAAAGACTTTGATCATGCTGAGGTAGCAGTGCCTGGGCATCCATATTTGGACAAGGGCTTGGTATTCTGGGACACTCCTGGTATCAACACGACAAATTCCCATCACAAGCAGCATCTTGACGAATTTGTGAAGTCTAAAAGCTCTCGTTTTCTATGGGTCTATTACTTCGTATCAGGAAATCTGTCTTCAACAAGTATGGAGTTCTTAAAGCAGAACCGTTCGCTGTGGGATAGATTGACGATTATCGTCAATATCAAGGAAGTGATGCCTGCAGATCAATCCCGCCAGATTGAATCAGAGGTAAAAAAGACGGTTTGGACCCAAGTAGGCAATATCCCAGTGCATCTTCTATGCGTGGGCGACGCCTGTGAAGAGTTTAATGAGCGTTCTGAGAAGAGCCGTGAGGGTCTTTCGGATTACGATTTGATGCGAAAATGGTCAGAAATAAAAATTGATTTAAGTGAACTGTTGGATCATAAAACAGAAGATGTAATTGGTGTAGATATATTTGATCTTGTTTTGACTTTTGCAGATATGCCCGAAACACAGATCGAAATGGAGCAGGAAAAGGTCCATCTCTCCAATTCAAAATCACATTTGGATGAGAAATCTAGAAAACCGATTAAGGAACTCGACACTTCCAGAATGGTATTGGTTGAGGGAGGCAAATTTCAGATGGGGAATGCTTCTGGGAGGAAGGATGAAAAACCATTGCATAGCGTATTAATAAAAAGTTTTTATATGGATTATACGCCAATAACTAATATTGAGTACAATAATATCATAATCAAGAAACAATCAAAGCCAGTAAATTCGAATCCTGTCGTAAATGTTTCCTGGAAAGACGCGCTCAAGTATTGTAATATACTAAGCAGAATGGAGGGGCTAAATGTTTCATATAAACTCTCCAGAAATGCTGAGCCAACCTGGGATCCAACTGCAAACGGGTATCGGCTACCAACAGAAGCTGAGTGGGAGTATGCTGCACGAGGAGGTATCCAGAGTAGGGGATTTATTTATAGCGGGGGCAATGATCTGGATATTGTTGGTTGGTATAAGGATAATTCTGCAGGCAAGTTAAACCCAGTTGGTAAAAAACAGCCAAACGAATTGGGGCTACTTGATATGAGTGGAAATGTCTCTGAGTGGTGCTTGGACTATTTTGGTGAAAAATATTATTCTACGTCAGAAGCTGAAAATCCATCTGGTCCAACTGCGGGATTCCTTTGGCATAAAGTAGTACGCGGCGGATCATGCCGAAATATGGATCATCAATGTAGTGTATCAGTTCGTAGCAGATTCTCTCCAGATACCAGACGTAACGATGTTGGATTTCGCTGCGTTAGGAACCTTTGATTAAGTATGGGCCATAGTTAACACCTATGTAAAGATATCAAATTATTATCCAAGAGTATGATGTGTAATATATTGAATACTCAAGAAATTCATGGGTATTCTAGTGGTCTCATAAACCATAATTATAGATAATTATGATACTTTGATATTGAGATGAGTTTTGAGACATAGTTTATTAACTTCAAAACGTGTTGTGCGATGTCCGAAAATGAGTCTCCTAAACAATGGTTTTTTAGACAAAGAAATTCCTTATAGGCACTATAAAATCTATCTTGTATAGAGCAAAGTATCACTTCTAATAATATGCAAATTATCAGTTTGTATATATTGATGTCAATTCAATGGTATTTA
>Ga0233431_1003199_pt1 | contig 20325 bp, 21 predicted proteins | sample SI_118_April2016_FD_179867 | JGI IMG/M metagenome (GOLD analysis project Ga0233431, IMG submission 179867) | Seawater microbial communities from Saanich Inlet, British Columbia, Canada - SI_118_April2016_200_MG | ecosystem: Environmental > Aquatic > Marine > Inlet | place: Canada: British... | reverse complement strand
GACAAAGATGTGGCCCATCCAACACTATGGTACACTGATTCGCCTGATAATTGACCGAGGGGTCGCTCAAAAAGTGATCATTCCGCTTTCAAATATGCCCAAGGACATTGAAATTGAGCAACAGCTTAATCAACTTGAATTACCCCAGGAAGTCGACATCATTAAACAACCCCTGGATCAACTGACCAGAACATTAGCTAAATGTCAGAAATATATTGGCAATGACACCGGATTAAAACATATATGTATTGGTTTAGGATTGGAAACCTATACCTTTTTCGGTCCGGAACCACCTAAAGAATGGCACCCTTATGACACACGTTATCACACTTATTTTTACAGGGAAAACCTGGATTGTCGGACGATAAAGAAACACTTTTGTGATTTATCCTGGTGTGATAGTATGATATGTTTAAATCACTTCACACCGGAGGCGGTTTTTAAACGGATTTTTAATAGCTAATTTATTCTTCACTTGTAGACTTTGGGAAGCTTTTGGAAATCCAGAGACAGAATAATTAATTATCAACTGGGCAAGAAAGTGAGATCTTATCAATTCAAAAAAGTTTTCTTCTCGTTCCTCCAGACTGTGTCACAATAGAAAAACAATGATTTATCCCAGAACTTGTCATTTCGAACGAAGTGAGAAATCTTTTAAATTTCAATAAGACCTCTCATCGCAAGCTCCTTGAGATGACAGAGAGGAAACACCATTACATCTAGAAAACGTAATTGTGACACAGTCTGCTCGTCGAAACGACATAAATGATTGATCTTTTTGTTGATAAAAAATATCCAATCCAATTGGTAATAAATAATTGTCGACCAGTTTTTTTCAAAATAATTCCAGTAACAATAGCTGGATTGGTAAAACAATTAACAGAGCAGTAGTGGTAAAAAGCCAACAAGCATTGGCCTGGTCAAGATCAAGCTTGTATATAGAAGGGGGAATTAGTGCATTGAATGCAACCGGCATACTGCTTAAAATTAAAACGACTTTTAAGGGCAATGCATTTTGAATGTCGCCGAGCCCCAGCATCCAGGCGATACTGGTGATAATTACCGGAACCATAAAAAATTTGATCCAGGAAATCATTAAACAAGCCTTGATATATCTAACAACACTTTTAAATTCCATAGCCAGGCCAATCGATATTAGCAACATGATAGTTCCTAAAGGAATAAAAAAGCTGTTAATGTTACTAAATATATCCGGTCGTATAACCTTGAGAAGATTTAAAGTGATTCCAATCAGAATACTGGAAACTGTTACAAATATTAAAGGGTCGGTGATTATATTTTTGATCCGAATTGTGAATTTTTCATTAAGCTGTTGATCCGGGCTGAATTGTCTGGCTATGGGAAATCCAACACTATAGTAGAATAGCCCTTCAAAAAGTTTATAAATAGGTACCAGTGCAAATCCGGTTTCACCCAAAAAAATAAAACAGACCAATGATCCGATAGCACCAAGGTTACTAAAAGCCCCACAAACAAATAGAGAACCGGTTTGTGGTTTTGAAAGATGGAACAAGCGTGCTAATAGCAATGAAAGAAGTCCACCTAACGCAATCGCAGAGAGACCAATAATTGGTAAGGTTGAGATTGTCGGTGAAGTTAAATTAGTTACCCAAATTGCACTCATGATAGTAACAGGCATTACGAATAAGAGTGCTGTTTTTTGCAAACTAACCCGCAATTGAATTAATGTTAACGGTAGCTGAAGTATTTTTCCCCTTACTAATATTTGGATTAGGTATCCTGCTAAAACACCGAATATGATAAGAGATAAGGTAAAAATTAGTTTAGTCATTTTTGTAATTTGACGAAGCAGTCCCCCTTAATTATTTATCTTGAGAATTCCGGAAGGTGTCTTAAAAAAATGCTCATTTAAAAGACTTTGGAATATTTCGCGCTGATTTTATGGACTGATAATCTTTTGTTTCCATCTCAACATCACGTAAATCGGCGTTTAAAAAATCGGCATCTTTAAATTTAACATCCAATAAGCTGGCACCCCGCAAATTGGCATTTTTAAAAACAGCACCTGATACATTCGATTCTTCAAGGGCTGCACCGGTTAAATTTGTCCCTTCAAAATTGGCATCTATAAAAATACTATTGATCAAATAAGCTTTCAGCATATTATTGCCGGAGAATAGAGCACCTGTGAAATCACTATTGGAACCGTTATAGTCTTTCATAAAAGCTTTTACAAAGTTAGAGAAGCGGGCACTGGAGTGGTGCATCGTCGTACCAAACATAAAGGCACCACCCATGTCTGCATGGTTTAATTGTGTCTCATCGAAATTGGTATGAAATAGATTTGCTTTTTTCATTTGGGTTCGATTAAAATTACTGTTACTAAAATCGGCCCATCGCATGTCTGCTTTGTTAAAACTTGCACCTGAAAAATTTGATCCGGCAGCTTTTATGCCTTTTAAAAGCATTCCATCAAAATTACAACCGTGTAAATCTACCTTTCCCAGCTCTTTCCACGCAAATTGACAATGCCTTAAATCAGTTTCAGGCTTTGGTGTTTCGCAATTGCCTTTAGGTAAAGATTTGTTTTGACCAAAAATACTCGTTGATATGATCAACATCAACATCATTAATATGAAGAATTTATGGTTAAACTGTCTTGAAATAAAACGGCAGTGATACTTTATCATTCTTTTTCTAAACTCCACTAAAACTATTTTCAATATTATTAAATCCGATGATGTATAATTTATATCTTCACAGTTTAGAACTCCTATTTAGTCCATCATCAACACCGTACACTGAGCACAGAGTTTGCTGTTCCTTGAGCACTGAATCTGCGATACTTTGAGCAGAGAACGAAGGGTAAGCAAAGAACGAGGTGTGACTACAAGTGCTATAATTCTACACTTCGACTTCGCCCAGTACGCTGCTTATTGATTAATAGAAATCTAGCTTCTTAGGAGGATGCATTTTATAAGTAATCAGATTATTTAATTATTCAAGGATCAGCTGTCTGGCTAAAAAATGTGCCCATCCCGAATTCGCAGCTTTTATCATAAACGCTCGGTCTACCTGACTATGATGGATGACCAAAGCGCCTTCTTCCTCTTTGTTTAACTGCTCGGCTCTTGATTTTCCTTTAACGGGTAGGAAATCAAGGCCCATTGGCCCCATCACTCCGGTACCTACTACGTAATATGTATCAGCGCTCCTGATCCAGCTACCATCAATATAATCCCGGTAATAGATAAAATGAGGTTTTACCACGGATATTTCAGTTTTTTCCGGAAACAATAAGTAGATCAGTAATCCCTGTGGGCTGTCGAAGGCTTCATAACTGTTTTCGGTAAAAACAATCTGGCATTGAAAGGTTCGATATCTAGCCGGATACATGCCACATAAGGGGCACATTTTATGAACTTCAATCTCAGCAGGCGCGTTTTCACCATAAGTAGCACTTGAATTAAGCAGTAAAAAGATTGTAAGACAGAACATCATCACTGATTTATGAATTGTTTTCATTGTTAACTCCGATTTTTAAATAGTGATACTTTTATTTACAAACCTGTTTAACTATTTTAATTTTGCCAGTGGCTCAAAAAAGGAATGAGTGTACTAAATGAGTCGACCGGTTCTGAAATAATAAAAAATAAATGGTAAAAAGCCAGTTAATAAAAAACCAATCATGGATATGATTGAAACTTTATGAAGTTTAGACTGAAAAGTTTCTATGGTAGTTGCCAGATTATCTTCCCATTTAACCAGTTCCAGTAGTCCCCGGTTGAAACCGGTTGTTGTTGCTAAAAAGAGAAAAAAGTACAACGGAAATCCAATAAAACTGTACTCTTTTTGTAAAAAACAAAATGGGCAACGATGGGTTGGCATTTCATAAATATAAATGCTGATAAATGAAAGTACTGACAATAGTGAAAAGATAAAATAACAGATCCAAATAGCGGCTTCGAAGATACCACCAAACACTCTGTTAATTCGATTTTTGATTGTTTCAAAACGGGTGACCAACAAAAATAGCGTCAGGCCAAAGAGCACCGGCAGGATAACGATATTGGGAATTGAACTTATGGTTCCGGTCACATCGGTGTTAGCTTCATTGAAAACGGTACCACAACAGGAAGTAATCACCATGGGATCCAAATTTAAAAGAAATAAAAAAAACAGAACCGTTTCAATTATGATCAATGGGTAAAACAGAACCAAATAAAGATATTTTAAACGCACCAGAGGATAGTTATCCATTTTATTATCAATGTGGTTAAGCATTAACCAGGTCGAAAAAATAAATACCAAAGCTATTTTCAGGTATAGAAATGGGAAACCGAAGTCATTTGAAGCCAGCACTCCAACCGGACACATGGCACCAATGATCAAGGGAGCAATCTCATCCAGAGCTAAAGCTGTTAACGCAAATAAAAACAGATGCACAAACATGACAAATTTCATCAGGGCCGCAACCAGATAGGTTTTGTTCTCTAACCTATATTGGCCTTCATCACTGGAGGCATAGTTCCAGCTTAAATGAATTCTAAACGCATGAATTGCGCTGAATGAGATAACCGTAAAAATGGTGATCTGTCCGATAAGTAATCCCAGGATCCAGGTATTCAAAATCATGATACTACCTTGCCATCTTTCATATGGTAAACTTTGTTGACGACGGGGTGATTGATAATTTCATTGTCATGGCTACTGATAACGACAGTATATTGATTCTTTTTTAAGTCAGAAATCATTTCCAAAAACTCTCCGGTTAACTTTGTGTCCAGATGCGCTGTTGGCTCATCCGCTAAGATGATTTTCCCCTGGTTAACCATCGCCCTGGCGATGGCAACACGCTGTTGTTCCCCACCGGACAGGTTTCTAACATCAAAAGTTCTCCGTTTCATTAGATCAAATTGATGCATTAATGCTTCAGCCCGAGATATTCTCTCTTTATATGGAATACCAGAGGGAAGCATCGGTAGCATGATATTATCAATAACACTTAAATCAGGAATCAATTGATAGTTTTGAAAGATAAATCCGATATTATCCCTTTTGAATACGTTTAAAAAACGATCCGGAAGTTTGGAAACTCTACTCTTATTAATGACAACTTCACCCCGGTTGGGTTTGGTTTGACATCCTATCATTGATAACAGAGTTGTTTTTCCGGAACCACTGGGACCTTGCAAAACCACAACTTCACCTTCATTGACATTAATCGAGGCATCCTTTACCGCAACCACCTGGTTGGGAAGATTCTGGTTATATATTTTTGTTACACTATCCGTTGTCAGCATGATACTTTTTCCAATAATTAATTTCCGTTTCTGATCACTTTATCAGGATCAGTAATCGCTGCTTTCCAGGCTGGAACAATTGATACGGCACAATAGGGTACTACTGCGATGGTTAAAATCAGTATGATATACTTTAAATCGATATGAGGGACAAGTTTAAACGAGGGATAAACCGTGGACCAACCGATAAAAACTTCTCGTAAGCCCACTGCCTCAAACCAGTATATATGAATATACGAAAGTAATATTCCTAATATGGTACTCATTAGCGATAATAATAGGCCTTCGATAAATTTTACAGAAAGTATCATATCCGTATCCCACCCAATCGCCTTTAAAATCCCAATTTCTTTTCTCTCTTCCTGGGAAAGCCCTCCTGCTCGATCCCATATTAAAACCAGATAGGCAGCAATCACTACTAACAGTCCTGAAAGAACCAGCCCGCTTCGCCAACCAAAAACGGAGCTGTAGGTACTTTGAATTTGCGACTGGGTGATGGTTCTTAACTCGGGAAAGTGTAACTTGATTTTCCTGGCGATATTCTCGATCTCTTCAGGATTGGATACATAAACTGCTAAATCGGTGTATTGGTTTGCCGGTAGCTCCAAAATCTTTCTAGCGGCTTCTGTCTGTATCAACATCAAATCTACGGATTGCAGTTCTGTCTCAGGTTTGAAAATCCCAATAATATCTATAGGGATTGATTCTCCCCAATTCGGGTTGAAAAAGAGGAAGGTGTCATCCATGCTAACTTTTTTGAATAAATTGTAAACACCCGGCCCAACCACCATTTTAAATATGTTATTGGCGTCTTTCCCGTTTGTGAATTTAGGATTATCTGTGATTAGTTTTTCGTAATCACTTTCTTCTAAAGTATTCAGATCAAATCCAAAAATAGTAAAATTAGCTTCCAGTGATTCCAAATAAAAATATCCCCAGACCCGGGGGTCTACCGCTTCAACGCCTGGAATCGATTCAATTTCATTTAAATAAGTGGATGAAATATTCGTTTGACGACCTCCCTGAATTTTTTGAACTGTAATTTCGGGAAGTTCACCGACAGTGCTCATCATCTCACGGGTTAAGGACCCGGTTATAAATAATATTGAGGAGATAAGGGAAATCAGCAAAACAAAAATGACTAATATGAAGAGTGTTTTTTCTTTTCGTCGATAAAGGTTTTGGAGACTATAGTCCAGAATGTTGCGTTGTCTTTCCAGCAGATTGCGAAATGCCATAAACTAATCTCATTTAACGCTTTGATAAAGGATTGATAGAAATGCGACCTGACAAATTTGAGTAGTCAGGTGGTGCATAAACAAAACCAGCCGGGAAATGCTCCCGGCTGACAGGGTAATCTTGAAAGGGAGTGGTTGAATCACTTAGAGAATAGTGGCGTAAATATCTGGCGGCGGTTGTGATACCAAGGTCAGGTATAGAGACGATTTTTTGAAATCGATTGTTTTGTGCCCGGGATTTATTAAATTGATCAGTTCTTACCATAACATCAATAATAACCACCGAAATTCCAGCACTAAGCAACATCACTATCAACAATAGTTTTGTTGAGTATCTCATGGAATACCTTCCAAACTTACCTTTTTCTTAGATGCGTCCAACCTGTCTAAAAGCTGGATGGTTACCTGGTCGAATCGATACAACCTGAGTCCAAAGTGTTCACTCAGAAATGTTTCCGCCGCTTTTTTATCTCCAAAAGGGATGACCTCATGTCCCATGGGACCATATACATTACTGCCGACTACATATATGGCTTTATCATGATCGATAAATTCCAGATTATAATAATCTCTAACTAGAATGCGATTGATGGTTTTTTTTAGCCCATCAGGATTAAATTTTTCAGGTGTAAAATAATACCTAAACAGGCACTTCATACCATCAAAAGTATGATGGGTGCCGTCTTTAAACTGTATCTGAGTCAACCACTTGGGAAAGGGGGTAACAAACATACCGCAAACAGGGCAACGTTCCTTTTTATGTATCTGGATATCTGTTTTCTTACCCTTTTTCTTTTTACTACGACGTAGGCTTATAGCTAGAGTACTGTTTTCAAAGGTTAAAACAGCACTGCCAATTATAGCGAATTTAAAAAAAAATCGACGATCACATTTTGCCTTCAATTTATTACACATATGTTTTACCCATAGAATCAGGATAGCTTAGGATTGCTCCATTGATCTTTTTTTGGCGCGTTTCTTTCGAATCATTAATGTATCTTTAGCCATACTCATATAGGAAGCTGTAAGTGCTTCATCGAATCCAACCTTTTTTCCACCGGTCTTTTTAATAGCAGCATCTGCGCTTCCATCTGATCCATAGGCCCATTTGCTTTCAGCTGTCATGGTACCAGGGTTTTTGGAACCCACAACAAAAGTCGCATCGTCTACTAAAACTAAAGGTTTGATTTTACCTTTGGCACCAGCATCCCCGACATAAATTGCCTTGGGATGAAGATCCAGATTAAGCGAAAGGCTAATGGCTGCACAATGGATGGAACAGGTACCGTCTGCCTGGTCATTATCATAATGAATCAAATATCGCGTGTGACTCCACATTTTCCGCACCATACCGCAATATGGACAGCGAGGGTATTTCTTAAATTCATCAACGGTTGGGTTTGGATCTTTAGGTGTTTTTGGAATAAACTGCAGTGGTGTCCCATCAACATTAGCCATCTTGTCTTTATGGTTAATGAATTGCCATGGTTTTATCATTTTTTTAGCACCAAATACGGATGCAGTGGTTCCTAAAACAGCCACTCCTGACAACAAGGTTTTTAAGGCATTTCTTCTGGAAATTCGGTTTTTGATACGTTCCATATCTTTCCCTCTGTTTTCTATATTAATAGCTAAATGGTATCAGACCGATTCCAGGTCTTCCGCCAATTTCATAAAAAATATCCTATTCCTGATTCATATTTACCAGGCTGCACCAGGAAGTTTTTATAACTGGTACATCCCGAATGAATTTTAAGTCAACTCTAGATTATATATTAGGGATTTGCAATATACTCTGTTATTGTGTCTATTTTATTTTCAGAAATTTCTTTGATGTTTGGATTGTTTGTCATTAAAATCGTTAAATTAGATTTCCTGACACCTGATATAATATCTTTTACCTGAGCACTCATATATTTTGCGTTTTGTCCTTTCAAACTGGGATAGTTAGGCACTATTGCTTTCCCTGTTAATCCATGACAGGTGCTACAAAATGTAGTTTTGTAAAGCATTTTGCCATCCTGAGCAAATACTGACGTTGACAATAACGCAATAATGCCGGTCAGTAACAGAGATTTTATTATTGATGTCATTGGTTCCTCCTCAATAGATATTTAAAACAGGTTATACAATTTAGGGTTATATTATTTTATCTAGGTACTTTAATCCAAAAGATAAGGCCTCATCATCACAGATATCGATGCATAGTCCACAGCGGGTGCAGGCACCTGAATCGATATACATGCTGTTATCCTTATTAACGGAATTATGAAGTACATAGGGTACGAGACAAACATTCTGGCACCTTTTACAATTAGAACACTTTTCTTTATCCCATTTTATCCGAAGGGGTGACACATATCCGATTAGTTGATACGAGACTCCCACCGGACAGAAATATCGGCACCAGGCGCGTTTACTATAGACAACTTCAAACACCAATAACGCGAACACCCAAACTAAAAGCAATGCCGGGCCGTAAACAATAGATCGGCTGATAATTGCCACCGGATTGATGGTTTCAAATATGGTGTAACCGGTTAGAAAAGATAACCCTAAAAACAGTCCATAAAAAATGTAGCGGATCTTTTTATCAAAAGCGTGCTCTTTAATTTTATTGTGGTGTTTTAAAATCAGATGAATTTTTTCACCTAATTCAGCTAACCAATGATAGGGACAAATCCAGGAACAAAATGTTCGTCCACCCAGCATCAGATAAATAATGAAAATAGTAATGACACCGATCACCAGGTTGACCATTAGTATTCTACTGGACAAAATAACCTGGAAAGCTGCCAGTGGATCAATCAGATGAAATCCTAAAAATCTGGAGGCACTCAAACTTCCTTCCAGAATTTGAATATCGAAATAGAAGGAGGCAAAAAACAGAATATTGAAAAATAGTAAAACAAACCAGCGAATATTTCTCCATTTATTTTTCTTGTGTTTAGCTTGTGGAATATTTTCAGTTCTTAACCCCGGTCCCTTAAATGTTTTAATTTTGCTCATCCCTGTACCTCCATCCATTTTTTCCTGGGTATGATGGTAATGGAAGCCTCAGCCGTTGGACATCTTTCTTCACAAACACCACAACCAACACAGCTTTTTTGAATGACCGGCCAAATTGCGGTTTGTTCGCTTTCCGGATCTGTTTTTTCCTGAAACAGGATGGTTTTTTCAGATTTAATCGGACATTCAGTAAAACAGATCCGACAGCTGACCATAGAGAATTCTGCTGATTTAGCAAAATGCTTTAACCATATGAGATCCTCGTTTTCAAGTTTACGGACCAAAGCATTGACTGTATCCGCTTTTAAATCTGTCAAAGAGAACCGGTTTATGACAGTTTCCTTCTCACTGCTTGTCAGTCGGGAAAACATATCTGTGATGACATGGCGGCTGTTTGTAGTGTCAGTTTGACCATTTATTAATTGATTAATCCGATGGGGGATATCGTTTTTCCCTCTTACTGAGAGGCAAGTATCGGGTTGACTGATAACAGCCAGTCCCATTTGAGCATCTTTGCCTTCAGATAGATCATGATTTAAAGATCCGGTTGGGCATGCCAATACACATGGTAATCCTGCGCATAAAATACATCCACCGTCCCTGGCAGTAATATATGGCGTGCCGACAGCAAATCCTTGTGTAATATTTGCCAGTTGAATCACCTGGGGAGGACAAACCTGGAGGCATTGTCCACATTTAATACAGGACGCTAGAAACCGATCCTCCTCCAGAGCACCCGGAGGCCGTAGTAGGACAGTCTGGCTCCTCAGTAATGGGGTTGCCCCTAATCCAGCCAGCGTTGTTCCGCCAACGATTATCGCTGTTGATGTTTTTATAAACCGTCGGCGATTCATCAGCGTTTTATTGTTTTTATCAGTCATTGAGACACCTTAAAAAGGGATATCCTTTTAATCTTGTTTCCAATGTTAAAACTAGTTATTTTTATTAATCCCACCTGACGATTTAGTGAGATTTTTGTCAAAAATCGATTCATAAACCTGAGCTGATAATTAGTGTCTGAACGAAATATAGGTAATTCGGGGACATGTACAATAATTAGCAAAGACTTAACCATGAAATACCAGCTTGTTACGAGGATCGTAAGACTTCGTAGCGATACCCCTAATTACCGGATTGATGCATTTTCGTTCAAGGACTAATTAGTTACCAGAATGATCGTGTGATTCTACCTCTGTTGTTTCAGTAGTTTGGTTTAAAAATCGATTCTGGTATGTATTAACCAGTGTATCACCAATAATCATTCGCTTCTTAACAATCTCAAAATCGATTCTATTTTCAACCGAAGCCATCGTCGCCGCAAATCCATATCCCATTGGTGTATTTTTATCTCCAAAGGTCCAGTTGGCTTTGCTGGCATCGATCCATTCAGTGCTATTCTTATCATTTACCCAGTAGCGGGCCCCCTCCATATCATCACGTTTCTGAGCCCATAAAATGGCGCAACCGATGTCATCAAACAAGTATGCAGTTCCTTTGGTATCAACGATTTGGGCGGAGTAGCGATTGTCACTTAGTGCCATCCGGCAACTGATGCAAATATCCCGATCCCAGACAACCTTTTTGGGTAATTGTTCTTCGTTCTGTTTGACACAGCTACTAAACAAGGTTGCTATCATTAAAAAGTAAAAAACTATCTTACCAAATTCCAATCGCATATTATTTATCATAACTAGTATCTGAACGAAAAGTAGGTAATTTGGGGACATGTACAATTTTTAGCAAAGGCTTAAACAGTTAAATACCCGATAGCTACGTGTCCCCTAATTACCGGTTTGATATCCAATAATGGCATTATCGTTCGAACACTAACTACTTAGAAAAGATCACCCCGCTTGAATCTAAAGTATCCCAATCCGGCAAACAACCATCCTAGCCCAAATGGATAAACCAGGGTAAACGTCAAAAACCCTTTAAATCCTAATGCATCTAAAATCACCCATGATGCCGGTCCAATGGCGGTTAGTTCCGGATCAAATAACAAAACAGCTCCGGTTCTAAAAGCCATCATCGGATTTAGCAACGCCACTCCGACAATCACACTTTCCATGATCTTATGTTGCATCATTAATCCGATTAAAATCACGTCGATAAATAACAATAATATCAACCAAATTAAAATTGAGAGTCCCAATCCCCATTCCTGACGTTTAACTAATGTCGAGATCAACATTCCAATACCTAAAAAGCACCAGGAAAGTGTTCCCAATAGTAATGAATAATATCCAATAATACTCCAGGGTATAAATAACCCTTTGATTGCTCCCCAGATTATGGCCAAAATCAAAGCAAAAAAGATTGGAATAAACACCAGTATAAATTTGGAAGTCACTTTCCCCCAAAAATAGGCTCCCAAAGAAATCGGCATGGAGAGAAAGTATTCCAAAACATTTGATTCACGATCACCAACCACACTTCTCACTGTTGAAATCAAAATTAAAATTGGTAAAATAGAAACACATAATTGAATATAAGTGATTAATAAGCGGCTAAGTCCTGTAAACCCGAGAACTCTGGACTCAGTAATACCAAGCGTGAAAAGTAGAATTATCGCGCCACCGAAAACCAGGCCATAGATGAAAAACCATTTAGCCCGAACTGACTCTCTAAAATCTGATTTGGCGACTTGAAACAAAGCTTTCATAGGGATTTATTAATGGATTAGTTAATGTTTAATCTTTTGATATTATTCGCAAAATGAGAAAGTTCTGTCATGAATCGTAACTTGTCGGCACCCAGAAACTGACCTTTATAATCCAGTCTACTCCCGTTAATTGGTTGAAAACGCCAACTTTCCATCACTCTACCTGTCGCTTCATTTGGAGATATAAATGTAATCTGACAATCAAGCATCTGTCTTGCCGTTTCTCCTGTTTCAACTTGTTCATCCTGGACAATGTGGCCAAAATCCAGCTCAATAATGCGGGTGATCAAACTCAATACTTCATCAACCCGGTGACTGCTCAATAACATGGTGGTATCTTTCATCTTTTCCATCAAATATAATAAAAAAGCTTGTCGTCCCTGAGGGTCTAGATTGGCAGCCGGTTCGTCCATGATCAATATATCCGGTTCCCGGGCCAGCGCTAGGGCGATCAACAACTTTTGTTTCATGCCCCCAGATAATTTCTGAAATGTTTTTTTACCATTTTCAATAATATCCAATCCCAGATTGGCGGCGTACTCCTGAATTTTTTTCCGACTGGATTTTTGAGAAGTTCCGGCTGAAAATGCTGTTAACTCCTCTACTGTCATTTGAATTGGAGGAGGTAATTGGGGAACAAAACCAATCCGGTCCAATACCTCAATTCGGTTGTTTCTTGGATCAGTCCCAAATACAGATACATCTCCTTCATGTAAATAGTGCCCAAGTAGAATTCTGATCAGAGTTGTTTTTCCGGCACCGTTTTGGCCCACCAACGCGATCCGTTCACCCTTTTTAATATCAAGATTTAACTGATCCAGAATAACAGTTTTTCCAAACTTTTTGGTCAGATTATTAATGTTTATCATTGTTTATAGTAGTAGCGGTTATATTGACTTGAGCTTTTTGTTGCTTCATCCAGTTCAACTTCATCATCATCGTCATCATCATCATCATCATCATCATCTGACAACCATGCCGGTCGTTCGTCATCATCATCATCGTCGTCGTCATCACCATTGGATTGAAATCGCTCTGACATTTCATAATCCAATCCTTCAAACTCGTCATGTTCATCGGAGAGTTTAATCTTTGGTGGTACAAAAAGAATATTATTTTCCGATCTCAGCACTGGCGAATCAGGATAAAACACCGGTTTTGAGTCAGTAAACAATTCTCGTGGTTCCGAAATCGGAGCTAATCGTGCCAGTAAATTAATGACGCTTAATACCGGTGATCCATAAAACAGATGCATCCAATTATCATTCATCCAGATCGTATCAAGATAGGCGCGTTTAGTAAATTCTGAGTCACCGATTTCATCATTATTTCGATCAAACCCTTCAAATTCGCTATAAAAATTACCTTCCCAGATGCTCTCCTGGGCACTCCCGTTACCATGAATATTAATAAGTTCCAGATTATCGATAAAAGCATTCCCTTTAAAGACGTTACGAGGTAAACCTGAATTAAACTCCAAGCCATCAATATTATAGGCAATAACATTTCCTAAAATCAGATTATAAGCATCGGGTTGATAAGGAGACAGGTCAAAATACATACCCGACTTGCAGTAAATCATTTTATTAAACCGAATCGTCATGTTATCGGCTTCTTTTAACCCAATTCCTACCCCAGTACCACCTGTCGAATACCGCACTTCATTTCCTTCCACCAACGCTTCCCGGCTATACATCAAAAAAATTCCCACCGTGTTATGGTGATATCGATTATTGCGAACAGTATTACCGCCGGCAAACATAAAATGTAGTGAATAGCGATTATTCCAGCCTTCATTTTCTTCGATCAAGTTATCATTTGAATACCAGATCACCATATCTCTGGAGTCGTGGATTTTATTATGTCTAAAAATATTTTTATGACTGGCCCAAACTCTGATACCATCACCACGTACACCCAAATGGACATCTTTGGACGCAATGTCGTTTCCGGTAATCAAATTGTTGTGTGCCTCCTGGAAATCGATTCCAAATAAGGTGTCGCGAATGATATTATTCTGAATTTTGTTGTTGGACGATCTCACATGAATGGCAGCATCAACGCGATCATGACTATCACCGGAGTTGATGAGTCTCAGATTTTTAACAGTAATACCATCCGCCTTTAAGGTAAGGATGGTTCTCTGCTCCTTTCCATCAATAGTGATCTGATTTTGACCATCTAGAATAACCGATTTAGTGATTATAACCGGACCATAGTAGGTTTCGCCCGGTTGCAGAGGTACGACCCCCCCAACCGGTGTCTGTTCGATCAAATCACTCAGTGAGGGTTGTTCGGCTGCCAATAATTGACTGGTGATTGTGCCAAATACCATCATCAGTATCAAGGCATTGAAAATAAATTTGATTTGTGAAACCTTATCCATCATGCAGATTTCATCTCTTTTAAGGCTTTTCTTTTAATCAAAATGGCTAATGTCATGATTATAAAATAGGCCAATAAGAAATAAAATCCGATGGTAGGGTAAGAATGTGTCGTAAACTGTGCTACCTTTCCATCACCCAATACTGTTGGCATAAACGGTTTTATTTTAAATTGCCCATATTCATGTAAATTATGACCAAACCAGTATAACCACTTACTGTAAAAGATTAGATAATACCATGGGAATAGCGCCGGTATTAATCCCAGTAGCCCCCAGCCGGGACCAGAGTAAAACAGAAACGTAATCAGCATGATGAAAAAGGCTAAATACACAATCGGAACCAGTTGACGCAAGAAAACGGCGCCAACCTCCATGGGGTCCATACCTATATAGTGGTTAATCGTATTCATCTCATTAACCTTACCGCTGAAATCGGACATATGGAAAAAAACTGGAATGCCATCCGGAAACGATTCTTTCGGGTATTGTGGCGCTTCTAACGAAACTCGCCAGATCGGCATAGTCTTAAATCCAATCAGATAAGCATAAAATCCTTCGGGCTGGTATTCGAATAATTTTTCTCCCTGCATCTCTTTAAGATAATCCAGTGGTGGTTCCCACCACTCAGTATCTTCGGGGATGAAGAACTCAAATGGTTGAAATGATTCGTTGACTTCGATTGCATCCTCTTCGTCAATGGCCACAGGATCCCGATATTGAAAGACTGGTTTTAAGGTATATGTTCCTAATAGTATAAATATGGCAAAAAACGTCAGGAATTTGCTAAGTCTCAAACGTTTTTTTATTGAGTCGGTCATAGATACTCCGCATTTTCAGTTTTTATCGTTTAATTAAAATGAATCACCGTCTTCCTCTTCAGTGACTTCAATTTTCTTCCAGTCTCCTTCTTTCATTACAAAACGACCTGCGTAATCAACAACACTACGCATGTCAAGTTGAGAAAAGCCATTGATTTGTTTGACCATATCCGGATTGGCATTTCGTCTTTTTCCGGTCTTAATCCAGTTAAACTGCCTGACCAGGTATAGATAAGTTTGGCCTGCAATGACAGGATAATACTCTTTATAATTCCCTTGTCCGTGATCACCGTGGCATTGAACACAATTTTCTTCATAAAGTTTTTTACCGAGTTTTAAATCACTGGTCCAATCCGAAGCTCCAAGAATTTTAGCCTGGCTTTTAGACAAATCAGCAGGTGTTAACAGTGATTTCAACTTTGTAATAAAAGCTTTTTTTGAATTAAAGTTCGTCTCTTCAATCGTTTTAAGTTTTTTAAACGCGGCTTTACCAACTTTTTTCTCCACTGAATCAAGTGAATGCGAAGAAACATCTTTTCTCAAATTCGACAGAACAAATGATGGTCCCCCTGGTCCGGTGATTGGTTTTGGGTTCATCTCCAGTGTTTGAATATAAGCGGAAACATCTGCTAAGTCCTGCGCACCTTCAATTTGAATGGCAAATGGGTACATTGTGGGGTTATCTCTATTCCCGGCACGGATATCAGCAATTTGTTTTATCAAGACTGTCGCATGTTGTCCGGCCAATTGGGGGAAGGTACCGGCCAGATCTCCCCAACCTTCCGGTAGATGGCAGGCCGCACAAATATCATAAAGATCTTCACCATCCTCACCATCACCTATAAGATCGAGTGCTTCCAAAGCTTCTCCTTCACTGGTCCCCCAATGTCCTTCAGCTCCGGCAGCAAAAGCATACGAGGTGCCGAAACAAACCGCCACCATCAGCAACAGGTAAATTTTAAATACGGCTTTTATTTTATTTGTCATCTTTTCTCCTGTTTTTTTAATGTATTTACCAACAACAATTATTTAACCTTTGATAGATATTCAGCAATCATTTTAAATTCTTTGTCTGTCGCTTTTTTAGTATCCAGAAAGATTTTGATTCCCAGCATTGCATTCGTATTCCCGTTTGTGCGAACACCGTTAAGAATATCCTTTATCTGTCGAAACATATAAATCGCATTGTTTCCAGCTAGCTTTGGATATAACTCAAAACCAGGAATCGGATCACCTTTTTTGTAATAAATTTTACCGGCTATTTTGATGATTTCGTCCTTGAGTTTCAATGTGTCTTTTTTCCCCAATAATTTTTCAATAGCTGACACAAATTCTGCTTCAATCGTAAACTTCTTTTTCCGTAAAGGAAGTAACTTTTTTAAGGTTGGGACTGGGTGACCAGCTTTTTTCAACACTGTCAAATGTTTTGTCTTCAGTCTGTAGGTTTCCTTTGTTTTTTCCCGAAACATCCCTTTGCCGTCTGTTCCATGACAAGTATTACAGGTATATTCTTTAAATAAAGCTGCCCCATCCTGTGCATATAGGGATACACCCGGTACCGAAACGGCTAAATAGAATAATGCGATAGCCAGAAATATTTTCTGTTTTTTAGGAAAAATCCGCTGTTTCACTACAGTCTCCAGTTTTCATAGTTATCATAATTAAAATCAACTTTTTTCAATCAAGTTTTATTAAAACCCATGATTGAATCTGGTAATGCCAAGATCTGCATCGTACGCTAATTGTTATGATTTAGTAAGCTTTTTTTCAAAATCGAACAAAGAAAAGTGGAACGGAGAAATAAATCTTAATCCACTTTCCTTTAATTGCTGATGTTTACTCTTTATCAACAATTTTCTTGGCGAAAATTCCTCGACTAGCGCATTTTACCAGATATTGAAATGCCATCTCTTCATTTAAAAATGCGTCATACCATTTCTTTTTAGCCGCCAATTTTTTAGCGTCTGCCCGGTAAGAGAAATGGAGCTTGAATTGCTCAACAGCGTCCCAAAACTGTAAAGCAGCTTCTTCATTTAACAGTTCAGGAAGATTATCCTCAATATCATCTTCTTCCCTATCCCAGTCTTTTTCCATGTACTTCTGTACGCCAACTGCGGATCCCACCGGATCTTTTGGATTACAGATTTTATCAGCACCAGGAACCAGTTTTGGACAAACATAATTGATCACACCGGCAATCACACCGATAGTATCATTGTTTTGTTTTACTTTAGCGAAATAATTGGCTTTATAATCTTCGGCATTTGCCATTCCGGAAAAACACATGACCATAAATGCGGAAAAAAGCAAAATACTCCACTTTTTTACATTTGTTTTCATTTGTTACCTACCTTTGAATTAAAAATTCGTGTTTCAGTATGGCAACTATGATGTTGCCATGATTGAAAAACTGTTTTTTTATGGTTTAACCATCAGATAACCCATCATTTCTAAATGAAGTGCTGAGCAAAATTCTGTGCAGTAGAACGGATAAACACCTTCAGCATCAGCTGTAAATGTAAATGTTTCAGTTTCTCCCGGTTCCAGACTACCGTGAATGTTCATTTGGTCAACCGTAAAACCATGGGTTTCATCCTGGGCTCTTTCGAGGTTGGTGATATGCCATGTGATCTCATCGCCTACTTTCACTTCAATCACTTCCGGACTAAAATGACTTCTGATCAGTGTTGAGTGAATGGTCACCTTATTACCCTTCCTCACTACTTTTTCACGACCTGGTTTTACTCTATGCTTAAACCACTTCTTTTTGTATCGCTTGATTGTTTTCAGCTTGTCTGCTTTCATCATTACAGCATAATGCGGTTCACCCAGCGGAAACGGCATATCATACAACAATTGCATTTTTCGACCTTCAGTAATATCGATCAACTGATGGTTTTGTGGATGTAAAGGACCGATCTGCATAAAACGATCAATAGATAATTTGTTCAAAGCAATCAAATACTTTCCATCTGGTGAAACGGTGTCACCTTCAGCTGAAACCAGGTGTCCAACATTATAATTGATTGGAATTTTTTCTAATAATTTCAAATTAATAAAATCCCATCGGGCAATGGCTGAATCAACGAAAAGAGAGGTATAAGCGATTCCTTTAACCGAATCATATTGTGTATGCAAGGGACCCAATCCCAGTTCAACCTGTCCATGTAAGGATTTGGTCATGCTTAGGATGGGAATTCCGTATGCATCAGTATCGTCATACTCTTTCTTATTGATCAAGGCTGTCATTTTTTTGATATCATATACTGATACATGTGTATCCAGTTTTCCGGAGACCGTAATATACTGACCGGTAGGATCAATCATGACACCATGGGGACTTTTTGGCTCCGGAATCAGGAACAAGGCCTCATTAGCCACCATGTCTTTCATCATGATTACAGGATGACCGTTAAATATTGTATATTTACCCTGTTTATAAAGCTTCTTGGCTGTCTCCATATTAATCATATGGAGGTAATCGGTATCTTTTGAAGATACACCTGCTTCATGGGGTAGTCGGTTTTTCCATTTTTCAGTATTCCCTTTTCCAAATCCACCAATATATCTTTCAGAGTTAAAGGAGTTAGTGAATACCCACCCGGCACTCATATTTTTTCCAGCATCAGATAGATCCTGCCAGTAGGGTGGTAGTTCAACTGAAAATGATTGTTTCTGTTCTATTTTTCCTTTCTTCTTATTGAACTTCCAGAAAGTCATAGCACCCCGATACTTCTCGTTATATTCCTCAAGAGGTACATAATTATTAGTAAACGGAGCCGCATATTGACTGGCTTCCAGAACATACTCAGTGTTGGGCGTTACAAAAGCGGCACCATGTTCTGATTTCATAATCGGATTTTCAACAATTTGAGTGGTAGTAAAGGTCTTTAAATCAATAACAGCTACCCTTGGGTTAGCCTTATCATTGATAAAAAGAAATTTTCCATCATATTCACCGTTGACTTCTGATATTGCTGGATGGTGGGTATCCCCCCAGGTTATCGTTCTACCCCGAACTTTACCCTGCTCATATAAAATTTTATTTGTATGCGCGTCACCATATCCATAACCCTGCCAGGGTTCAGGAGTAAAAACAGCAATATATTTTAAGATTCTCATTGATGGGACGCCATATGCGATGACTTGCCCCGATTGACCTCCGGATGAAAAGACAATATATTCATCTTTTTTACCTGATGGTGTATAAGTTTTTGCTGCTGCCAGCAAATCTTGCTGTGAAAGGTTTCTTTCTTTCATGACTTGATCCAGAGACTGGGTAAATGCTTCTGCACCCAGACCTAAGGCAATCATGCTAAGAAGAATCCATTTCATCAAGCTTTTCAATTTGTTGAACATTAGAGCCTCCATTAACTAAATTTAAAACAACCAGGTTAAATAACATCAATTATTGATTTGAAAACCGGATTTATTGGCCTAAAATCAATTTTTATCCACTGATTAACGTCAATTCCGCATCAGGGATTTTCAGATTAAAGATATTCCCCCATCCATTTTTGATTTCAAAATTTCCGATTTATAATTCAACAATTGTTCTATTCGCCCCTGAACGATTTTGATTCGTTGCCATCTTAATATAACGAATCTCTCACGGGCTGACCATCATCCTGCACGAGTAAAAAAAAACAGGATGATACACTTTCAGGTTTCCTCAACGGGGAACCTTTAATTTCTCTCTTTTAAATACTAATTGGGTTAAATGCCCAAAAAGTGTTGCGGTAAAAACAGCCCCCCACAGTGCAGGAATCGTCAATAAAGCAATACAGACCAACCAGGCAATATAAGGGAACAGAGTATCGATAATTGTCAAAACTAATTCTCCGTTTAATGATTACTGCTCTTTTTAAAGAACCGTTTGTCCGATATGGGAATCAACGGAATCTTTTCTAAAAACAGCAGGTACGTT
>Ga0233431_1003197_pt1 | contig 20331 bp, 14 predicted proteins | sample SI_118_April2016_FD_179867 | JGI IMG/M metagenome (GOLD analysis project Ga0233431, IMG submission 179867) | Seawater microbial communities from Saanich Inlet, British Columbia, Canada - SI_118_April2016_200_MG | ecosystem: Environmental > Aquatic > Marine > Inlet | place: Canada: British... | reverse complement strand
ATGGCCACCACTTCGGAATCGGTCCTGAGCTGCTCTTCCACGAAGTTTTCGAGCGGAACATCGCGACCCAGATCGTGTACATCCCAGCCGGCCACGTCAAACATCATCTTGACCAGGTTCTTGCCGATGTCATGCACATCACCCTGGATACTTCCGATGACCACCTGAGCGTTAACTCCATCATCGCTGTCCGGAACGTGGGGCCGCAGGATGGCCAGACCCCCATACAGGGCATCCGCACACATAAGGACCTCGGGCACGAAATATTCATTTTTGTCATACAGGTCGCCGACAATCTCCATGCCGGCGGCCAGGCCGTCCATGATGCCGTCAAGGGCCACATACCCGTCATCCAGCCACTGCTGGGAGGCTTCCTTGACCGTATCTTCTTCGTATTCCACAACACCTTCTTTCAATTTTTCCAACAGCTCTTCTTTTGTCGCCATGTTTTGTCTCCTTATGATAATTGTTTGTTTTGGGTCAAACTCTCTGACCTTATCCTTAAAGGCGGCCCACCGCCGGACTGGCTTTTTTACCATACTCGTGGGTGGTATCCACGATCGCCTTCATGTTTTCCACTTTGATGTCCGGCCACAGGTCGCACCCGGGCCAGACCGCATCCACCTTGCCGTCGATGTTAACTTTCATGGCTTCCACCACTTCCGCCACCGTGGTTTCTTCCTTGGAGGGCAGCTCGAATACATCGAAATTACCGAACACCAACACATCGTCACCGACTTTCTCCCGAGTTTCCAACAGATTGTTCTTGATGTCGAAGCTCAGGGCGTCGGCGCCGCATTCATTCATCATAGGTACGATAAGATCCGTTGCACCGCAGATGTGCAGTACTTTCGGGGACTCCCAGGAGTCCAGAATCTTTTTGATCCGCGGCTGGATCACCTTCTTCCAAGTCCGGGGACTGAGCAGATCCGTACCGGTAGCCATTTCGCGCAGGGTCATGTAATCGCAACCGGCATCCTTGTAAGCCTTGCCCACTTTAATGAGCATGTCGGTGATCTTGTCCATGACCTGTTCGACCATGTCTTTCTGCTTGAAGATGCCCTTGAGCAGCAGGTCGAGCTCCAGAAGCTGGCCCGCCATTGTAAATGGTCCCAGAATCCAGCCGCCAATGGCGTGATCCGGCGCTTCCTTTTTGGCCATTTTGATGGCCTCGCACACCATGGGAATGCGGCCCAATTCGGTGATGTTGTCGGGAAACTCCACATCTTCCATGGTCTTCCAGATTTTTTCCGGAATGGTGGGGTAGAGGATATCGATGGAATCCTCGTACAGGCTGATTTCGTTGCCGACGGCCTGGGATTCGCAGGTCATGTCGTAGGGGACGACCACGGAATCGAAACCGAACATCTTGCTGGACATTACGGCAGATTTCGCCATCATTTCTGCATTGGTATGCACTTTGGGGAACTGGTATCCCAGTTCGTTGATGGCCGGCATCAATACCATCCCCATACCGCTGAAAATGGGCATGGTGTCAATGGGTTCCTTATTAAACACGCGCATTACGCGTTCTTTTGGCGTCAGTTCTTTCATGGGTAGAACTCCTTTCAAAAATTGATTTGTCGTATCTATGTCATTATCTTTTTCAGTTTTTTCACTCGCCGTTTTAATATTGCCTTGTTACTGCAATCCCTTCAGTTGTTCCACGAAATCCGGGAAGAGCTTATATAAAGGATGGGTTTCACATTCGGGAAGCTTCTTGGTCTCGGCAAACATGGTCGTTGCCAGAAATGCCTCGGCTTCCGCCACCGCCGGCAGAATCCGGGTGGCGCCCGCCATGGGGCCTGAAAAGATCATGTCGTGGTAATTGAAAGCGGAAAGCGCTTCCAACGCCGCATCCGTGGACGACCATCCCTTGAAGTCCCACATTTCTTTAAAACGCTTCAAATCCATGTAGCTTCCGTTGCTGGGTGCGCTCGCGGTGGGAAATCCCCATTTTTCCTTGATCATCCTGTTGGCAACACCGCAAAAGGCCGTGGCCGGTCCGTTCATGACGGAACTGTCCACAAAGATGCTCTCAAACTCGGCGCCCACTTTCTCGATGGCATCCAGGAGTTTCTGGGTGCCGGTCACACGGCCGGAAGGCATCTGGTCTTCCTGGTCAAAGGATACCAGAAGCACATGCTTCACACCAATATCGGCAATCTCTTTAATCTCGGTTTCCAGATCCTGCTCCCAGACGGTCAGGCTGTTGTAAAACATCCGATCCAGCAGGCCCTTTTCCGCACAATAGGCCGCTCCCTCCAGTTTGGGTTTCATGACCCAGGCGTCGATGCAAAACGGCATGTCGCTTTTTGCCACAACAAAATCGATAAAAGATTTAAATTCTTTGCCCGTGTTGGCGACAATATCCGCCATTCCGGGAACGCCGGTGTCTTCCGTGTACTTGTCCTGGGTTTTCAAAAGCATTTCGGCCCGCACTTCATCAAAACCCTCTTTACGTTTCCCGGTGAAGACCCTGTCTCCCTTCTGGAAAATAGAACTGACGCATACGCAAGGATAATCGCCCGGCTGGCCGCCAAAGTTGACACCGCCCACCTCACACACTTTTTGCTCCGTGCTCAATTGAAACATCTGCTCTCCCCCTTCTCCGTTCATGGTTTCCGCTTTTTCCTCATCCCGCTGATTTTGGCCCCAGAGCCAGCCCTGCCAGATGAGAAAACAACATGAAAAACAGGTAAATGCCTTTCAATGTTCACTTACCTCCAGTGTAAAGGAGATGCAACAGAACCGCTATAGTCCACAGGACGAATTTTATGCAAACACGTGTCCATTTTCATTGGATTTCTAACCAAAAAAGATCATGATTCCGCTTCAACGATACCAAGAGACGTTGCGAATTCAATCATCTGAGAAATCTTGTCCATTTTCAGCTTTTCCATGATATTAGATTGGTGCGTTTTGATGGTACTCGGACTGACAACCAGGATACTCGAAATCTCCCTGGTGGAGCGACCTTCCGCGGTCAGTTGAAGGACTTCTCTCTCCCTGTTGGTAAGCTTGTCGAAGAGCTCTTCCCGGTGGGTCTTTCTCTTTACGGAAATGTAGCTTTCAACCACCTTGTTGGAGATGGGAGGGCTCAGGAAGATTTCCCCTTTTAATGAGGCCCGAATGGCCTTGACAATGTCATTTCCGGTTGCGCTTTTCAGCAGATATCCGGATACACCCAGCCTTAGAAGCTCGTGGATGTATCTGTCGTGGGAGTGCATGGAAAGGACAATGACTTTGGTTTCAAGCTGAAGTTTTAGAATCTGTCTCATGGCCTCAATGCCGTTCAGCATGGGCATGGCGATATCCATTAAAACCACATGGGGTTTCAGCGCTTCAACTTCCTCAATGGCTTCCCGCCCGTTTTCCGCCTCCCCCACCACCTTGAGGCCGGACTCACCCTCAAGGAGTTTCACAAGCCCCTGGCGCAAAATGGTATGATCGTCCGCGATTACAATGGTAATGGGATCAGGTTCCATTGGAACTCTCGGAGAAGGGGGTTTTTATTCGAATGCGAGTCCCTTTGCCATGGGCGGAGCGGAGAGAAAAATGCCCTCCTGCCATGGATACCCGTTCCCTCATGGAAAGGAGACCCAATGTCTTTCTTTTCTTTGTGAATTCACCGGCATCGAACCCTACCCCATCATCTTCAGCAGAAAAGATGATGTGGGGATAGCTCTTGATGATGGTGAGCCTGAAGTGCCTGGCCTTTGCGTGCTTTAACGTGTTGTTGAGCGCTTCCTGGGACAATCGGTAAAGCATCGTTTCGATGCCCGGATCCAGCCTCTCCTTGAAACCCACCATTTTGAAATGAATTTCAAGTTTCGTGCGTTTGGAGATACCTGTCAAATAGGAATCCAGGGCGGGTTCCAGGCCGAGATCACTCAGGAGGGCGGGGTGCAGCCTGTAGGACAAAAGGCGCAATCCCTGATAGGTTCTGTTGAGCTGTTTTTTCACCTCAGAAATGAGCCCGTTAAGCGGTTCCTGTTCGGGTGGCAGGGATTTCTGGATGGTTTCCATTGTAAAGTTGATACCCGTCAGGGCCTGTCCTGCCTCGTCATGGAGTTCTCCGGCAATCCTTCGCCGTTCCTCTTCCTGTGATTGAAAGAGCCTTGCCGTCAATCCTTTCAACTCCTCACGATGATCATGAACAATCCGAATCAGACGGGTTTTCTCAATGGCGCCACCCAGGAAATTTGCCAGCGATCCGAGCAAATGAAGGTCCTGATCGGTAAGTTGTTTTTTTGGGGGAAGCCCCAGGGCGAGGAATCCGGAAGCTTTTTTCTTTGCGGTGATGAGAAAACAGGTGAGGCCCCGGGTCCATTTATTTTCTCCTCCTTTCAGGCTGGCCGTAAAGGGGGGGAAACTGGATTTTGGCTCCAGGGTCAGATCTTTCTCGAGCAGCGCCTTCATAAGGTCTTGATCGTTGAGGACAAGTCGTTCCCCGATTCCTTCTCCCCATGGGGAAAGGCCCTGTTGAACACTCAGTGAAAAGATGGAACGTTCAGGATCGATCAGGAAAATTCCACCGGTTTGGAGATTCAAAACCTCCAGTACGTTTTTAAGGGCGGTCTGGAGAATACCATTCAGATCTTGCGTTGTATTCATGACCAGCGCTACCGCGTTTAAGAGCAACAATTCCCGATGGCTCCGTTTCAGGTTTCGGATGGCATCCATCCTGGCCGTAATATCTTTGACGATGCCTTCATAACCCACTATTTCACCGTCATCCTGGTTTCGAATGGCGTTCCCGCTCAGCAGGCCGTGCATATGGGTCCCGTCTTTACGCCTGAAGCGTGCTTCAAAGTCTTTCGCAAAACCGTACCGATCAATCTGCATCTTAAATACTTGCCAATGCATCGGATTATCGTACAGCGCTTCTACCGAATCATTGGCCAGGATCTCATCCTTGCTCTCATAACCCATGAGATCGACCGCAGCCTGGTTTATTTCTTTGATTGCGCCATCACTTGAGGTGATGAATATCATGTCTTTTGAGCCTTCAAAGATACGGCGATATTTTCTTTCAGAGAGTCTTAAACTGTTTTCCAGCGCCTTTCGCCCGGATGTGTCCTTAAAAACCTGTAGGCCACCTGTTATATTTCCGGCGTCATCCTTCAGAGCAGAGATGCTGGATGTGAGGTGAAGGGTTCTGCCGTTCTGGGTGGTCACGGAAAATTCCCGGTTGTACAGGTTTTTTTCCATGGGAATGTTATTTTTTTTCGCCGCATCGATCTGGCAGGTGGTTGTCTTGAACAAATGACGGCAGTGCATCCCCAAAGCTTCCGGCGCCGGAACGCCGGTGATTCGCTCCGCCGCGGGATTGAAGTAATCTATTCGCCCCTCTTTATCCATGGTGAACAAGCCGTCGGGGAGATTGTCCAATACTTGAAGATGGCTTTTTTCATTTCGCGAAACATCCCGGGCGATATTTTTCATTTGACTTGCAACAAAACAGTTCCAGCCGCCAGGATCGCTTTCAGCATTGTTTTTGAAGACAGGACAAAGCAGACAGGTCTCAAAAGTGTCGATCCATTCTGACCGGCCGGGTAATTTGCCTGATCGATGAATCAGACGCCAGCACGGGAGTTCCCATTTGTTGTGAGCTGAACAGAGATTTTCGTTGCAGCTGACCTGTTTCCAGCATGGCATTCGAACAATACTGGGATCAACTTGTCCTGGAAGATGCCTTTTCTTTTCAAGCAAATGGGGTTTTTTGAGATTTTCTCCCAACGCGATCCCGTCCTTACAGGGTTATACCCAATAAAATGGTGCCGGTTCCCTTTTCATCGACACCTCCAAAATATTCTTCTTTCAGAAAAAGATCCGTGGATGTAGCTGGATTTGCGTGAATGGCGGACCGGCACTTAAATTGGCTGCTGTCGAAAATGCACCATTCCGCCGGGATACAGGGGATCTCAAAATGGCAGATTTTTTTCATGATGTCCTGGGGAAATGAAATTCTGTCTCTATAAACCACAAAATTCCGGTGCATGAACCATACGTTTTTTTTTGTGGATAATCTGGCGATTTCATCCTCGTCCCGGGTCTCCTTACCGACAACTTCCTCACCTTTCTTCAGCACCAGAGAAGGATGCCCCCCCGCCCAGTCAAAATCCATGCCGGTGAGTGCCACGTAAACCAAATCACAATCCATCACCTCTCTTACGCCGGCGTTAACAACTTTACCCAGTCCCATCAATGATTTTTTTTCGGCTTCTTCTTCAAGAGAGAGTATGTTATTGCGGTGTCCCGCCACAAGAGGGAAGGCTTCAATAATCCCCTTTGCTGCTTTTAAAGCAGCAGTCACCGGGGCATCGGTCTCATTTTTTTCCATTTCCAGTCTCCCTTTCACGGGATGGGTTTCCATCGCTATGGGGTTGCAGTGAGTAAATCAATCAAATTGAATGCTTTCTCCCCGCAACGCCTTTCACATCTCCTGCATGCGACACCATCACAGAGAGCCAGATTGATTGAAAGGGCAAATCCATCGTCTCGTTCAATCATGCGGAGGGCATTTTCGGGGCACTCCGCCACGCATGCCCCGTCCCCGAGACAGTCCTCGAAAAAACGGGTTTTCTCCTGGCCGATATCCGAAATAATTACAAGCCCCATGGCTCCCAGATCCGGAATATCTCTTTCAACGGTCTTAACAACCCGGGGAAGCACGGTCACCTCATTCAGAGCGGGAAGTCCGTATTTCTGGAGAAATTTCTGGTATTGTTTCATGGGCATCCCCTCTGTCCAATAGGAGAGTTCCAGGATGTACACTTTTTCAAAAACTTTGGATTCCGCAAACATGCAGTGGTGCTGCCGCAAATCATCGGCGATCCGCTTCATATTCCAGAGGGTGCTTTCATCCCTGACCATATCCCTTGCCATGGCCAGTGACGTATTACCCGCCTGATAGATGGTTTTGACTCCCGCCGGAATCATACCGATTTCCTGGGCCTTGAGGGCGTCCACATAGGTCCCGGAAGCGCCCGACATATAGGCGGTTTCAATCTCTTCAAGCTGAATCCCCGCTTCCTGGCACAGGGTAATGTGACCCGCTCTCACCGACCCTATGGCCTTTCCTGCCTCCAAGAGATCTTCTTCCGTAAAAATTACCCCATTTGGAAGGTGAATCTCCATGTCTGTTGTATTGATCTGCGGAATCCGGATCAGCCCGGCTTTCATTCCCTGGCTGAGGAGGGCAACAACACCGGTCCCAGTGATACCGACGGCGTCACATTCACCCTTTTCCACCACATTTCCGGTTGTGGGATCGACCGTTTGCCCGGGACGCGCGGTCATCTCGTCATTCAAAACCAAAGACCGTAATATTCCACGGACAGGTTTACGGCCTGCTGAGATGCGTTTGTACGCTTCAGGACTGTTTTCTTCCGCCTCAAAATCAACATCACAAATGGCTCCAGGCAAAGCCAAAAGACCGTCTCGTATCTGCTGGCCTTCCAGGGCAGGCCCCGCCGCCGTGGAGCCGGTATATACTTTGCCATCGCAAACCAGCGCCATCTCCGCATTGGTGCCGTAATCGGTAACAATAGCCGTTTCATTTTTTTCCAGCATCCCCGTCTGGATCATCATTGCCAGAGCATCGGCGCCGATTTCGTGACGAACCGCCGGCGGAATCAGGACCTCCGCATCGGGTGGCAGATCAAGCCCATGAATACTCCGGGCCTTTACGATCTGAGCATCCCTTTTCGGGGCCACAACCCCCAGCGACGTCAGCTTCCGTTTTCCCGCGTAAGCCAGATCCCTGAATTCGATTCCGTGAAAAAGTGAGAGTTGAATGGGGTTTCCGCAAACAGCCAGCCGGATCACATCTTCCTTCCGTACCCGCAGGCTGCTGATCACCCTGTTTACGGCATGGAGTACGACATCATGTGTTTTTTCAAGACCCACCTCCAGAGCAAAGTGAAGGTGGTCGATAACGTTGGCTCCGGGGAGGGGATGCCGCGATGTCACGGCGGTGGATAAAATTTTTCCCCCACTTTCCAAATCAATGGCCTGTCCTCGAAACCCGCTGGTTCCCAAATCAAGTGCGATGCCCAGTTTTCCCATTTGTAAATTCTATCCTCATATGAAGAAACGGCGATCATAATCTCCGCCTGCATTTGAGACATATCCACGCCTCAGAATCATCGGTGGTAATCTGTGGAAAATGCCCGTATCGTTCCCTGTGGTGGGTTTTTATTTTTGACCAATATTGCTTGACTTCCGTACAAGACAACCCTCTTCCCATGACATTTTCGGCATCATCGTGCCATCGCCCACAACGAGTGCATGCTTTCATCCGAAGCCCCATCACTCATGGTTTTTTTCTTTTGCCGGGTCAGACGAGTAAAAAGCTGAATCAGCAGTAAAATGCCTTTGTTTTCAAAAACAAAGAGGCAGAGCCGGTTTTATCTTAGAAAAAACCGTGCTCCGCCCCATATGTTAAAATTGTTTTCTATCCTGATGCTGCCATATGGTTATAGACCATAGGAAGCGGGATTGAATCCGTGAACATCCTTGTACTTATCCAGACACATGTCAATGAAGTCGCCTTCAGCATCCGGAAGGGCTTCCATATCCTTCATGGCATTTTCAAGGGAGCTTTTTTCGAGTGCGGTCAATTTCATCTTGGCATCGCCCAGAATAATTTGTCCCGCCTTCATAGCCCCGGCTTTTGCGCTGGCATAATTGCTGGTAGCGCGGTTGCTGGTAATGGCGTTGCCGATTTCCCATGCATTATCGGGGGCGACAACAAGGCTGTGGGAATCCCTGTACATATCGGAATTTACGAGAATCTCCTTCATCTGTTCCTGGTAACCCAGTCCTAGGGACGTGTTGAGCATGGCGACATCGTAGCCCAGGATCTCCGCGAATACCGAGGTGGTGGTGGCGCCGAACATGTCGTGATATTCAACAGCCTCGTTGCTCCACAGGTCGCAAACCGCCATGATGAGATTGCCGGCAAGGTCCGAATGGGCGCAGGCGCTCACCTTTCCCTCGGTGGAGATGGGCACGCCGGTCATGGCCTTGATGATGGGATCTTCGTAGGCGCAATCCTTGGTGGGACCGGTGGCGCCGCATTCATAGGCCACCATTGTTCTGGAGGCGGCGACGGCCCTGGCCAAAGCGGCGATCACGTGCGGCACATCCTTTGACGTCATTCCGCCCGCCATAAACATGGCCGTGTTGGCTTCGGAACAGTTGGTGTCTCCACCGGCAATGCAGTCATTCTTCTTGCAGATGGCAACGATTTGGTTCCACATCCATTCCATATCAATGGCGCCCAGAACTCCGATACCGAACAGGATGCCGCCAATATCATTTCGAATAATGGCATGGTCGAAGATCTCCTTGCCGCCCATGGATTCGATGGACACAACGTCCGCGTGCTTGGAGCATTCTTCGAAGCTCTCTATGATTTCCCTCGTGTAGTCGCTGTCCCGCATATTAACCATGTCCGGTTTGCGCAGATCGGCAGGGGTGGAACGATAAGAGGCTTTGAGGCCGTATTTTTCGAGATAGTCATCCATTTGCTTGGCGGTTTGGGCAGCTATCTCCCCACCCCATTTAGGATTGTGAGTCATCTGAAAGACGTGCTCGTTTTCAATTTGCAGGGTGGGATGCCCCACGATGACCATCCTTTCCAAGGCGTCCCCGTTGGCCCTTTCATACTCCCTCAACAGGGTCTTCATGGTTTTTTCACTGCCAGGCCTGGGATGTGCAACCAGCTCCGGATGAACCAAACCTCCACCGATTTCGATTCCCCTTTTGGTGGTTACCGGGTATTTTGCGGTACCAAACATCATTTCAGCGCCACTGCCGTAAGCCATCTTTGTAATCTTTTTTCTTGCCATTTTTCTCCCCCTCATTAGAATTAAAAAAGATTTAAATCGAAGAAACCCGTTTCAATCAAACGATCCGCGTTACCGCTATATTTTAGTATTTTCACCTCCTTTCCAATTCCAAGCGCTACGGCGGAAATTTTAGAAAGCTATTCACGATCTGCAAGAAGTACAGTGCAAGTCACGTGCCATATTTGAAGATTTTTACATTCGTAACTGACTGATTTAACATCGCAATAATTTTAATTTGGTTTTGAATTTTTTCGCCTCAATTCCATTGTCACGCCAAGGTACAAGCTTCGTTGCAATTGTTACGTGAGGTGACACTCCTGTTGGGTGGCCAACTTGTACTGGGAAAGTCTAAGATAGAGAAGACGGCGGGTAACGCCAAGCATTTTTGCCGCGGCAGTTTTGTTCCAGGAGGTCAGTTTAAGGGTCTTGACGATAAGTTCTTTTTCCAGTTTCTCCATGGGTATACCGCCATCCGGCAAATCCTTGAGAATACCGGGAGACCCCTTCGTCCGTTCTGTTTCCTCCCGTATTTCGAATGGAAGATCGTTGACAGTGATTTTTCCGCTGGAACAGGTAACAAGGAGCCTTTCCACAATGTTGCTCAGTTCCCGTACATTTCCTGGATAGGAATAATCGAGGAGAAAACGGATCGTCTCTTCAGAAATAAACGGTTCAGAGATAGTCATTTCCTTGGCTGCCCTATGAAAAAAATGATCCAGGAGTGGGAGGATGTCTTTGCGTCTTTCCCGCAGAGGAGGGATATGGATGGGCACCACATGAAGGCGATAGAAAAGATCATCGCGGAAATGCCCTTCAGCCACTGCGCTCTTCAAATCTCGGCTGGTTGCCGCAATGATCCGGACATCCGTTTTGAACGATCTGTTTCCGCCGACCCGCCGCAATTCCCTTTCTTGAAGAACCCGAAGCAATTTCACCTGCACGTCCCGTTCAAGTTCACCAATTTCGTCCAGAAAAAGCGTACCTCCGTGGGCAATCTCGAAACTGCCTTTTCTCTGATGAAGCGCCGTGGTGAAGGCCCCTTTTTCATGCCCGAAAAGTTCGCTTTCCACCAGGTTTGCGGGGATAGCCCCACAGTTCAGCGCTATAAACGGGCCGTTGCTTCTTGAACTGGTCTGATGAATTGTCTGCGCAACCAACTCTTTGCCTGTCCCGCTTTCTCCCTGAATAAGTACGGTGGCGGAAGATTGCTTCAGTTTTTCAATGAGGCGATAGATTTCGTTAATACTCTTACTCCCGCCAATAATAACGCCGAACCGTTCCTTGTATTTGAGTGGGGAATTTCCCTCTTCACCGGCCTTGTGAGCCGGCTGGGCTTTTTGGAGGATGCTGAGCAGAATGCTGTTGATATGGTGTTTCAAGCTGGGGCCTGAAAAATCGTAAAACGAGCCGTTCTGGTACAGAAAAGGTCCCAGGGGAGCCGTAATCAGAATGGCGGCATGAGGGGCAATTTTTCTTGCTTGATGCAAGAATCCTCCGCCTCCCATTCCGGACGATTTCAGGTCGATAACAATAATTTTGATCCGGGAGCCATGTTCTTTCAGCCCCTTCAACCCCTGCGGTTCATCAGGAACCCAAAGGGGAGAAAACGTGTCCCGGGATATCAGGCGCAACAGAATGCGAAAACTCCTGTGTTGGTCGTCAACAAGAAGGACCACGGGGTTTCCCGTATGGCTGTCATCGTGCGTCATTGCTTATCCAGAAATATCATCGACGTGAATAATTGCCACCCTAAAGCAGGTGATTTCAAGCGCGGAACAAGCGAACACCATTCGCTTCCCGGGCATAAGAAAACCCGGAAAGCGGGTTCTTTCATCTGTTAAAAAGGGAGCGCGCCTTTTGCCAGGAGCCAGAAAGCCGGGACCCAGAGTCCGACCACTGTCCATATGATGAGTGAAGCGCCCAGGACCTTGCCAGACAATTTGCCATATCCGTTAAGCCAAACCATGATGTACAAAACCGTGTAACCTGCACAGGCCAAGGCCAGAAAGTTACTCTTCCCGATGAGTTGTTTTCCACCCTCGAGGACCGGTCCCCCGGTAAGGGCGAGAATGGTGTAAACAATCGATATGGGGATCAAGGTAAAGCTGGCGTTGGCCATGGTGGTGGATTCTTCCAGTCCGGCAAAGAGGGTGTAGCCCACGATGCAATAAAAAAGGCCATAGGCGAAGAGAAGGGCGGCAATAAACGGATCCTTGAAAACAGCTGCCTGAATAACGGCTGATACAAGCACCAGAGCGCCGACCATCATGGTTAATGCGCCAGTACCTCTGGGTTCTCCTTTTCCTAAAAGCAAGAACCCGACCGGAAACCACATGAGACTGATTGCCATAAGCATTGCTTCTACCATTTTTCTTTTCTCCTTCTTTTGGGGGACAGGCACAGGATAACAACGTAACCAGGAAACCCCGTGGGTCCTTTATTGTAAAATATCGAAAAAGAGCCTTTTTTTATATGTCCGTTTCAACTCCTCCAAGATAAGACGATATGATCCATATCAGGGCACCGTGGTGTTTATTGACGACCTTTCGAGATGCAATAATCAACGGCCGCCTGGATCAAATGGCGGTTAATGCCTTTTCCTATGAGTGAGATCTTGGTCCCCGTGGCCACCCGGAGCGGCTGACATGAGTATTCTCCGGATGCCAGTTCCATCAGCATCCAGCCATCATCAAGCCGGAATATTCCTTTGGCCCTGACGATTTCGCCCAGATCGGAACCGGTGACGTTGAGTTTCTGGAATAAGTTTTCCAGTCGTTTTCGATCAAAAAAGACTTCTCGGTACTCAAGACCGAAAGACTCAAATCCCAAGGCATCTTGCTCCTCGTTAAAATAGACTCTCGATTGGCCTTTTTCATGTTCATGAGAACCAGCCGTTTGTAAAGAGTGTATTCCTAACAGATCCGTCGGCTGGATTATATTGGTGGGGCTTTGCGTGGTTATTTGGTTTCCTGAATCAGGAGCAGTGGCTAAGGCGAACTGATACTCACCCCAGTCAACTGCCCCGAATTCAGTCATTAAAACGGTAATATCCGGGTTGATCGCCGATATGGCCCCTTGGGTTACCATGGCCTTCCTTTTATCTACCTTGTCGCACTTGTTCAAAAGCGCGAGGTGGGCATTCTTTACCTGCGATTCCATGAAATGGCGGTTCGCTTTGTAAATGCCCATGAAACCAGTCGCATCTGCGATCATAACATTATGGATTTTTTCAATGACTTCCTCAAAAAGCTGGGCCTGAAAAATCGATTGAATCTGTGCAATGGTGGCTACCCCCGTGGGCTCGATAATGACCCTTTCCGGACGGATCGTGCGACAGATTTCAAGCATCTGGGATCTAAAATCGGCCTGGTGGGTGCAGCAGATACATCCGCTGGGCATCTCCAGAACATTTCCCCCCTGATTCTTCAGCAACTCACCATCAATTCCAACGTCTCCAAACTCATTCACGAGAACCACTGTTTTCTTATCACCGCCCCATCTTTCAAGGACTTTTGTGATAAAAGTGGTTTTGCCGGAGCCCAAAAACCCATAGACGATATCAACAATCATGCCCGATTACTTCCTTTTACCGCATCCACTATTCTATCCGTTCCATTTGCTTCTCATGGATTCCCAGCTTTCACCGGCGAGAGCATCTTCAGCCATTCCTGTTGCCTGGCTGGCCTCCTTGCCCCAAACGCCAAGATCATAGCCGGTTACATACTCCTCGCAGACTGCTCCGCCACCGCAGATAAAAGGAATATTCAGCCCGGCAGCTTTAAGCTGGTGGCCGATTTTTGGAAATGCGGTCATGGTCGTTGTCATCAGGGCGGTACCCGTGACCATAATCGGCTTGTTTTCCTTACAGGCGGCGACGACCTTATCGACCGGAACGTCCGCCCCAAGGTTGACAACCTTAAAACCATTGGCGTTGAGCAGTGCGTTGACAATCACCTGTCCGATGTCGTGAATATCCCCCTCCGCCGTGTGGGTTACCACTGTTCCCTTTCTCTCCATGGATTTCCCCATGGATTCTTCGCACAGCGCAATTCCCACGTTCATGGCATCCGAAGAAAGAATCACCTGGGGAAGAAAGTATACCCCCTCATCCCACAAACGGCTCACTTCGTTCATGCCTGCAATGAGGGCGTCGTTGATGATATCCAAGGGAGATTTTGATCCCAATATCTCTTTTACCGCGGGTCCAATCCCTTCATCGTCTCCATCCACCACGAATTGTGCAATTTTCTGCATGACCGCGTCTTTGGAAACTTCCCTCGCTGTACCCGTTACCTCAAGATCTAGATCGTAGCGCTTGAAAATATTAGAAAAATCATTCAATACCTTCATTTTTTACCTCCTTTATGGATGTGTTTGTCTAAACTCCGTATACACCAAAATGGCTCCGGCAAGAACCACCAATATCCTTATAAGGTACTTTTCCGCCCTGTTAATGACCTTTCACAACCTCCACCATTGCCAGAAGGTTTTCCGTGGGCGTTCCCGGGGCTACCGCACACCCCGGAGCGAGCATCTGAATTCCGTCGGCAATGCACTCTTCGGATCCTTCTTTTACGGTTTCCACATCCTTCATGAAAAGGGTGGTGGCGGTATCCACTCCGCCCATCAGAATGATATCGGGGCCACACTTCCTTCTCGCGAGCGAAGCGCTGGCTTTGGGCTCCAAACTCAATACGTCCGCACCGGTTTGTCCCATCCATTCAACAATCGGGTCCACATTGCCGCAAATATGGAGGATCTTAGGGACGGAAATCTGCTCAAACTGCCTTTTCTGATATTCCAGTTCATAATCCCGATAGGTCTTTGGGGCAATGAGTTCAGGCGAAGCAGTCATGTCCTCGCAGGCAATAATATCCGCACCGGCGTCTATGAGCGCCTTGGCGAGCGCCGTGCCGGCTTTTTCGCCAACATCGAGAAATGGTCTGATTTTTTCAGGGGCTTTAAAAGTCGCCTTGAGAAGAGGAACCGTATCGATAAGCGATCCTGCAATGGTAAAAGGGCCTATAATTCCAGCGACAATCGGGACTTCATCGCCGAGTTCATTTTTGAGAATCTTCACTGCTTTCAGCAGTTCCGGTATCATGCCGCGGGAGAGGAAATCATCCGGAAAGATCGGGGTGTCATCCAGCTTATAAATGGGTGGATGTTCGATTCCCGGAATGCCCTCCCCTCCTTCAATGGCTTTTGCCGGCTTATAGTTGCAGCCAAGGGCAACGGCTTCAAAGGTCTGGCAGAAAGGGACCCGGACCGCATCAAAACCAAGCATCGTGTAGGCTGCCAACGCCTGCTTTGCCATAGTCTCGCCTTTCTGGTGACCTTCCGGCCAGAAAGCCTGTGCTTTTTCCATCTGATCGTATGTGACCGTGGAATTTGCGCCAAAGCATGGCATCCTATCTGGATTTTGATGATTTAGAACCGCCATCACACGTTCTTTCGCATTCATGAAAAGATCCTCCTTATGCGTTTATGTCAGGTTTGTTGAAAAGCAACTGCGTGCAAATCTTTTTTCTCCATCGACTGGGTTACATCAACTTTGTACAATTCAACGGTGATTTCGACGTAATCCCATTTCACCCTGCAAAGGCAATACCAGAAAACAGATTTCGGTCGATTTTTCCTGAATGGGTTGGAATTCAACGATGATGGGCGACGATAGCAAGTGGATGAGGGGTCCAAAACAGGGGACCCAATGATGACATTTGTGCCTCGGAAAAGAGCATGCAAATGGCTTTAGACAAAAAGTAATTATATTTTCAAATAGTTACGCTAGCGACACCGTTGTCGCACTCTGACATTCCACTACATTCCGGTTTCTACTTGAAACGGGTATTATCGAGCCCGTAAGATTTCAGTTTCCTCCAGATTGTTCTCGGATTGATCTCTGTTTCCCTGGCAATTCGGGAGACATTTCCTTGGTAACGTTTGAGCGCCTCGAAGAGATAAGCTTTTTCAAAACGGGTCAGCGCTACGGAGCGGGCGGTAGCAAACGGTATATCAATGTCGACGTTGTAGGATCGATCTTCAACGGCAATATCATGAGGGCTGTGGGTAAACATTACCGTATCAATTTTGTCTCCCTCCGCAACCACGAAAGCCCGCTCGATGATGTTTTCCAATTCCCTGACGTTCCCCGGCCAATGATACTTTATGAGTTGGTTCATGGCTGTTACGGAGAACTCTTGGATGTTTGTATTCAATGCTCGGTTGTAAATGGGCGTGAAGTGCTTTACCAGCAGTGGAATGTCTTCGATCCTTTCTCGCAGGGGAGGAATATCAATCGGGACTACGTTCAGTCGATAGTACAGGTCCGATCTGAATTTTCCCTCCTGAATTTTTTTCTTGATGTCTCGATTGGTTGCCGACAGCAGTCTGACATCCACGTCGATAGACTTATTGCCCCCAACGCGCTCCATCTTTTTTTCCTGGAGAACCCGCAAAAGTTTTACCTGCATCCTGGGTGAAATATCTCCCGCCTCATCAAGAAAAAAGGTCCCTCCCCGGGCATATTCAAATTTACCGGCCTTTTTGTGTATTGCTCCGGTAAACGCCCCTTCTTCGTGACCGAACAGTTCCGACTCCAGCAGCGATTCAGCCAGGGCTCCGCAGTTTATGCTCACAAACGGTTTGTTTTTTCGGGCGCTGTTGAAATGGATGGCTTTTGCCACCAGTTCTTTTCCAACACCTGTTTCACCTGTGATGAAAACCCTTGCGTCCGTTGCCGCTACCCTCTGGATAAGGTCATAGATATTCTGCATCTTCTGACTTTTTCCTATCATGTTTCCGAAAGAGTATCGATGGCTCACTTCTTTTCTGAGATCCCGAATTTCCTGCAACATTTTTCTTTCCCGAATGATTCTTTCAATCACGATAAGCAGGGTTTCCGGTTCAAACGGCTTTTCCAGGTAATCGCTGACGCCGTCCTTGATGGAATTCACGGCGGAGGCGATGGTGCCGTAGCCTGTCATGATCACACAGGAAATTCCGGGAATAAGTTTCCGTGCTACTTTGATCAGTTCAAGCCCTTCTATCCTGGGCATTTTCATATCCGTGAGCAGGATGTCGTAAGATCCGGAAGTCAGCAGTCCAATGGCTTCCTTTCCACCGTCGGCAATGTCGACGGAGTAAGTTTCCGCCTCAAGGATTGCCTGGATATGGTGGCAAAACGACACTTGATCATCAACGACGAGGATACGCGGAATCATTGTTGCCCCCCCTGTGCGTCTGTTTGAGATTCGCTTTCATGCTGAGTAATATGTGAATAGTAATCCCATTTCCCTTGTTATTCCCCGCCCAGATGCTGCCATTGTGGGCATCCATGATCCGGTGAGACAGCGAAAGGCCCAAACCTGTTCCGGAAGCCTTTGTGGTATACAGTGGGTGAAAGATTTTTCCCGTCTCCGAAGCGTTCAATCCATGCCCGGTGTCTTTGATGCTGATTTCGACATATCCGGGCCTCAGGAGTGAAGTACGCAACTTAACGGTGAGCGTTCCATTCTCCGGCATTGCTTCTATGGCGTTTTGTATCACATTTTGAAAGACTTGGGAAATGAGCACAGCGTCCACGGAAATGAGAGGGATGGCGGGATCAAAATCTCTCATGGTGATAATATTGTTTTTCTTGATTTCGTTTCGCAACGTATGAAGGACCTCATTGATGATGGTATCGATCTTCTGCAATGAGAGCCTCGGCGTAAAGGTTTTGGTATACCCGAGCAATTCGGTAACCACCCTGTTCAGTTTGTCGATGCCGTCCGTAACGTCTCCGAATGTTCTTGTAATACCTTCCCTGTTCAACCGTTCCGAATCCTTTCCTGCTTTTTCGGCCCTGGAGTTTGTTTCGGTCGGCTCATGAAAACCAAGAGACTTTTCGAGAAATTTAATGCCCATCAGAATATTCCCCAGGGGATTCCTTATCTGATGCGCAACGGAGCCGGAGAATTCTCCCAGCAATGCCAGATTCTTGGATTTTTCAAGCTCCGCTTCAAGAATCTTTCTTGCTGTGATATCGCGCCCTATTCCTTCGATTCCAACGATTTTACCCGATACTTCTTTTGCAGGGTGAATGGTCAGCAAGATGATGTGGTCTTCTCCTTTTCGATTCAGATGACGGTATTCCAAATCCCTGAGTATAGGGACCTCGCCCTTGAGAACTTTTATGAAACAGTTTTCTATGCGCTCCCTGTCCTCTTCGGCCACGACGCCTGCTGCAGGGATATTTCCGTTGCACAATTCCTCTTTTGAAAAACCGGTGATGCTCTCCATGGCCTTGTTGATAAAGACGAACTGGTTTCGAGTGTTTACCCAAAAAGTAATGTCGTTCCTGTTTTCAAACCGGCTGGCCTGTTTGTCGTGGATCATTTGGAGTTGGACTGTTTTTTCTTCTATCTTTTTTTCTAACAGGTCGCCAATCTCAAGGCTGTCTGCATAGGCCCAGGAATTTTGTATGGCTACGGAAGCGGCGCCTCCGAGCGCCTCGGAAAGGGCCAGATCGTGCCGGTCCAGAGGGGCTTTTTCCTCCGGTCTGCCAAGGACGAGCAATCCCAGGATTTTCCCCCGGAATTTCAAAGGGACCATGATTAGAGAATGTATCCCTTCGCTCTCGAAATAGGCACCCAAATTCCCCATTTGTTTTGATCGAATAACATTCCGTATTAAGACTGACCGTTTTTTATTTTTCATGGCGTGATAAAAGATTTTCATCTCCTTTGGTTGCATACTGTCCAGGATTTTGGTTGTGGGAGGAAATATCCTTTTGCGGCTTGCTTCCGTAACGATCATGGGGAATCGTGTTTCGGTAAGGAGATATATGCGACACGGCTTTGAAATGAGATCGGCCCCTTTTTCGGCTACCGCTTTAAGCGTGCTTTTCAGATCAAGTTTCTCACTGAAACTTGAAATAGATTTGACCAGGAAAGCGGCCTCCTTCTTTTTTTGCTCAGCATGTTGAAAGAACTCAATGTTTTCAATGGCCATCGCCATGATATTGACCATCCCGGAAAGGAGTCTCTTATTGTCTGGCGTGAAAGAGATGGAAGACTTGTGGAAAAGCAGGAAGGCGCCGAGAACTTTTCCCTTTGACCGTACGGGGATCCCCATGATTGAGAAAGATGTGTGGCTTTCAAGTTCGCCTTTTTTTGCATTAAAAGGTTTGATAATCCGGTGTTTGGCAATCGGTTTATTACTGTTTGTAACATCTTTCAGGAACCCAGCCTCGATGTCGTGTTTCAGTTCTTTGGTAAGCGGACCATATCGCATATCCGAGTAGGTCAGTCGAAATGTCTTTTCTCTGAGTTTCTTTGTGAAGATCATGACGCTGGATGCGTCAAAGACTTCCATGATTTTGGATGTCCCTCTCTGCAAGGTTTTCCGTAGTCGGAGGGATTGATTAATTTTGGTTGAAATTGCTGTTATCGCGTACAGTTCCTTGCTGAGTGCGGTAACCTGGTGCATGGTTTCCGTGTTAAGCTCTCGGACAGCATGAAGCTCTTTTTTGGTCTCTCGGATCTCTTTAGCTCGCATGATTTCGCGAATTTTTCCGGAGAGAAAATGAGAAAATAGAGACAGACTCTTCAGGAGGTTAATCTCCTGAACAAAAGCTTGCTCAAACTGGATATTCATCAAGCCCAGCAGTCCATCGTTTTGAAGAAGTGGGAAACAGAAGACCGGTTGGAGCCGGGGTCTCATTGTGGGACGAACGGAGTGTTTTACGTATACATTCAAAAGGTGGCTTTGAACAATGATCTCCTGTTTTTCCTTACCGTAATCCTGCTTGTTGGCTGCATTGGCTATAGAAAATAAATTGTTCGCGTCGTCAAAAAGGGAGACCTCGATTTTCTTAATACGTTGAATCTGGAGGAGAAAGGAAAGGCAGATTTCAAGCAATTCATCGAGATCCTGAACCAGACAGGATGATTCAATGGCCTCAAAAATTTTTTCATGTAAAATAACGGGTGGGGATTGCTTCATTTCGGCCTCTTATCAAGGGGTTTCGTCGCAATCTTAAGCAGCGTTTTCATAAAAGCGAGGATATGGAATCGACAGACAGTGAATGGTCTCCTTTTGTAACGGATGGTAAGCAAATACCGTACCAGGAAAAATTCCATATCAGGAAGGAAATATTGTTTGCCGAGCAGAAAGGAGGGCAGCAATTACAGAAAAACCTTATATCCGACGTTCAAAACCTTTGCCAATATCCAGACCAGGCCCGCACTATTCCAATCGTTCACTTGCCGTTTTTCATCTCAGCAACACTTGTAAAGCCTTAGCAGCCGCTCATCCATGAGGAAATAAAACTTCATGAAGGAGGATCCATCAAACCGGGTTCTAACCCCGTGGACGGTATCCGCCAGATCGATGGTGCTGCGCAGGTGGGTAATCATGATGAGCTGTTTGTCGGCCGCCACATCCTTCAAGAACGCCTGCATGGACTTGTGGTTGGTATAATCAAGGG
>Ga0233431_1003195_pt1 | contig 20341 bp, 26 predicted proteins | sample SI_118_April2016_FD_179867 | JGI IMG/M metagenome (GOLD analysis project Ga0233431, IMG submission 179867) | Seawater microbial communities from Saanich Inlet, British Columbia, Canada - SI_118_April2016_200_MG | ecosystem: Environmental > Aquatic > Marine > Inlet | place: Canada: British... | reverse complement strand
AAATTAAAAAAAAATCATAATTAAATCTAAGATTATAAAGAGGATAATTTTGTTTTTCCTGGAATAAAAGGTGCAATACGATTTCTAGATTTTATTCTCTCCTGTTGATAAAGCGGTTTAGGATTAACGTCAAATACCAGTTCACCCTGTGCCCAATAGTGGGTTGAAAAATCTTCAGAATCAAAATCATCATAATTTTGCCAACCAATATATTTAACTTGACAAGAATCTTTAAAACAATAGTAACCATCATTCAAAAAAGGATCAGTACCTTCGCTTCTTCTCCAAAAAGTATAATCCTCAATAGATTCAATCTTAAATTCATGAACGACCTTATTCTTAAACAGATATAATTTATCATCTTCTTTTTTAACACTAAGTGGCCATTTCCACATCCTAATAAGGTATTCTTTTTGATTTTCTTTGTCAAATTTATATTCTTTTTTCAAATTTAAAATACGTTGAAGTAAGTTTCTTTCATATTTAGGACATTCTGCTTCAAATTCAGTAACACAGATATCAATAAATTTATACTTTTCAGGAATACTTTTTCCTCTGTGAAACTGAGCATAAAGAAATTCTCTTTCACTCTCAAATTTCCTTTTGTATTGATAACTTTCCTCTGCCAATGTATCTGCTAAATCATCCCAACCATTCATATTTAATTACCTCAAAATATTAATCATAAAAATATTTAAAATGATTTTGTTTTGATTTTCCAAGAAAAAGGTCAAGAATAAGATTATTTTCCACTAAATACTTTTTCATAATTCTGCCAGATTTGATCAGCAACATCTTCTTCTGACAAATTTTTAATTTTAGCAATTTCTTTAATTGTTTCAATCACATACGCAGGTTCATTATTCTCTCCTTTGTAAGGACCTTGCCAAGGCGCATCAGTTTCAGTCAATAATTGTTTCAAATCAACTTTTTTAACTAAAGATTGAAAACTACTGGCTTTAATTATTGAAGGAGGTACAGAAAAGTAATATCCTTTCTCTTTAGCACGATTAATTAAAGATTTTCTTCCTCCGAAACAATGTAACACTACCGGAATTTCATCATTAATTTCTTCATCAAGAACATTTAAACATTCTTCTTCAGATTTCCAAGCATGAATTATTACTGGTTTCTTAACTTTTATTGCTAAACGTAATATTTTACGAAATATTTCTGTCTGTTGAGATAAAGTTTTTTCTTTATCAGCCCAATGAAAATCCATTCCAATTTCTCCAATAGCAATTATTTCATCCTTTTTTTCTTCAATAAACTTTAATTCTTTAGCTAAATTGATAGGTACAGTCTGTCTAGGCAATCCTGTTTCTCCATCCGGATCAACCAATCCAATAGCATCAATTGGATGAATACCTAATGAAACCTTGATTAGATCACTTTTTTTAGCAAACTCTAACACTTCTTTATTAGAGGGAGTGTTTACCCCAGAAACAATGATAACCTTAACACCCACATCTTGCGCTCTCTTTAGAACATCAAGTATATTATCTTTGAATGTTTCATGGTTCAAGTGTGAATGTATGTCTACAAGGTTCATAATTAAAAGAAAAAAAGATTAATTGATATAAATGTTTCTGAACTATTCTTGTTCTTACTAAAAAGTAGTTTGATTAGAAAACATTTATAAAAAGATAACCATTCTTTACATAGATGTTATTTTCAGAACAAGAATTCAACCAATTAGGAAATAAAGCAGATAATTATAAGCCTGGTAGAATTGATGTAGATTATGCTCAAAGAGCAACAAAAGGTTCATTAGTTAATCTTGTTAGTTATGATGGTCTTAGTATGGGAGTGAACGATGGAATTGCAACAGTTTTGGGTGCACATCCAAAAGTTTTAAGATTACACGAACAGAAAATTTTACCTAGAAAAATTGTTGATTATGTAGAAAGAAAAATTGCAAAACTGCATAGTTTCAAAGAATTCCATATAACATTGGCTAAACGAAGAATTGTTCAACCAAGAAACTATTTACAATCAGTAGAATTATTTTTTGACATGGCTATGACCAGTATTCCCATTACTCCATATTCCGGTTACAAAATTGTAATTGATCCAGTAGAGTGTGGAGATGAACTTGAATCCATAGTTTTTTCTATCAAACCATACATCAATTCTGAACCATATCCAATAAATCGTTAGTTTATCTAAGATGACACCAATATATGAGATTAGAGCTAGAAGAAAAGCAGAACAAGAAGCATTAGTTAACGGCACTTATGGTGTTTTATTAATAGACATGCAAGAATTTTTTATTTCAAATCTTCATCCTACAGATTTAACAAAGATGCTTAAAAAGCAACTAAGAGTAATGGAATATTGTAAAAAATTGGATGTTCCTGTTGTGGCGTTATATTGTTGTAATGATCAAATGTATAATTACGGAGATATTGAAAGCACAATCTTGGAAAAAGTTTGGGATGTTCCTAGATATGATGTAATTGGTAAAGAACACGATGATGCCTTTTTTTGCAATGATAAACTGGAAGAGACGTTAAGTGAATGGGAATTAGATACATTATTATTTATGGGTATTAATGATTGTGTTTGTGTTAAAGAAAGTGCCGAAGGAGCAACAGGGTTAGAATATAAAATAAGTACAGCCAGAGGATTAATTTCTTCTCCAAGAATGGCAGGTATTTATGATGGAGAATATTTCAAAGAAAAAGGCATTTATCATTCATCCTCTACAGAAATATTTGAATTATTTGAATCAATAAGAAGATGACAATACTTGAATCTAGACTTAAAGTAGAACGAGAAGCTTTAGAAAGAGGTATGTACGGAGTTCTATTGATAGATATGCAACCACATTTCTTAGACTTAGTAGATCCAACAGAATCAACAATATTAATTAAAAATCAATTAAGGGTTATCAAGTATTGTCAAGAGTTAGATGTTCCATTAATAAATTTAAGATGGAAAGATAAAGGAAAAACAATAGATAAATTAACTGAAGAGATCGATAAAGTTCCTCGTCATTTAGATTTTACTAAAGAAATATCCGACAGTTTTTTGGGATGTCAATTTTTAGATAATGCATTAAAATATTTAAATTTAAGAACATTATTACTAATGGGAGTCTACTCTAGCGCTTGCATAGAAGATACAGGAATAGGGGCGATAGAACATAAATATGAGGTAAGTACTGCTCATGGATTGATTGCTACTTCAAAAAATGAAGTAGAATATAAAGCAGAATTTTTCAAAAATCACGGCATTTATCATCCATCCGCAACGGAAGTGTTTAAATTATTTGAATCAATAAAAAATATTGAACAAAATACAACCTTATTAATAATTGATATGCAAAAATATTTTCTAGAGATGATTCCAAAAGCTAACATAGAAATGCTTTTAGCAAGTTATAAAGAATTGATTCCAAAATGTGCAGAAGCAAATATCCCAATAAAATGTTTTGAATATGACAATTGTGGAAAAACAATTTCTGTTCTAAGAGAGATAATAAAAAGCTGTTATCAAGGCAAAGAGCAAATGTATAGTTTTCCTGGTAAACCAGGCAATGATTGTTTTGAACGTACAGGATTATTTTTAGAATTAAAAGAGAGTGGAATTAATAATATCATCTATAGTGGAGTATATTCTAGTGATTGTGTACATTTAAGTGCAGTTACAGGAAAAAATTTAGAATTTAACACTATCACAAGTTCAGACTTAATAACTTGTCCAATTGTAGAAGATAATCTTGATGCAATTAGGTGGTTCAGGAATAATGGAACCTGTTATGCAGACCATAACCAGTTAATTAGAAATCATTTCAAAAGATAAATAATTAATATAAATTGTTCATTACAATTCTTTTCTGTTCTTTCTTTTCATGGTAAGTGTAAGGAACATAAATTTTTTCTTTAGTAACAGGATCTAAAGAGGTATAATACATACAAGTAGAAATTGTCATAGGGGTAGGAGTGAAAACTTGTAAACTTACATTTTTCAAATTTTTAACACTTAGAGCTAACTCTTGTGCTTCTTTCATTGATGAACCAGGATGAGCAGTAATGAAATAATAAGATAATTTTTTACCACAGTTTAAACTATCAAAAAATTTAACAAACTCTTTATAATTGCCCCGATTTTTATTCATTAAACTTAATACATTTTTGTTAGTATGTTCAGGAGCAATTCTTAAAGTATCATAAATATGATATTTAGCAACTTCTTTAATATACTCGTTTGGTGCTAAATCGTAACGTATCCCGCTTCGAAGAAAAATATTTTTTATACCTTTAATTTCTCGAGCTTTCCTCATTAACTGGATCAATTTATTATGACTTTTATCAAGAACATTACAATCAAGACATTCTTTATGACATTTATGACAATCCATCCCATACATGTTTGCACTAGGTCCAGTTAAATCGTCAACGTTTCCCTTAAAATAAGGTAATTTTGTAAAACTTTCAATTTCTTTAAGGATAGATTTTTCTGAACGAGAAATAATTTTATCACCCTGAATTAATCTTAATGCACAAAAGTTACAATTACCGATACAACCACGATGTGTAACTATGCTAAATTCAAAACCTCTTAACTCCTTAACCGGAATGTTCCTGTTGAAACCCAATTCATAATATTCATCAAGATCTTCAGAAGTATAATCAGGACTTTGATATTGTAAAACGTAACGTAATGCTGTTTTTTGTGCTAAGTTAGTATAATTATTAATCATCAATTGCATCTGGCAAAACTTTTTCTTAGATTTAATTACTGTTTCTTCTGAAGGTAACTCATTAAAACCTTCAGGAAGTTCTCTGCTAACAATACATGTACCATTAATTCCTATTAAATCTTTATTTTCTTTTAACCGTTGAGAAATTTCTAAAATTTGTTTTTCTCCACAACCATAAACTAAAATGTCTGCTCGAGAATCAAGAAGGATAGATTTTCTTAACCGATTTTGCCAATAATCATAATGTACAAATCTTCTTAACGTAGCTTCTGTACCACCAATAACAATTTTAGAATTTTTAAAATTCTTTTTTATCCAACCACAATAAACTAACACTGCTCGATCCGGCACAGTTTCATCATAATCAAGATATTCATCTTCACTTCGAGATTTTTTTAATGGAGTATAATTTCTAACCATAGAATCTATTGCTCCAGAAGTAATACCAAAAAATAGTTTAGGTTCTCCTAAAACGTTCAATTCATCTTCAGTAGTAGGTTTCTCAATTATTCCCACACTATACCCATTCTTTTCTAAGAGACGTTTTAATATCGCTACTCCACATAACGGATGGTCAAAAAATATTTCTCCCAAAACAAAAATAATATCGTATTGCATATACTCTAAACTATAAGTTCCATTTTTAAAACCTTCCTAGAAATTAAAAAAAAATTAAAAAAATTTTTCTAAGTAGATTATATTTTTTTCAACGTTATAACTGTTAAATCCATTTTTCTGTAAGTGTCCAATTGCAGCATAATTATCTAATGCAGTTTTTACGAACCAACGTGGATAATGAACTTCCTTTTCAATTTCCTTTAACATTTCTGTACCCACTCCGTTGCCCGGCTCTTTAATTGCTCCCAACCAAAGATATAAGTAATCGTTTTCTTCATACCAAACAAAAATCCCAGATAACTGATTATTTTCTGTTGCAATTTTAACTCCATATTCTTTATTACTAAGCCTTTCAACTATTTCTTTTGCAGTTAAAGAAGATTTTTTAGGAATCATTTTTCTAATTAAAGTTATATTTTCCAAAAGATCTCCTAAGGTACCATTTACAAATTCCATCTTTCTAATCTCCTAGAAAAATCATTAATTTGTTCATAAGATCCAACTGCAACCCTAACATAACCTCGGTGTTCTAATCCTAACGTGTTATCTAAGTCAAGAACATCAACATTTATTTCTGCCATAACTGCTTTCAAAGGATAAGTTGTATTTCTAGCTAGCAAAAAGTTAACACTACTGCAACTAATTTCATCTGCAATTTTACTTAGCAAATTAATTAACAAAACTTTTCTTTTGTTAACGTCAGCACGAACATAATCTTTGTTCGTTGAATTTAACAATAGTTGTGCTTCTTTTTTAGCATTAACATTAGCTTCAGGAACATCTAACCCATCAATTATGTCTGGATGAGCTATAACATATCCCACTTTATCCTTAATCAAACTATAAAACTTGGAAAATGTTCTTAATACAACTAAATGCGGATTATCTCTAACCAGATTAATTATAGTTTGATTTTCATTAACAAATTCTAAGTATGCTTCATCAACGATTAATAATTGATCATTTTTTCTAGTAACCCTTACCAATTGTTCTAACTCATGAACCGTTCCACTAGGATTATTAGGGTTAGAGATTAATATTGCATCCGTATGAGTATTCAAGGTAGGGACACTATAATCTTTATTCCTAGCTATTACAGTTTTGTGAGTACATAACTTTGCAAATTCAAAATAATCTGGCGTGATCAAAGTTACGTCCCTTATTCTAATCTGGTCAAACAATTTTTTTAGTAAAGTAATTGTACCATTGCTAACCAACACATTTTCTTTTTTAAGGGAATAGATGTCACTGATTTCCTCTTCAAGAGAGGAACATCTACTAACACCAAATTTAAGATTACAATTAGTTGTAATCGTACTAAAATCTATTTTTTGGATCATTTTTGATGGACCTCCATCTAGTTATGCGTTGATCTAAATCACATAGAATAATCTATATTCAAATTTTAAAAAAGTCAAATTTCGCAACTCTTACACCAAAAAGTTTATTCTTCAAGATTTCAGTAGAAGTTTATATTGACTGCAGGTTTAGTAACCTTTCTCATCAAAATAGGTATAGCTAAAGCTGTTAAGAAGCAGTTTACCTTTCTTTTGTAAAGTTGTAACTCTAGCCATGTTTATCGTGTAAAACGTTCGAATATAAATAATTTTCTGTTAAAATAGAAGAATTCAAAGAAGATGTAATAATCTAAATTTCTTACCTATCCACTTTCTAAATTCTTTATCACCAGTAGGAATTTTAATATCTGCACGATCTCTTCCCTTACCAATTTTAATATGTTGAATGCCTCCACGAGAATAATCAGTATAATCATGAATTAAATTATTACTTGTAGGATCAATAGTATACCATTTTTTATCAATAAAAACATCAACAAAAATATGTCCTTCAATTAAACCGTTTAAATAAGATAACTGTTTTAATTCTAATGGGTATTTATTATCAGTAAATTTTAACCATTTACTGTAAACTAATAAAGGATTTTTTCTCCAATTATTCTTAATTAATTTTTTATATTTACTATTTTTAAATTTGTGAAAAGTATTAACTAAATCTTTATGAGGATTAAATGTAATAAATTGTCCGTTAAGTGTTTCAATAAAAACAGCGGGGATTCCTTTAGCGATACATAATGCTCTAAAAATGGTACCAACAGTATGACAACCCTTAATCCAATGAGGATTAGTTAACAATTGTTCTGCTGAAGCAAGGAATTCTTCTTCTTTTGTGATTTCTTCCATTTCACCTAATTTTTTTGTATTTTTTGGTTCAATTAAAACAATATAATTAGAAATATTTTCAATTAACTTTAATCCTTCACCATTGATTGAATCTGCAACTTGCTTTACTAACGGAGTTATTTTAGTTTGTTTTCCTTGTCTTAACCACTTCTTTTCAAACATGTATTAAATTAAAATAACTAGTTATAAATAATTTTCTGTAAAAATAAGAGAATTAATAATCATCTATCACTATCGATTCTAATTTAGCTTTCTTACCACCATAAGTAATTTCACTCTGTGGCCATGGTTCAAAACCTGGACGAGTATTACCAAAGAAAATTCTTACAACTTCTCCTTTATAGGTGTAATCTACTCGCACAGAACCTCCATCACGATAAAAACCCACATTAGAAACATTTCTTACTTCTTTTAATTGATCTTTTCCTGCATGTAGAGAATATTCTAGAGCTCCTTCGGATTGATGTAAAACAAAATAATGTCCTTCTTTACTTTTAGCAGCAGCAATTATTCTATCATCTTTAGGAACACCTTCAAATTCCCATCCTTGTTCAGTTTCTCTTGCAACAGGAGTAGAATTTCCACGAGTAGCAGTTCTTAAATATTTTAATAAACCCATTTTATCCTCCAGAACATCTATCAAAATTATTAAAAATTATGAAGTTTATTTAAAAGTTATGAAAAACTATATAAATCAAGATATATTTTGAACTAAACAATGAGTTCAGTTCGTAAACGTGGAAGTTAAAAGAGTACTTTTTCTTAATCAAATTAGTTAGTGGTTTTTGGGTGAAACGATAATATTCAATAGGTGATCAAAAATGCAAGTTAAAGATTTTCAATGGAAAAAAAACATTACAGTTAAAGAATTAATGGACGCTTACAGAAATGTAGGTTATCAAAGTATAGAATTAGCTAAAGCAGCAGAAGTAATCGTAAAAATGAAAAAGAATTCTGCAAAGATATTCTTAACATTTACTTCAAATATGGTTACATCAGGATTAAGAGGTTTCTTTGCTCAATTAATCAACTTAAAAATTGCTAACGTAATTGTAACTACGGTTGGTGGGATTGAAGAAGATATCATGAAAGCTACTGGTGAAAAATTTTCAGTAGGTAAATTTGGAGCTGACGATGTAGAACTTCATGAACAAGGAATTAACCGGGTAGGTAATTTATTGATTAATAATGAAGCTTACATGAACTTTGAAGATTATATTAACCCAATCTTAGACAAACTTTATCAGAAACAAAAACGTTGGGCAGTGTCAGAATTACTTAAAGAAATTGGATTAATGTTAAATGATGAAAATTCTATTTTGTATCAAGCTGCTAAGAATGATATACCTATATTTTGTCCAGCGATAACTGATGGTGCACTTGGATTCCATTTATATTTGTTTCAACAAAAACATTCTGATTTTATTGTTGATGTAGTGAAAGATTTTGGTAACATCTTATTTACAACATCTCATGATGATAAAAAAGCTGTGATTGCTTTAGGAGGATCAATTAGTAAACATCACGCTATCCTTTGCACACTTCTTAATGGTGGAGCTGAGTATGCAGTTTATATGACTACTGCACATAAAACTTCAGGAAGTATGAGTGGTGCAACAACTGATGAAGCTAAATCGTGGGGAAAAGTAAAAGATGATTCTGATATCGCAACAGTTATCGGAGATGTAACAATAATGTTTCCATTAGCGATGATTAAAGCTTTGGAAGAACTTAGTGAGGAGGGTTTGTTGGAATGAGTAAATTTATCCTGTCAAAAAGTAAAGTATTGGAACAATACAAAAAAGTAGAACAATTAGCAGATACTGTTTCTTATAGCTCTAAGACCAATGCTCACGTTACAAAGATACTAGAACAAGAAAGTAATTGTCTCTTCAGTGTCCATTTCAAGAATGAACTTAAACATATTCAAGATAAATCAAGAGTCTTGTTCTTGGCACAAGCTTGGAACAAAGAAGAGATAAAAGAATTAGTTCAAATGCAAATTAGAAATTTTGTAGTTGATAACATACCCGATTTAGAAATATTATTATCTTTCTTAGAAGAAAATACAGATATTAAAATTAATTTATTATTAAGATTAAAATTAAAAGAAAATTCAATTCGTACAGAAAGGTATTTTGTATTTGGAATTTCTTCAGAAATTATTAACAAAAAAGTTAAGGAACTGAGAAACAATTCTCAAATTGAAAAATTAGGAGTACACTTTCACCGTAAAACTCAAAATATGAGTGAATGGAATTTACAATATGAAGTTTCACAAATATTGGAAGAAGAAGTTTTAGAGATGATTGACATTATGAACATTGGCGGTGGTTTACCTTCAGAATATGCAAACACTAACGTAAAAGTTATTGAATCAATATTTAATAAAATTAAAGAATTTAAAAGTTGGCTCAATTTAAAAAATATTCAATTAATGATTGAACCGGGAAGATTTATTTCTGCTCCCGCAGTAAAGTTAATAACAAAAGTATTACGTATTTATGAAAATAACATTATTGTTAATGCTTCTGTATACAATTCTGATATGGACGCTTTAATCGTTCCAGTAAAGTTAAAAGTTGAAAATGAAGTTGATAAAAATAATGGTCAACCTTATGTGATTAAAGGCGTTACACCATGTTCAATGGACTTGTTTAGGTATCGTGTTTACCTTAAAGATGTTCAAGAAGGAGATGAATTGATATTTTTAAATGCTGGCGCCTATAATTTTACTACTAACTTTTGCGATTTGGATGAAATTGAAACAGAGGTAGTAGAATGAGTTATGATAAATTTGTTGAGATTTGTTCTGATGATGAGAGTACATTACATCCAGATATTATGTCATTTTCAAGTATCATTTCTAAGTATAATAATTTAGTACGTGAATCTCCAAAGGTAGACTTTATTGAAGAGAGACTTAGTTACGTATCTAGTGGTATGATCATGAACGCTCTCGATAGTTTAAAAATTAAAAATGCTTACTCAAATTTTATTCGAAAAATAAAAATGCATTTGTATACTGATGATAAAAGGGTTAGGTTTGCAATTGAAGATAATGGAATGGGTATAGCTTCTGTTGTACAAGATCAGTTATTCAAAGAAAGAATTTCCTCACAAAAACATTTTCTAAAAATTCCCCTAATAGGAGGAGAGGGCATTCACATGTATCAATCAAAAAATAAAATAAACGCACTGAATGGAGATATTGGTTTTCTTAATTTAGATGAAGGAGTAATATTCTGGTACGAGGTACCATTACAATGAGTTATGATAAAGTAGTTGAGTTTGATCTTGAATGTGGTTCTCTCAAAAATAAATTTCCTTTTGGCGAATTTTATTCACTTTTTCGTCAATTCTTAATAGAAGCAGATTTACCATATCAATATATCATGCAAGAAGTAGCTCATACTAATGATGGGATGATATATAATGCGTTAGATAGTATTACAATGAAAAACCTTAATTCAGAAGGATATAAACCTAAAATTAAAATGAGGTTATGTGTTGATGATAAAATATTTAGATTTGCAATTGAAGATAACGGAACAGGAATTGATTCAGAGGTTGAAAAACAATTATTTAAACAAAAAATCAGTTCTGAAAAGAAAAAACACAAACACATTTGTTCAGGAGGCCTGGGTAAACACATGCTTGATTCAAGATATGATATAAAAGAGTTAGGTGGAGATATTGGATTTTATAATAAAGGTCTTAATGAAGGTGCCATATTTTGGTATGAGGTGCCATTACAATGAGTTACTGGATGAATCTACCGAAAGAGTACAGAAAAGGTAAATTTGTAATCTTACCTATTGAATATGAGAAAGATGTTACATACGGCAGGGGTGCTTCTTTAGGTAGTAAAGAAATTATTAAAGCATCTGAACAATTAGAATATTATGATTGTGAAATAGAAAAGGAAGCGTTCTTGCAAGGAATTGAATTACTTGAACCTATTAAGAGTAATGAACCAGAAGAAATAATTAACAAAGTATCTAATACTGTTAAAGAAAATAAAAATAAGTTTATTATTGGTATAGGAGGAGATCATGCTGTTACAATAGGATTAACAACAGAATTAGATGAAGATGTTTCTGTAATTATTTTAGACGCTCATGCAGACTTTTTTCATTCTTGGAACGGTTCTGAACAGAATCATCGATGTGTATCTCAACGTTTAATAAATAAACATAATTTAGCACTGATTGGAATTAGAGCTATGGATAAAGATGAAAATGAACTAATTAAAAATAATGAAAATGTTCATTTAGTGAAATCAAATAATTATGATTTAGAGAAAGTTAAACAAATCCTACCAAAATTAAAACAAAAAGTTTACATTTCTGTTGATGTTGACGTTTTTGACCCTAGCTTTATCAGAAACACGGGCACTCCTGAACCGGGTGGATTATCCTGGAACCAAATAATGGAACTATTACAATTAATCTTTCAAGAAAAAGAGGTTATTGGTGCTGACGTGGTTGAATTTGCACCCCAGGAAAACTATAGAGCTGAAGCTTATGCGTTAGCTAAATTAGTTTATAGATTGATAGGATTGAAAGCTAAATAAATACAAATAGTAGTATTACCTCACTTAAAAAGCAAAAGGTTTATATAACACCCACTTTATTTTATTATTTATCAAATATTGGGGTGGATATATAAAAAAATGGAAGAAAACTCAAGACCATTGGACACATTAAATGCAGCACGAAATAAGGCTGTAATGGTTGATTTAAAGAACAGTGTACGTTATGTTGGAAAACTTAAAGCATTTGACATTCATATTAATGTTGTACTCGAAGAAGCAGAAGAACATGTTAATGGTGAAATTAAAAGAAAATTAGGCACCATTTTCATCAGAGGAGATACAATTACAATCATCTCTCCTGCTTAGAAAAGTAAAACAATATTTACGGAGCGTAACTCGAAATGACAAAAGGAACACCAAGCATGGGTAGGAAGTCTGGAAAGAAGACTCACATCATTTGTAGAAGATGTGGTAAACATACATATCATGCAAAGAAAAAGAAATGTTCATCTTGCGGTTATGGAAACACTGCCACAACCAGAAAGTACACTTGGCAGAAAAAGTAACGATTTAATTTTTTTATTAATTTTCTCTAATTTTTTTAACAATATCCATTAAAGTTCTAACTCTTTCTCGATTAACAGGATTCTCGGTATTGTCATAAGACTTAAAATATGTACCCACAATAGCACCATCAGCAATAGATAACTGTTTAGAAGCGTTCTCAGGAGTCATACCCGCACCCACAATCAAAGGATGTTTTCCAATAATTTCACGAAATAGTTTAATTTTGTCTAAGGGAGTACTTTTACCAGTTCCTTCTCCCGTAACAACAATCGCTTCTGCTCTTTCTATCCCTACTCGTAGGTCATCTTCCAAAAAAGATTTTTTTGCAGGAGGATAATATTTCGGCCAAACACCTCCTAAAACAGCTTTATCGGGATGTTTACTCTTAAAATGAGAATAAGAATCAAAATCTAATTCTATCCGGCCATCAAAATATCTTCCAGCAACATGATCTAATTGAATAAAATCCGCATTATACTTTTCAGCCATATCTAAAGACTTCTCAAATTCATTTGGAAGAATATTAATACCTAATTTTAAAGAAAAGTTTTGATCTTGTAAAGCTTTTAGCATGCTTTCAACACATTCTGGGTTTGTGTTATGATAATTTTCTATTATTGCTGCATCAACACCCTCAGCATTATAAATCTCTAACTCCTCTAATCCTCGTTTAATGGGATCATTTCCAGCAAGGTGTATCATCCCAATAATGGGTTTGTATCCAAATACCTGATTAAAATTATTGTTCAACATCTACTAACACCCGTTTATTTTTCAGTAAATACTTTTTGACAATCTTCTTTAATTACGTCGAAAGAGATTAGATCACAATATTCTTCATTATCAGCAAGTTTAGCTATCTTAAAATAACAAGAATCTTGGCCTAAAACAGTATTAAATTCTTTACAAATTTCAGTATTTAACGTTTCTTTAACAACTTCAAGAAAACATTTTTCTTTTTCTACACCGATTAGATATGTACAAATTAAATAGTTATTTGTACTTGTAGCAATATTATGATAACATCTATTTCTTTGGTCACCATTACCAAAAATATTCCCACAAGGAGATTCATTATTATTATTTATAGCAAGATTATAGAAACAATTATTTTTCCAGTATGAATTATTGATTAATTCGCATAAAGATACTTCATTAACTACTTCAGCAACAGTTTCTTGACAATGAGCACCAACCTGCTCATTTTTAATAAGATTACATACTTCAAAGTTATGTTTCAATTTAGCCAACTCTAAAACACAATTATCACGAACCAATTCGTTGGATATTTTACTGCACTGAATATTATCTAAATAACAATCATCTTTAGCAGATTCTTCAAATTCAGAACATTCATCATTTACTATAACGTCCCCAGTAGGACCATCGTTTTTATCACAAGCAGTAAACAAAAATAGAGCTACCAATAATAGTACCATTACTCCAATAACCTTAATTGCTGATTTCATAATATCACAGATTAAAATAATCTCTTTTAAGGTTTATGGAACTTGAGAATATATATTATCAATATTTAGAAGAAAAGTCACCATTACCGACAAATTTAAATATGAATCACTATTTTTTAAACAAATCGTGGCCCCATAGCTTAGCGGTAGAGTGCTCGGCTGTTATTTCAACTTTGTTTAAATTCTACAAAAACAAAGTTTTTGAAGAAACCGAGTGGTCGCCGGTTCAAATCCGGCTGGGGCCGCATCATATTTCTTAATGTTCATGAATTACGATTAAAGACTGTGTTTTTTCTATACCTTCCACTAATTGTAATTTGTTTAATAGAACTTTATCAAACTCATTAACATCTTTAACTCTAACAATTACCACTAAATCAGAACCACCTGAAACAATATCTGCTCGTTCAACAAAGTAAAATCCACGTAACTCTTTAGCTAAATCATATTGGGTTTTCTTCTTTTTCTTTAATATTTGTAAATTTGCAGAAATTAATATGTATACTAAGAATCCTTTGTTGACTTTGTTTTGATCTACCTCTACAGTAAATTTCTTGATAACCTTGTCTTTCTTTAATTTTCTAATACGATTGTGAATAGTAGTTATTGGTAAAAGTGTATTTTTAGCAATTTGTCTAGTTGTATAATCTGCATGATCTTCCAACACACCCAATATTTTTTTATCTTTCTCGTCGATAGTTGTAGCCATATTGGAACATATGTCCCATAACTATATAAATATTTCGAAAAAATGGAGTAAGTGACCAATTATTTTGGAATATGTTTATTAATGAGAGGTGTCCTAATAATTACAACAAGCATGGAGAACATGAGAGATTCCTTGAATCTCTCAGATCTCTCAAAACACGGAGGAAATAAAAAATGGAAACATACAAATCAAAATTGAGCTTTCTTCAAACAGAGAAAGCGATAAAATTAGTTAAAGATACATTTGAACACAAACTAGCGGAAAAATTATCATTGCACAGGGTTACTGCTCCTCGCTTCTTAATGATAGGTAAAGGATTGCAAGATGATCTAGCAGGTACACAAAAACCAGTGAGTTTTATAACCAAATTTAGTGATAAACAAGTTGAAATTGTACACAGTTTAGCAAAATGGAAAAGGTACACATTAGGTAAATATAAATTTAAAGAAGGTACAGGAATATACACTGACATGGATGCAATCAGAAAAGATGAAGATGTTGACGATATCCACAGTATTTACGTAGATCAATGGGACTGGGAGAAAGTAATTTCAAAAAGAGAAAGAACCCGAGAAGTTCTTAAAAAAACTGTTAAAAAAATTTATTCAGCGATTATCGAAACTGAAAAAGTAGTTGCAGAGAGGTACCCACAATTAAAATGTAAGTTACCTTCAAAAATTAAGTTCATCACTACAGACGAACTTGAAGATAAGTATCCTCAACTAACCTCAAAAGAAAGAGAAGACAAAATTGCTCAAGAATATGGGGCTGTTTTTTTAATAGGAATAGGATATAAGCTAAAATCGGGTGAACCACACGATTTAAGAGCTGCAGACTATGATGATTGGAAATTATGTGGAGATATTATAATTTGGGACAAAATAAGACAAAAATCTCTAGAGTTGTCCTCAATGGGTATTAGGGTAGATAAAGAAGTAATGATTAAACAGTTGAAAGAAATGAAACTTGAACATCGAAAAAAGTTAGAATTTCATAAAGGAATTATTGAAGATAAACTTCCCTTAACAATTGGTGGTGGAATTGGACAATCAAGATTATGTATGGCACTATTACATAAAGCACATATTGGAGAAGTACAGTCAAGCATTTGGCCAGAAGAAGTACATCAAGAATTTACTAGTAAAGAGATAACATTACTATAAGAATAGCTTAACAGTTAAGAAATTTTTATAAAGATTAACTAAATGCAATATACAATGGCAGAAAAATACTTATCAATACAAGAAGCAATGGATAAAGGTACTGGAGAAGTACAAATTCATGGCTGGGTACACCGAGAAAGAGGATCGAACAAACTAAAATTTATAGTTTTAAGGGACCCATCTAATTTAATTCAATGCGTTTTATCAAAATCAGATTTTGAGGGTAACTGGGAAAAGATAGACCATATCCAAGTAGAAACATCTCTTAAAATTAAAGGAGAAATTGTTAAAGATGAACGTGCACCAACTGGATATGAATTACATGTTAAAGATTATCAAATTATTGGTACAAGTGAAAATTATCCAATTACTAAAGATCAATCTATAGAATTTCTTGCAGACAATAGACATTTATGGTTAAGAAGTCAAAAGATGATGGCCATAATGAAAATAAGAAGTACTTATGTACAAGCCAGGGAAGAATTTTTTATTAAAGAAGGATTTTTTAGGTTTGATACTCCAATATTACAACCAACACAATGTGAAGGTGGATCAACTTTGTTTGAAGTAAAATATTACAAAGATAAAATGTATTTGGCACAAACTTGGCAATTGTACGGTGAAGCAGGAATTTTTGCGTTAGGTAAAATCTATAACATGGGACCTACGTTCAGAGCTGAAAAATCAAAAACTTCTCGACACTTATCAGAATTTTGGATGGCTGAAGCAGAAGTGGCATGGGCAGATTTGAATGATATTGTTGATTTAGCAAAAAGAGAATTAAAATATTGTTTGAAAAAAGTTTGTCAAGAAAGAGTAAAAGAATTAGAGTTCTTAGAGAGAGACCCTAAAAAGTTGTTAAAAATAGCAGAAAAAGAATGGCCAACCATAAAGTATCGGGAAGCATTAAAGATTCTTAAAGAAAAATCTAACATGGACGTTATTTTCGGTAAAGATTTACGTACCGTTGAAGAAGAAAAGTTAATGGAACATTACGATACTCCTGTTGTGGTAACACATTATCCAAAAGAAGTAATGGCTTTTTATAAACCAACAGATCCAGAACAAAGTGATGAAGCTTTATGTTTTGATATGTTAGCTCCAGAAGGTCACGGAGAAATTGTTGGAGGAAGTCAAAGAAGTACAGACATTGAAGAAATGAAAAGAGCTTTAGAGAAAGAAGGGGAAGAGATAGAAAATTATTCTTGGTACTTTGATTTACGTAAATATGGTTCCGTACCACATTCAGGGTATGGCGTAGGAGTAGAAAGAGTAGTAAAATGGATCTGTGGATTAGATAGTATTAAAGATGCAATTCCATTCCCAAGAACTATGGAGAGGTATAAACCATAAAATGGCTTCTGAATATGATCAGGTATTGTTAGTAAGTTATAAGAATCTGCGTGTACATGCTCTTTCAGGTAGATTATTACAAACATTACACGAAACCTATATTCCAGAAAGAGAAGGTTTAGAGGTTGGTTTACCAAAATTCGAAAATGAAATAGAGATAGTTTCATTATTTCATCATCAACCTACAATTGATTTACAAATTTACAGAAATTTTAACGATAGTGCCCACATCGTAGCATATAGTTTGGAAGAAGATATAGTTATGACGAAAAAGTTAATTGAAGAAACGACTAATTTAACAAACCTAGTTAGCAACAGTAAACCTGGCCAAGTATTAATGGATGCCATTAGTGCTAATATGTTAGATTGTGCAAAAGAATATGAAGTGTTCAAAGCTTATTCTAAAAGTCTGAATATACCTATAGAAACATTTTTCTCTTCATTCAGATATGCAAATTTTCTTCATCAACATAGAAAAATGTCTCCGGAAGAAAGTATGAATATGGCTACTGAAAGATATCCTATTCCAAAAGATTTATCTGAAATTGTTTTAGACATATAGAGTTATTTTAAGTTCATTCTAAATTCATAACCATACTTTTTAAGGCCTAACTTTTCGTACCACCCATGCACATTTTCACGACCCTCTCTTCTACTGGTACAAATAATTTTATAACAATCTCTAGTCTTTGCCTCTTCGATAATTTTTTCAACTAATAAAGAACCAAGCTTTTGACCACGATAATTTTCATCAACATAAACATCTTCAATTAATCCGTAAGGTTCATTATGCAAATCGTTTTTTATCAAATATAAATACGCGTGAGCAATTTCCCTACCATTTTCATCATTTGCAAAGTACCTTATTGCATTTGAACTAATCTCTTTATTATTTATTTCCATAAATATTGGCAATATATTTAAGTTTATAAATTAAATGAAAATGTAGTATAAAACCAAAAAACTTTTAAGGTGTAATTTATACTAAAAATATTAAAATGAGGTATGAATAAATGAGAATCATTATTATGGGTCCACCAGGATCAGGAAAAGGCACAGTTTCTGAAAAAATCATCAAAGAATTTAACGTTGAACACGTTTCTCCAGGAGTAATGTTAAGGGAAGAAGTACGTAAAGGGACAGAATTTGGACAAGAGATTAAAGAAATTATGCAAAGTGGAGAACTAGTTTCAGAAGAATTAGTTATAAAAATGACTAAAGAAGTTATTTCTGGAAAAGATAATTATATCCTTGATGGTTATCCTCGAACAATTAAGCAAGCTGAAGAGATTAAAGAAGAACCAATAGATATAGTAATAGATCTTACAGCTCCAGAGGAAGTTTTAATTGCCAGATTTGCAGGAAGAAGAATGTGTACAAAATGTGGTGAAGGGTACCACATCAAATTTATTCCACCTAAAGAAGAAGATGTATGTGATAAGTGCGGTGGAGAATTGATTAGAAGAAAAGATGATGAACCCGAATCTGTTAAAAAAAGACTTCAAGTGTATCAAGAGAAAACTCAACCACTGATTAATTATTATAAAAAAAAAGGGTTATTAAAAGAAATTAACGGAGCATTAGATCCTGAAGAAGTTTTTAGTGAAGTTAAAAAGTTGTTAGGCAAACTCAACACTTAAAAAAGACATTAATGTTTAAAAAAGATAAAATTAATTGTACCAAAACCAAGGATCTTCTTTTTCTTTTCTTTCCCAAGTACTAAGTCCGTTTGGTTTTCTTCCAATTGCAAATACTAATATGGGGATTTCTTCAAGTGATTTTCCAATTTTTTCTTGTGCGTGTCTTATCGTATTAGATATGTTCCCATTGTGATGGTCAAAATTTGAATCGTGTTGAAGACTTTCTGCCTCAACAACATTAAATCCAGTTATATTTAGGAGTTTTTCAATATCTTTTGGTTCTGGAATATATGATGGAACTAAACAATCTTGTTCATTAATTTTAAATCTGGTAAAAGAAGGATCTATTCCATAGAGGTCTCTCCGGATAGTTGTCATAAGTTTTTTATGAGGATAAGTGGTGATAAATATTCCGTCTGGCTTTAAGACCTTAAGTACTTCAGCATACATTTTCTCTTGATCTTCAATATGATCACACAATCCTGCTAATACAATGTCAAAACTTTCTGGAGGAAGATAATCTGAGATTTCTAAGGCGTCTCCTGTAATTTGTTTTGGTTCTCTTTCCCCTGTTTTCGTTTGCCATTCTTTTGAAGGATAATATCTCTTAGCAGCGGCTAACATTGCTGGAGAAATATCATAATCTGTTATTTTATCCCACCTAGCTCTTTCTCCAAATACAATATCAAATGTTGGTAAACACAATTGCTCACAATGTTGTCCATTCCCCACCCCTATGTTAAGAATATCAAGTTCTTCTAGAGACTTTTTTAGAAACATTGCTTGTTCTGAAAAAGCAATTCTTATTGGAAACGTTTGTATTGCATTAAAATATCTGATTGTTCTATGTTTAGGTGAGTAATATGATTTCCCAAAAGAATCATATATTTCTCTTGTCTTTACGTGCATCATTTTCAAGTCAGTAGAACCATATGAATTTGTTCATATTTAAAAAATGTAATCTTAATTTATATAGATTTTGCCACTAGAGTACATATTACCTTTCTTGTTGACCTTTATAAATAGTGTTTGCTTTATTCAAGAGTAATTATTTTTTTTATTGCTAAAGTTGCATAACTTCCTTTACCTAATGTAAAGATAAACTTTACTTTTTTCATTCCATAATTAAGATCATCTTCCTCAATTTTTCCTGTTTCTAAATTTTTAATTTCTGTAAAGGCCTTTCTTAGACCACCTTCTAAACTAAGTTCAGGAATTTGTTTAACCACAAAATCCATATAAGATAAATTTTCTTTAAGCATAATATCATAAATAATTTCTTGCACTTGTTCCGGTTCTAAATTTTCACTACCAAAACCAATCATAGGAATGTTCAAATCTAAATAATTTTCAGGATGTTTAACAAAAACAAATTC
>Ga0233431_1003192_pt1 | contig 20353 bp, 15 predicted proteins | sample SI_118_April2016_FD_179867 | JGI IMG/M metagenome (GOLD analysis project Ga0233431, IMG submission 179867) | Seawater microbial communities from Saanich Inlet, British Columbia, Canada - SI_118_April2016_200_MG | ecosystem: Environmental > Aquatic > Marine > Inlet | place: Canada: British... | reverse complement strand
CATCTTTTTCCAGCCAGCGGCCAGTAACTGATGCAATCGCATCAGAATAAGTCATCTCTGTTTTAACTGGAAAATCTTCAGGATTACTATATTGAATGTCAGCCAACTCTTGTCCGCTGCTTCGAATACCGGCATCTACTGTTTCAGGTTTGGGCCACAGTTCTTCACGGACCTGGTATTTCTTGTCATGGCTGGCACAAAAATCGACCGCCTGGGCCACAACATTTTTAACCTGTTTTCTAATACTTTCTATTTGGGCTTTTTTAAGCAGTCCTGTTTCCAGTAGGGCGTTGGGATAAGTATGAATTGCATCTTTTTTGAGCCACTCTTTTTCTTCTTTTTTGGTGCGGTAACCAAAGGTACTACCGGGTTGATCACCGGCATGGTGATAGTGCCGATAACATTTGGCTTCGATAACACAAGGGCGATTCCCTTTTCGGATACCATCCGCCACATTTTTAACAGTCTCATAAATAGCCACCACATCGTTGCCATCAACAATGCGTGCGTCCATCCCATAGCTGTCCGCTCTGATGGAGAGATCCTGAACGGCGCAGGAGATATCGGATCGGGTACCCACCCCGTAAAGGTTATTCTCTACAAAATAGATGATAGGTAAGTTCCAGATACCGGCTAAGTTACAGGATTCATGAAACACTCCCTGATTAATTGCGCCATCACCAAAAAAACAGACCACTACATTGCCAGTGTTGTTATATTGCTCGGCATAAGCGGCTCCGGTGGCCAGGGGAATGCCTCCTCCGACAATGGCATTGGTGCCTAAGACACCGGCATCAGCGTATCTTAAGTGCATGGAACCACCTCGACCCCCGCAATAACCTAGTGCCAGACCCATAATTTCAGCCATAGTTTTTTGAAGTACTTCTGCTGCCTGATCTGGAAATTGATCCTTGACCGGGTTCCAGCTTTTATTAATGACATAATCTAAGGATTTGGCCAGAAACTGATGATGAGCCCGGTGACTACCAGCGATTTTATCACTTTTATTCAGAGCGGCCATGGTGCTCGCAGCCAGGGCTTCCTGCCCGACACTCGTATGCACCGGTCCCCAAATGCAGTCTTCATTTTTGAGACGCAACAAAGCGTGTTCGAATTCATTAATGAGAAGTGTGTTAAATAGAATTCGTGAAGCCAATAAGGGCTTCATTGATTTAAGATCAGACTTAGCGGATGTCCAGTGTTGCCAGTCAAAATTACTTTTTAGTTTCTTTTTATTCATCTCTTCCTTTTCGAATGTCATTATATTCGTTAATCATGGTAGCTAAATCTTCAGCACTTAAGGTGGCACCTTCTTTGGTAGCTTCCTTTAAAAATCTGGGAGGTAAGGTATCGGTGGATGCATCCAGTCCTTCTTGTATATTGTACTGCCGTGTTTGTTGCGTAATCCGGTTAGCCAGGATTTCCAGTTCGTCTTTATCAAATATCAGGCCGGTGGTGGCTTCAATGAGGGTTTTCAGTTCGTCCCACTGAATAAAATCCCTAAAAAACCTGCATAAGATCATGGAATCCATCAAGGCGCACCGGTCCTCATAGTCAATCTGAAGTTTGGCTTTCCCTTTAATCTGATCTTTATCCATCTGACCCGAGAGTTCTGCTTTATAAAAAGTACCTCTCAGATGACAAGCACCCCTGGCTGAAGTAGCATAGGAAAGTCCCATGCCTTTGAGCACCCGGGGGTCAAATCCTCCAGGTTCCATCCCTTTGACATGAATAGCAATATCCTCAAGCCCTAAGGCTTCTGAAGCCAGTTTAATCCCTTGTCCTAATGTTTTGCCAACACCTTGGTTCTCCGCAATTAACTGATAAAGTTCTGCAATTTTATCGGGTTGATTATAGTCGATCTCATAATCGATTTTCCCGCGTTTAAATGCTTCCACGGCAAAGGCCGAAATATTACCAGCACTCATGGTGTCGAGTCCTAACCGGTCACAAACATCATTTAAAAACAAAACCTCTTCTAATGCATCAACAGCGTTGAGGCCACCGATGGCATAAATGGTTTCGTATTCGGGTCCTTCCACTTGAAGCCCCTGGTGTCGACCCATTTTTGCGATTGATTTTTTGGTGCAGCGCAAAAAACAGTTTGGGCAGGCATGGGATTTGACTTCAAAGTTTTCCTGCATATAATCGGCAGATAGTTGTTCCCATTTTTCAAAGGTCCCTGAATTCCAATACTTCGTTGGAAAACAACCCGCTTTATTGGTAACAACCACCTGCATCGGTGTGCCCAAGGTTTTGTAAGCTGCTGTCACCGGTGAATCTTTGTGTTTATCAGAAAGAGATTTGATTAAGGTTTTTAACAGTTCCGGCTCGGCCATATCTGCTTTTTTATTTCCGGCAAAAGCGATCCCTTTGAGGTTTTTGGAACCCATGACAGCTCCCATGCCTCCGCGACCTAAACTTCTAGAACGGTCAGACTTGACACAGGCAAATCGCACCAAATTTTCTCCAGCTGGTCCGATGACAATGGCACCAGCTTTTTTCGGAGCATTTTCCAGAATGTAGGTTTCACTCTCAACCGTCTCTTTCCCTTTGATGGCTTCTGCACTATTAAAAGTAACCCCTTCTTCGTTAATGACTAAATATGTTAATTGCTCACTTTTACCAGTGATGATCATGGCATCAACACCACATCCCTTGATTTTGGGGGCCACGGAGCCGCCACAATAGGACTCTCCGTACCCACTTGTTAGGGGGCTTTTGGAAAAAACCCCGAAGCGAGATTGGCTCCAGACCTTGGTACCGGTGACAGGGCCTGTCACAATGGCAAAGATATTTTCGGGGGCCAGGGGGTCAACGCCAACGGGATTTTCATTCAAAAGCAGATGAGCACCAAGACCTTTTCCACCTAATGTCTTTTTTAAAATATCATCAGAAAATGTTTCATAGGTGTAAGTCTGATCGGTTAAATCGATGCGTAGTAATCGGTTAAAAAACCCTTTCATGAGTTGAACTCCGTTTGGTTATCCTGAAATTAATCTGTTAAATAGTGAATTGAATTTTAGAGGTCTTGTTTTCTTTGAAAACGAGAATCCAGGTTGGTAATGAACCCTTTAAGTAATTATAAACGAATCCTCGCTTCCGGAGGGAGTCAAGGTGCTATTATATTAATAAAAACCCAAATTTAAATGGATTTATACTGTGTAGTTCATGCTAAAAATCTTATTGTGAATCCTGAATTTCCCTCATTTCACATATCTCATATTCAGCACCATGGAAATAAGCGACATACACTCCCGGTCTAATTTCCACCGGTTTTCCCAGAAATTTCACACCTTTGGCTTTCAATTGTTCATATGTTTCGTGGAAATCCTGGACCATAAATCCAATATGGGTTAAACCAAAATCACTTTGGTTTTGATCTGAAGATGGTAAGCGTCCTTTTGGATGATCATAGTCAAACAATTCAACCACAGAATCTTGAAGGCGCATGTGGACGATTCTGGCTTTAGCATCTCTCTCTCCGATGATATTTGCCAATGGAGAATCAAAGCTTCTATCAAATACTTTCTCCATACCTATGATATCCTGATAGAAAGAGATTACTTTCTCCATATTTTTAACGCTCATACCGGCGTGATCCATCCTAAGAAACATTAGAATCCTTTAACCTTAAACCACAATTATAAAAATATGCGCTTTACCTCATTTGTGCGCGCAAGCCAGAAGCAATTTCTCTTCACTGACTTCTTCTCTAGTAAATTCACCAGTTACTTGCCCTTCCCGCATTGTAATAATCCTATCACTAACTCCCATAATTTCAGGCATTTCAGATGAGATCACCAATACCGCGATGCCCTCGCCGGCCATTTGTCCGATCAGCTTATGAATCTCTGCTTTAGAGCCAACATCAATACCACGCGTTGGTTCATCCAATATCAATAATTTGGGGTTCAGCGAAATCCATTTTCCAATGACAATTTTCTGTTGATTACCACCACTCAACTTTCCTACTGCCTGATTAGGACCAGGTGTACTAATGGATAATTTGTCAGCATATTCACTGAATATACTGTTTTGTTTTGAATTATTTATAAAACCAAACTTTTGCATAATACCCAAGCGGGGCAATGTCATATTGTCATCACAAGCCATACCCAGAATCAAACCCTGGTTTTTCCTATCTTCTGGCACCAAACCAATACCAAGTTTTACTGCTTTTTTAGGGTTGGGAACTTTAACTTCTTTTCCTTCCAGGAAGATCTTACCGCTGTCAGCTTGAATAATCCCAAATATTGATTCTGCTGTTTCTGATCTTCCAGCGCCCACAAGTCCATATAACCCCAATACTTCACCCGCTTTAATATCAAAACTAACATCTTTAACAAATTGATCACGGTTGAGTTTTTCAATTCTTAGCACTTCCTCTCCTATTTCATGGGAAGTGGTTTCGAAAAACTCGTTGAGATCCCGTCCAATCATCAGATTAATGACTTCGTTGCGGTTCGTTTCCTTAGTGTTCAGTGTACCGGTTTTTTGCCCATCCCGAAGGACAGAAATTCGATCGGTAATTTTAAAGATTTCATCCATTTTATGGGTAATATAGACGATCGCCGTGCCTTTCTTTTTCAATTCATTGATGTTTTCAAAGAGCACCTTTACCTCTGAATCCGTCAATGATGCCGTTGGTTCATCAAAAATAATCAATTTGGCCTCACGAGAAAGTGCTCTGGCGATTTCAACCATCTGCTGATAAGCAATCGACAAACTACCAACCAGATCAAAAGGTTTAAAATCACATTTCAGTTGGGAAAGAATTCTCTCTGTTTTACCAAATAATTCGTCCCAATCCACACGTCCAAATTTTTTAAGCGGTAATTGGCCCAGGAAAATGTTTTCTGCCACTGTTAATTCCTGAACCAGTGAGAGTTCTTGATGAATCAGGATGATCCCTTCTTCAATGGCCTGATATGGATTGTGAAAACTTACAGTTTTTCCCTGGTAGACTATTTCACCTTCATCTGGCGTGTAGATACCTGCCAGTATTTTCATTAATGTTGATTTTCCAGCGCCATTTTCACCGACAAAAGCATGAACTTCTCCGGCATTAACCGAGAAATCAACTTGATCCAGGGCTTTGACCCCAGGGAAGGCTTTACTAATTTTATTGACTTTGAGAGCTATTTTATTTTCTGTTGTCATGTTCATACACGCTAAGCTATCTACAGTAAGTTTATTTGATTTCCATAAACAGTGAATGAATTTGAATAAGTCAGCCGATGGATAAATCTTTTTACAGCTTAACCAACGGCTTTTTTCATTTCATTTTAATCAGATTTGATTAAAATGGTGGTTTAATGAACAGATGGACAATTCTATGGGTTACTTTAGGAGTTTCGAAAAAGTTTTTCTTTGGAATATCTTCTCCCAAAGCAACTTTAATAGCTGTATCGACAGCGATCTGGCCGTCAGAAGTCGGTGATTGATAAACGGTTCCATATATTTCACCACGTCCCATGGCATCATATCCTTCTCCAAACATACAGGCACTTGTTACAATCACATCTTTGATCCGACCTGCTGCTTTAAGGGCGTTGACCGCTCCCATTCCCATGTTGTCATCTGCGACATAAACCCCATTGAAATCCTCAGGGCCATACTTAACCAGAAAATTTTCCATCACTTTTTGTGATTTCATTCGATCCCAGTTACCTGGCTGAGTTTCGATAATTTCTATGCCAGGGAATTTTTTTAAGGCATCATGGAACCCTTGAGATCTTTCTGTAGCTGTTACATAACCAGGGAATCCCATAATTTCGACGACTTTACCTTTACCTTTCATCGCTTCAGCCATCATTTCGCCGGCATATCTTCCCTCAAGTACGTTATCAGGTCCACAGAAACCCTTTGTCAGTGGTTCTCCACTAGGATCAATCGGTGAATTTGTGACCAGAACTGGTATATTGGCAGCATTCGCTTTTCTAACAGCTGGAATAATTCCTTTACCTGAAACCGGCCAAATAATAATCACATCAACTTTTTTTTGAATCAGGTCTTCTACATGATTTGCTTGAAGGGCTGCATCACCTTTTGGATCCAGCTTAATACAATTTACACCGCGCTTTTTACAATGCCTTACAAATGCTTTTTCATATGTTGTCTGGTAACTATCTACCCCCCAATTAAAACCAGTAATTCCAATGGTTATATCAGACATTTTTTTCTTTGCGGCCATCCCCGTAGTACTAAATATACCTAGGGCAAAAAACAAAGTTATGATGATCGAAATCCACTTCTTCATTTGTATTCTCCTCATATTTATATTAAAAATTAACTTCACGGATTAAACAAAAAAACAGTTTCAGACTATTTCCTCCTTAATTAATTACAGATCACTTCACTTTAGAAAGTTTAGCGTCCATAAAGATGACAAAAATGAAGATCGCACCCATGATCAACATACTATAGAAATGATGAACATTTAATATATTAAGACCATTCTGGATCATTCCAATCGTTAATACTCCTGCCACAGTCTTAATCATATTTCCGTATCCACCCGTCAATTTGGTACCGCCGAGCACAACAGAAATAATAACAAGCATCTCTTGTCCAATCCCCAGCGTTGGTGTGGCCGCATTTAATCTCGAAGCGAGCACCAACCCCGCAATGGCTACCAAAAATCCATTGAGCATAAAGAAACCAAGAATATACTTATCAATGGGCACTCCTGCATTTTTAGTAGCTTCCGCATCGCCACCAATTGCGTATGCGTTCCTTCCGTACACTGTTTTACGAAGCGCCCATTCGGCAACAACAATGGTGATCACCCAGATAATGATAGGAATGGGAATAAAAGCGACTTTTCCTGCGGCTAAATATTCAAATTCAGTAGCGAGCCCGATGATTTCGCGCTCTCCGGTATACACATAGACAAGTCCCCGGACACCAACCATCGCAGCCAGTGTTACAATGAAAGCATTCACTTTGGCCTTGGTGACTAGTATCCCGTTAATGACACCTAATATAATGCCACACAACAGTGTGGCCGCAATGGCCAGTGGAATACTATAACCCGTAATGCTGACAGCGACTGCTGCTGTTAAGGCCAGAATTGAACCCACAGAGATATCGAAATAGCCGGATATCATCAGCCCGGTCATCCCAACGGCCATGATACCAAGAATGGATGATTGGAGGACGATATTGGAAAGATTCCTAATCGTGAGAAAATCACCACTGAGTACAGAAAACAGAATCGTAGATGACAGCAGAATAAACCAAACCGGCTGTTTTTTAAACATTTCGATGATATTTAATTGCTTACTTTTCATGATTCTCCCTTTTTCCCTTTAACATCCAGCCATACTGCGGCAATAATAATCACCCATTGTGCCAGCATCTGCGTATAGTAAGGCAAACCTAAATGAATAAAACCATTGGCCAAAAATCCCAAAATGAGCACACCAATGACAGTTTTGAAAATACCACCTGATCCACCATATAAACTCGTTCCTCCAAGAATCACGGCAGATAGAACTGTCAACTCATAGTCTTTTCCTAGGTAATTTTGAGCCGACATCAACCGTGATCCCATCATAATTCCACCCATGGCAGCGGTTAAGCCGGTAATCACAAAGGTAAAGAAGATTACCCAATCATCTCTGACCCCTGCAAACCAGCTACCGACTCTATTTCCTCCGACAGCATATAAACGCCGACCAAAAATGGTCTTTTGCAAAATAACACCAAAAACGATTGCAGTTACTGCAAAAATAATAAAAGGCATCGGTATTCCCCAGAGAAATCCTCTCCCAATAAAAGAAAATGGTGCTTCAGGATTTGCTATTTGACTATAGGTTCCGCCACTATAAATAAGGGTCAGTGCCTGAACCACCGGTAACATGCCTAGTGTAACAATTAAGGAGGTCAGTTTCTGAAAACCGACCAGGTAGCCATTAATAGCCCCAATGCCGCAACCCACTACAAGTGCAATAGCAATTGCAGGAAGTGGCCCGATTTTGTCATGAAGACTAACCACAATCACCGTTGATAGTGAGAGCTGAGAACCTATTGACAAATCAAAATTCCCACCAATAAGCATAAGTGTCAGTCCACATGCCATAACCCCCATTATCGCAACCTGCGTTAACACAAGCATGATATTGCGATAGGTTAAAAAGCGGGGCGCAAAAAATGAGATGATGGCGAGCAGTAAAATAAAGGCTAAGACCAGCCCCTGACGTTTTCCGAAACTAAAAAGGTTACTAGATACTGCATGCATTTATTGTATCTCCTGCTAGTAATTCACTTTATCAAAATGGTCTCATACAGTTTCTTGATGATGACCTGGACCAGGAATATGTATAAATCTAAAAATCATTTCTTAAATACTTTATGGATCCCACGATCAATATGATTTAGAAATAAAGATAGGCCCCATTCTGCAAGCCACGTACCACTATATTAAATTCTTAAAATACTGAATAATACATTGATTTATAAAGACATATTTCCCTGCTATTATTATGTACATTGACCTGTTCCAAAAAAGATGTCCCAGTTTCGAATAGCTGTACCAATTTGAAACAATCCTTAAGATGAGAATTGAAAACAGATATAATAAGATTTAAATCTTAAATAATGAAGGAACAAAAAGGGAAATTTAGAACGAAAACGAATATTTGAAGCGAGTGATCGATGTAAAGTAAACATTGGAGACATCATCAACAAGAGTATTGTATTATATAAATAATTACAAAATTCAGATTATAGTTTTTTAAATTCAAACTTCTCATATTCAAACACCTGTTTCAAAATAAAGGACCCCAAAGAGGGTAATATTTAAGGGCTATTTCAACTTTCAAATTAACGAACATCCCAGCGCAACATCAAAAGCAATATTGAAGCATATAATATGATACCGGTAACAAAGACATGGGAATACCCCCATAACATGGCAATCACAATCGCCAGACATCCACCTAACAAAGTGGCTAGGCTATTAATACCAATCATCCAGGGCACAAATTGTTCACCTTGCTGTTGCGCTTTGATCTGCGTCAAAAAGGTAGGGAATAAGAATCCCATCAGAAAAAATACCGGGAATAATAACAAGAGTGAAAATAATGTTTTAATTAGGATGGGTGAAGATTCAAAAGTGATTTGCATGGGACTGCTGGCAAAGTAAGCAATCCCGATAAAAAAGATAATGAGCACAATATAAACATTTAGTCTGATCTTTGATCGACCAAGACGACCGGAAATATAGCTACCTAAACCGGTGCTAAGCAGAATTAGCGAAAGTAAATAAGCTAAAGCCAGGGTTTCATGCCCTAAAAAAAGAATAAATTTTTGGATCATGGCAATTTCAATCATCATAAAAGCGGATCCAATGATCCCGAATAATATGAAATAACGACTAGAATCCTGTTTTTTTCCAGCAGAACTATGTCTAAAAAACGCAGCTAGCAGAACGACTAGTATTATGGCGGTAGTTAACACCACCATAATCTCCTGGGGCGCCTTCTTTTTCATTTGATAGAAAAACGGGGAATCATCGGATATCCATGATACATTTTCTGTTTGACGCGCAATGAATGTGTCAAGATCGATATCTCCTTTGGAAAGCTGATACAAAAGTTTATTAAGCATGGGTTTGGATTTAACCTTTCCTGTAATTTGATCCTGATATTGGATGGTATGCTGATCCACATAGGGAATGAAATTTGAGGATCCCTCCTGGTGCAATGCTCTGATCATCCCATAATGAATTTCAGCATCTGCTGCGGTGAAGGCCTTTTTTCTTAGAATTACTGCTGGTGTTGAATCCGGGCCGATAAGTACCATATGTTTCATGGCCTGTTCAGTATTAATTCCTTGCTGTTCCAGGGCTTTGATAATATTACTCACCAACCGATAGGCTTCTCCGGTATAGTGTGACACTATAATCAGATAACCATTTGGATTGAGGGCATTCCAGTATTCACGGAAGGCTTCATGGGTAAAGAGATGATTTTCGGTTAAGGCGAAACTACCGATATTACGGGCACTTTTAATAATAGGCAGTGACATATGGATTAAATCAAATGGTTGATGGGCCGACCGGATAAAGGTTCGGCCTTCCTGGTTCACTACCGTTACGCCCGGGTGGTTATTATAGATATTACCATTATAGGCGCCATAGGATTTTACAATATTGACAAAATCCGGATTGATTTCAACCGCAATTATTTTTTTGTATTTAGCCGCCAGCAAGGTCACTACATCGATACCACCGCCACTACCAATCACAACAGCATGCTCGCGCTGTTCTGCTGGAATCGGCAATAACGGGATGCCACCCACATATTCATAAACCAGGGCGCGTTTCATGGCGGGATCCAATTGGCCGTTTTCCATCCTTATCATTTTTGTTCCAGCAGCACCATCAATATACAAGGTTTTAGAAAGTGGATTATTGGTTTCCACAAGATCTGATCGTCCAAAGGCCGTCCACCGGGTCTCAACAATTTTAGGCGCTTTTCCCTGCTCCGCCATAACGCGGCTCATATCCTTCAAACGGTTATACTGAGGTGAAACCAACGATGTTAAATCCAGAAATAATAAGGGGATGGAGAGGGTAACGAGTACCAAATAACCGATTAGCCCCATCCGTTTCAATTTAAAATAGTGATAAATAATCAATCCGATAGAGAGCGACATCAGCATGGCAAGCAGCATAATTACCTTAACGGCTCCGAAGGCGTTGAGCAGAAAAAAACTGGCTAAAGCCCCTGCTGAAGCACCGCACAAATCAACGAAGTATAAAAAGGAAATAGAGATGGTGCTTCGCTGGAGCAGAAAGGTTGTTGAGGCACCAATGCAGGCAAATAACAACAGAACAGGTATCAAGGAAAAGGTAAACTGAGTAGTCAGATAGTTAACACCGATGATCAGGGCCAATGTTAATAACGGAAAAAAAACCAAGAGATGAAATAACAGTCCCAGGGATTTTTCTGTCAGATAATATACTAAAACAGCACCGATGCCTAAACCGGCCATACTCAACGAGATCAACAAATAAACATAACCCTGTAAAAAAATAACTGAATACAATCGGGTTAAAGATACTTCAAACGCTAATCCGCTGAAGCTGATGATAAAAAGCGCAACTGATAAGACAACACCTTCTATTGAGAACGATATTGAATCTTCTTTTTCTCGATGATTGATGATATTTGCCGAACTGGTATTCGTTCTTTGCATCTTGAATTTATGGTAGTGTTCACAGCTTGGTGCAATCATTCACGGCGGTATTGATAATAACGCTGTGAATGATTGCCTTTATCAAAGTTTGTTATGACTCACTTTCAAATTGACTAAAAGCCTTTCAGCCATGAGTCATTCTGTCTCCAAGAAGGGATGGGATGATTTTCAAAACCTCATCACAAACAGATTCTTTTATTACGACGAAGTCGGTGAACTGCACCTATAATGCCACTCCTGTCCTTTAAAATCAGAGCGACTGTGACCGCCGGTATTCAATCTTTGTAAAAATTTATGTTGACTATGACCAGCCATAAATTCAATTTTTATGTTCTATTTAAGAACACCTGATCGAATTTGAGACAGCTATTTTTAGCAAAAAAACCATCAATGGTATTATAAGAAATAGAAGAAATGAATATGTTATAGTCCTGTTACGCCCAAATTCATCACAAATAACTCCTTGTCATCATTGAATAACTGTGTTTTTCCTTTTTATTTCAGAAAATTTAAGCTACTAATTGCGCAAATCAATTATTGGGCCAACTATTAAAAGGGTTTGTCTATTTTGCATGAACAAACTGAGAATGATCGAAATAGCTACTGGGGAAAAACCTATTAAAATTACAATAGTAGTTCGGTTTTATAACGGAGCATCAATAATCCTTTTGAATCATCAAGCAATGGCAAACTAAACCCTGGCTTATTTTATAATTAATTATTTTGTAGGATATTAATGTTGAAACCTGATTTTAAGTGGTCTAAATGAATAAAGTAATTTTGGTATTAATTGCATTCCAGTTATATCATTCGCTCAGAAATTTAGGTCTATTTTTCGAAATGAGCCTTATAGCAGTGTTCTTCATTCAATTTGAAACATCTATCTGCAATCAATGAAATATTTCGTCCTTCTCCTCGTGACGTTAATCTGTTTTATCATCAATGGAGAAAACTTTAAATGTCGCTGTTAAAAAATATGAAAAAGGAGAAGTAATAGCAGTCATAGCTATTTGTCGAGGTATCAATGAAGGTAAATCTTAATCTGCAGTTGAATCTCATGGGCAGCAGTCTATATCGAATGATGGGTGCACGCATTGGTAAGGCCTATGAAAAAGCCAAGTCATCTCATATCTTCCAGTATTTTATAGATAGTCGATCTTCCCGAACCAAAGCGGACAATTAAATGCTGTTCAATCATTACTCGCAATATATTTTTTGCTGTAGATTGCGATTTCCCTATCAACTTTGCAAATTGTTGACTAGAAAGATGATTGTGATTGGTGAATATCGCCACATATTTGGAATAACTCAAGTTAGTCCTTAGCACACCCCTTTTTTGACTAAAGATTCGGTTAAAAAGAGTGACTTTCACAAAATTCTCAATCTCCTGAAATAGTGGCAATAGTAAACCCGCGTTTGAGCAGCCTTCAAAGATTTTATTAATTCCAATTCCTTGCTTTTCCATCAATTTCGCTCTCCTAAATGCATTTGCGATTAATGGATTTCGATAACGTGATAATCCAAAACGTAAAGTTTCTTCATGAATTGGCGCAAAGAATGTTCCTGAGTTGAGGAATTCGATTCTATCAGAAAAAATGGATACTCGAATGGGCATTTCATAACCATAAGCTCGGTGAACCAACGCGTTAACCAAAACTTCTCTAATTACATCAAGTGGGTACTCAAAATTCTGATACTCCATCCGTGCCTCTTGAAGTCTCGCATTTCGGCCTATTATGTTTTTTATATATTGAAAGCTGCTTTTAAATTGTTTTAGTAGACCACTATTAAAAACTTCTCGTTTGATAATGTTTTTATTATCTGTACCAGAGAAATGGGTTACCATAACATTTGATTCAGCAATATATTGCTCTGGATTTGGGTGAAATAATAAAACAGCGGCTTGATTGGGACAGATTTTCTGAGAAGGCGTATTGGCAAGATATCCGAGATTGATGAATGCTCTTTCACCAATAGATGTTTCAACTTCTTTAATTTGTTGCGGGTCTAAATCGTTTATGGTTAACTGTGTCACAAGCAATTCTTCGAACCTTAAATTTTTTTTTATGCGATCAAATTCATCAATTGCGAAATCGTCCGCTAAACGGTTGTGACTGCCATATCGTAAGAAAACACCTTTCGGATAACCAAGTTTTTTCAGATAATATGGCTTGCCAGGGCCTGGATAAACTCGAACCACTAGGCATACTTTCTCATTTATGGCGCGTTCAAAGATCTCTACATGGGTTTGCGGAACAATTGCATCAGCCACAGCTTGCGGAAGTTCTTCATGATATTTACGCAGTTTTTCATCATCCAAACCTATTGCGATATTATCAAAACGGATACCGACAATGATATCACCTCCTTGAGTGTTTGAGAATGCGACGACGGTTTCCAGAAAACGTTCATAATTGTCCAGGAATTCTTTGTATTCAATGAGTTTAGATTCCGGACTTAAAGATTTTGCTTTCATATCGGACAAATTAAAGATTAATAATTGACTCTAAAATTACATTTATCGGACAAAAAATCAATAATTAATTATCCGATAACCAATATATTATCGGATAATTATCCGATAACCGAATTGTCACTTTTCGGAGTATCACCCTATCTATCGAACTGCCAATTCTTTTCATTTTCTCGAGCAAGTTTCTTCATTTTTACTATGGAATAAAGTGATCAATATACATACATTTTTCCGTTTTATAATAAATTGAGGCAAAAATTAATATTCAATCTTCTCTATTTGAATATTTAGTATTTCAAAAAGAGTCAAAATTAACCTCAATAAATTTGGTTGTGGACTTTGGACATGACCCCGTTGACACAGTTTTAATGTTGATGCTATGATTCTAACAAGAAAGACATCAATAATTCAACAATAGCTTAATATGGAGTATTTGTATGAGAACAACGCTCACCGTCAATGATAATATTATGCAAAAACTGAAAGAAAAAGCTCACAAAACAGGTATGCCATTAAAACAAGTTGTTAACACTGCCCTCGAAATTGGACTGAGGAATTTTAATAGCCAGCAATCGAAAAAATATAAGTTAAAGACGTTTTCCCTGGGCGCACCATTGATCGCAGATATTGACAAAGCATTGAAAATAGCTACAAAGATGGAAGATGATGAGATCATAAGAAAGCTGGAGGTCAGGAAATGAAAGTCATAGATTTGAATATCCTGATTTATGCCATTAATAAAGATGCACCAGATCACCAACAGGCCAGAAAATGGTGGGAAAACTGTTTAACCGAAATCGAAGCAATTGGGTTACCATGGATTGTGCTTCTTGGTTTTCTACGTATTACTACCAATCCCAGAGTTTTTACAAATCCTTTGAATCCTAAAGATGCCACCATGTTGATCGATGACTGGCTCAAACAACCATCGGTCGAAATCATTTCACCGACTGAGCGTCACTGGGAAATTCTAAAAAAACTCATTTTGCAATTAGGAACAGCATCCAACCTGACAACAGACGCACATATTGCAGCACTGGCAATTGAAAACGGAGGGGTCTTATTTTCAACAGACAACGATTTTTCTCGATTTAAGCACTTGAAATGGGAAAATCCTCTACAATTTTGATTGGATATCGCTTCTCTGAACGTTTCTGGATTACTACAATCACTAAGCGTCGATATCAACAACGACCGATGATGCTTCAATTAAAGGGTAACCGTGTTCAGTCCTGTTTTGATAGCGCCGATTAAAATGCAGCATATCAGGACCGCACCCCATTGCCATACATTTAAATGGTAAGCAAAAATATAGTCCAGTAGTGTCATTTTAATTAAATGCGATTGTCAACTGTATAAAGTTAGGCTTCACAAAAGCCTGAGGGGGCATTTGAAGTCATATTTGCAATCTTTTTCCCAGGTATCATCCTATTTGTCGAATGGCTGAAGCTGCTGAGTAGATGGCGTCTTTGATGGTTCCGGGTTTAGTACAATCACCAATGGTCATTATTTTAAAATTGCAATTTGAAAACTCATTGATCAACCCTTGCTCAGGTTCAATACCAGTTGAAATAATAAAGGTATCGGCTTCAATTTGTTTTGTTTTCTCGGAATTCATCTCCAAATAGGTGAGCGTATTGTTGTTAATCACTTCCGGTTTAGCCTTTGTAATCATGCGCACCTGGCTTTCCTTCAACCGAATCATTAACAGCGCCCGGTTTCCCCATTCTTCGTCAATTGCCACATCATCTAAAAACTCAATAATGGTAATGTCCCGTTTGAGCGCAGGTTCAGTCCGGTTTAATACTTTGTAGGCGATGTCAGGTCCCTGCCCCTTCATTCCCTGGCATTCGATTTCCACATTTTTCCCTGCCAGGTACTCAGCTGTTTCACACCCCACGCTTCCGCCACCAATGATGACTATTTTTTCTCCTACTTTTTCAGGGCAGGACAGTGCTTCCCAGGCAGACATCAGGTTTTGACAACCCTTGGTTGGAAAAGGCGCCCTTTTGGGTTTGGCACCGATTGCAATGATGACCACGTCGGGATTCATATTTTCGATGACGGTCCGGTTGACGGTCTTATTTAACTGAACCTCAATGCCCAGGGTTTTGATTTTGTTTTTCTGATAGTTCAATAAATGGTGAACCTCTTTAAATGGAGGCTTAATTGCCAGATTCAATTGTCCACCCAGTCGATCTGTTTTTTCCAATAGCGTAACCCGATGTCCCATTTTTTTAGCTGAGATCGCAGCTTCAATACCAGCTGGGCCACCACCAACCACCACAATGTGTTGAGAATTTCGGGTTGCCGTTAACTCAGGAAAAAACTGTTCTCGTCCGGTTGTAACGTTGACCGCACAATGAACATCCAGGTTCTGGCTGACTCTTGTTCCACAGAATCGGCAACCAATGCATTTGCGAATTTCATCAGGACGGTTTTCATATATTTTGGCAGGGAATTTAGGATCACCTAAAAATGCCCGGCCGAACGCGATCATATCAGCCGAACCCTCGTTCAATACTTTTTCAGCAAAATAGGGATCGTTGATTCGCCCGACCACAATCACCGGAATATCAACCGCTTGTTTAATTGCTCTCGCAGTGGGAACAAACATACCTTGGGGAACAGAGGCGGGCCCGGAGATAAAAATACCGGAGTCATAAATCCCTGAAGCAATATGAAGACTGTCAGCCCCAGCTTCCTGGAAGTATTTGGCTAACTGAATTGATTCTTCTACATCCAATCCCCCCTCAATAAGCTCCTTAGCACTATAGCGCACTGATACCATAATATGCGATCCCAGTCTAGCTTTCACTCCTTTGATAATATCAACCACCATCTGGGCTCGATTAATCACGGAGCCGCCGTAAATATCAGTCCGTTGATTGAAAAAAGGAGAAATAAACTGATTCAGCAGGTAACCATGGGCAGCATGAATTTCAACTCCATCGAAACTAGCGCGATAGGCTCTTTCTGCTGTTTCGACAAACTGCTGGATTAAGTCTTCAATTTCAGTGATTGTCAGTGGTTCGGGTATACCGCCTATGGCTTTTGATCCAACGTCAGAAGCCGACACCAGCTTTCCGAAAGCAGCTTCATTACCAGAGTGCTGAATCTGCAAAAATGTCTTCACGTTATAGGCTTTAATGCGTTCTACAAGAGTGGCAAACCCTGGAATATAGGCATCATCCGATAAACGCGGTTGACAGGCCATATTTTTCACATCCGGTACAACCCCTGTAGCCTCCACAACAATTAATCCTACACCATGTTTGGCTCGTTTTTCATAATAGTTGATCATTTTATCAGTAACTTCACCGTTAGGGCCTGCAAAACCGGTGTTCATTGGGGCCATCACAATACGGTTTTTAATATGGGTCGTTCCAATAGTTATTGGTGTTAGTAGATGATCGCAAATTGTTGCCATTGGGATGTCTCCTATAATAAAAATTATGCATTAGCCCTTATGATAAATTGGATTTATTTTTAAGTGGTGATTTTTGGGTAGGTGTATCGAAGAAAGTGAATGAAGGAACACCACACGCTGGCAATCAATCTGCTGGTTCCTTCAATGATCATTTAAGGCTTTCTTTACGATTGCGTTTTTTGGATGATACCATCATTCACTTTTTAGGTCTTTTAAGGGACCCTCAGGGGGCTTGATAAACTCAAGAACAACGCGATCAGGGCCGTAAAAGTAGCAAAATCTTTCACCGGTTGAAGAATTCATTACACCCGGAGAGATAAATTCCACGCCCTTTGACTTTAATTGCTCATAATAAGCATCAGGATCAGACACGTTAAATGCCACATGTGCCACCCCAATATCGTTGGGTTTGGCATCCGCAGGCATGGGTTTGCTGTGGGGATTAACATAATGTAACAGTTCAATGATGGTATCGGCATCCCGCAATTTCAAATGCGCCAGCATGATTTTAGCACCGGGTACACCCACGCCTTTTTCGACAAGTTCGCCAGAGCAATCATCCACCCTTTGTGATAATTCAAATCCCAGGACATTACAATAAAAGTCGATGGCTTGCTCCATGTCACTGACGATAATTCCCACATGTTCGATGTGATTTGGTTTTGTGTTGTTCATTTAATTTACCTTTAGCTAAGCCGTAATTCTTACATGACTCACGGCTTTTTCCTTGTTTCAGATTAAGTGAAATCCAGCCCACCATTCACGTTGATTAATTGACCGGTGACATATTCACCGGATTTAGAAGCCAGCCACATCACCGTACCCGCCATATCCTTTCCGTAACCATAGCGGCCTAAAGGAATCTCATCCAATTCGAGCTGCTTCATCTCTTCAAAGGTAATCCCACGTTTTTTGGCATCATCTTCAACAAAGGCCCAGTGCATTTCCGATGAAGCTAACCCTGGACATAAAGCATTAACATTAACATTGTAGGGAGCCAATTCCAATGCCAACGCTTGCGTCATGGTATGAATTCCCCCTTTAGAGGCACCATAAGAGGCTGAACCGGCATGACCGACTTTACCAAAAAATGAGCCAATATTAACAATCGTACCACTTTTCTGTTTAATCATTTGCAACGCAGCATATTTACAGCCGTGAAATTCACCTTTTAGGTTTACTGATAAAATCTTGTCTAACTTGGCCATATCCGTTTCCCAGACATTACCAGTATCCATGTGCATGCCGGCATTGTTGACCAAAATATCTAACTTTCCGAACTTTTGAACAGTAAAATCAACCAAGGCTTTAACGGCAGCTTCATCGGAAACATCCGCAGCTTTAGCATAAACCTGTGTATCCGGATAAACTTTTTGAACCTTTTCACAGGATTCATCCAGGATGGGTAGAATGTCGCTCATCACGACATGAACACCTTCACTGGCCAGCGTTTCCGCAGTACCAAAACCAATTCCTCTAGCAGCACCTGTTACGATGGCAACCATGCCTTTCACATTTCTAAAATCACTCATCTTTTTTATTCTCCTTTTATTGATTATATTAGTACTTCTCTCTTCAGTAATAGGCCACCAACAAAAGTACTCTCAATAGACATTCTGGTTGTTTCTCCGATATCAAGAGACCTCTATTATTCTGAAAGCGTTACTGAAGAGAGTAAACGATTGTTCGACTCAGGTTTACGGTAACAAATTTCCGACACAAGGACATGAGATCAGATTTTTTGATGGAAACTTACTCAACATCCGGCATCCATCCTTCTCCACCACGATCATCTCTTCAATTCGGGCACCGTCATTACCTGATCCGGCATAGGTCTCCAGCGCGAAGACCATTCCCTCTTGTATGATTTCAGGATGATCCATGGAAAACATTCGACTGATCACTGGTTTAGCCCAATGGGTTATCCCGATACCATGGCCCAGTTGCAGGGCAAAGGCTTCTCCTTCAGTCGCCAGACCCAATTCCTGAGCAGTGGGCCAGGCCAGGGCGACGTCAGCAGTGCTGACACCGGGTTTAATCAGATTTACCCCGGTAAAGAGCCAGTCATAAGCTTTCTTGTAGACTTCCAGTTGTTTCTGGGAAGGTTTGCCGATGACAAAGGTCTGGTAATAGCACGTTTTATAACCGTTAAAAATGCTGACGACATCAATGAAAAGCATATCGCCCATGCGTAAGAAACGGTCCGAGGCATCATGGGGGTGGGGAAAAGAACGGTTACCACTAATCACGTTAATATTTTGAATCTCTTCAGCACCCAGTTCATACATCTTTTTTCGCATCATACCGTTGATTTCATTTTCCCTCATTCCCGGACGAGCGGTATTGACTACTTCCCAAAAAGCCGCTTCGACAATAGCAATGGAGGTCTCAATCAATTCAATTTCTTCAGGTGTTTTGATGGCCTCAGCCTCGAGAATCGTTTGCTGTGCATCAACAATAGTGATCCCTTCTTCCTGCAGTGCCAGTAAAAATGGAATTTCAGTGATATCCATTCCCAATGCTTCTTTTTCAACACCAAATTTTTTCAACCAATCAGCAATCATACCTGCAAATTTTTTAGCGTTTTCATAGACAACCGGTTTGGGAAATGAACCTCGCATACCACCCACAAATGGATAGATATGATCTTTTATCCAGGGCGAAAGTCTTTTCTTGGTTTCAATGGCACTGCCCACTTCGAAAAGAATAGGTTCCTGATCCGCAACAAACAGACAGGATCTGGCAAGCTTGTTATTGGTCCAGTCATTCAGCTTGGTACTGGTAATGTAGCGAATGGTATCAGGATCAAAGCATAATAGGGCTTTCATCCCATCTTTTTTCATCTGGTCGTTCATTTTTTGGCGTCTGTCGGTTCGTAATTTGGCATAATCGATTCTTATTTCACTATCGGTTGCCATGGTTCCTAAGGTCATTTTATAATCTCCTGTTTTATAGGTTTGTTTTCGTGCAATTTTTTGGTGTTTTAGTAGATTTAGCTTAATGCATATGCCATCCACCAGTGACATTGATTGATTGACCAGTGATATTCTTAGCTAAATCCGAGGACAGATAAGCTACCATAGCACCGATATCCTCAGGTGTTTGAGGTCGTTTAAAAGGAATTGGTTCGCAAAACTCCTGAAAAACCTGATCAATGGTTTTCCCCTGTTCTTTGGCCATGTCAGGTAACTGGGCTTCCCAAAGCGGTGTGCGTACAACTCCGGGACAGACAGTATTGATAT
>Ga0233431_1003187_pt1 | contig 20374 bp, 17 predicted proteins | sample SI_118_April2016_FD_179867 | JGI IMG/M metagenome (GOLD analysis project Ga0233431, IMG submission 179867) | Seawater microbial communities from Saanich Inlet, British Columbia, Canada - SI_118_April2016_200_MG | ecosystem: Environmental > Aquatic > Marine > Inlet | place: Canada: British... | reverse complement strand
CTCTCCGTTAACCTTTGTTAATCTTGAACTCAATAATTTTAATCCTTGTTCCATAAAATTATTTATTAATTAGGCTTTAAAAGGTTTATTGTGGTAAATCACAGTGTTCTTAATTTTATATCTACTGCTTCCCCTACCTCATTTACAAAATCAAATGGATCTGGCATTGATTCCGCATGTCTTTGAGCATATTGTACTGCAAAAGCATAAACTCTTTCGGATAGATTTTGTCTATCTTCATTAATTGTTCCTAAAATCCCTTCTAATTTCATTCTGTCTTGAATTAAAGCTATAGTTAAATTATCGTCACAATGATTTGGCAATAACGCAACTCTCCCTAAACCCATTCCTTCTAGTATTTTTTCTCCTTCTAAATTAGTGGTTATTTTATATGGTATCATTGAGCTTGGATCATTTTCTTTCAAATAAATAGTCGGTCTCATTTCTTCTTGGTTTTTCATAGATATATTAACCTATTTTGATTTTTAAGGATTATTATACTATAAACTATATTAATTGATTTTCAAAAGGAATTATTTAAAATTTTAAACGCTAGATCATCCCTAGAAGATGCTCTCGTTGGTCTCTTTTTTATTTTTGTATTATATAAATAACGAGGAATAGTTGAAAATAAAATTTGAGTTGATGCAAAACCTAAACTTAAAAGATAACCAATACCATACGTTGGATAATCATTCTCCATTTTACAATAAATCTTCTTCAGAAACTACTACAAAGTCCCCAACTGCAATTACTGAATTATAAGGAACCAAAGCTTCTTTTGCAGAAGTTCTTTCTAAAGATAAATTAGAAGTATATGTTGTTAAATCTTTTAATACAACATGAATTAATTCTCCTGTTCTAGCTTCAAAAGTAATATCTTTTACAATTCCTAATTTTTTACCCTCTTTTGTTACAACTTGTTTTCCAAGTAAAGATTTGAAAGGTTTTTTCTCCATAGTGACTTTACTCCTAATTAATTTATAAATGTTTGTGTGATTTGATATATAGGTTTCTAGACGGAAAACTTAATTTTTCATGCCTATTTTGTATTTATGACTGTTTAAACAGCTGTTTGTCTGTTTGTTTAGTGTTTGTTTGTTTGTTTGTTTAAATAAATATATTAATAATATATCATTTATTTAGTATAAAGACAGTGACCCCTTGGTTTCTCTTGGAACTCTTTTATAAAAAAAGAAGAAATCTCCACATGCAATTTTATTATATATTATTTATAAATATTTATATTATATATTATATATATTATATTATAGTATATAGTAGTATATAGTAAATCTTATTCTAATTTTTAATTTTTCTCGTATATAAAGTTCGAGTGGAAGTGAAGGGGTGAGAGATAGTAATAGTATTTTCCATAAGAAATGGAGGTTATTAAATTATTGTTTCTATTGTAGTAATATTTATATAGTTAAGACTTCTAAAGTTGATTAATGGGTGTTAAATTAGATGGAATTTTTGCAAGTGCGATAGATAATACTATTTTTAAGGATAAATCAGTTCTTCAGACAAGATATACACCTGAAAACATCCCACATAGAGATGAACAGATAAAGGCTATTGCTAGTATTCTAGCTTCTTCTCTAAGATTAGAAAGACCGAGTAATCTTTTTGTTTATGGAAAGACAGGTACTGGTAAAACACTTAGTGTTCAATATGTCCAAGATGAACTTCTAAAAAAGGCTAAACAACTAGATGTTGAACTTAATTTTGAATATTTAAATTGTAAGCTTAGAAAAGTAGCTGATACAGAATATAGGATACTTGCAGCGTTAATTGAAAAAATGGGTGGAAAAATTCCAGCAACAGGGCTTCCAACTGACAAAGTATGGAAGAAATTTATTGAGATGGTGGATTCTAAGAAACAATTACTAGTTCTTGTTTTTGATGAGATAGATCAAGCGGTTCAAAAGATGTCAGACAATTTTCTTTATTCTATGACTAGATTAAATCAAGAATTAGAAAATGCACAAATTGCACTTATAGGAATTAGTAATGATGTAACTTTTTTAGATAATATTGATCCTAGGGTACGAAGTAGTCTTGGAGAAGAAGAATTCGTTTTTCCACCATATAATGCAATTCAATTACAAGATATATTAAATGAAAGATGTGAAATAGCATTTAGAGAAGGTATAGTTGAACCTGGAGTTACTGCTAAATGTGCTGCTTATGCTGCTCGTGAACATGGGGACGCTAGAAGAGCACTTGATTTACTTAGGATTGCTGGAGAATTGTCAGAAAGAGACCAAAAAGAGAAAGTTTTTGAAGAATATATTGATTTAGCTAATCAAAAGATAGAGAAGGATAAAATACTAGATATTACTGAAACCATGCCAAAACAACATCAATTAGTTTTATTTTCAATTATTGAACTTACTAAACAACAAAGAGACAAGAAATTAGATAAATTTTTTACAGGCGATGTTTATAATTCATACCAGGATTTATGTATTCGAACAAAGACAGATTCTTTAACACAAAGACGTGTCAGTGATATATTAGCAGATATTGACATGTTGGGTATAATTAATGCAAAAGTTATCAGTAAGGGGCGCCATGGAAGAACTAGGGATATTAGGCTAGCCGTTCCGAACAATCTTTTTGAGAAGGTATATGACCAGTTAACTGAGAGTTTGGTATTATAGGTGTTAACATGGGGCTTAAGGGAAGTTTTGTGAACGTAGTGAGCAAAATTTGGGAGAGCGAAGTACAACAAGCGAACCCTTTAAGCCCTGTTAAATCCGCCGACGAACGAAGTGAGGAGAGTGCAACGTGCCCGAGCGGAATGAAATGGAGCGAAGGCGTTCAAGTGCCCGAACACCAAAAAATATATAATCCATTTAGTTTATTACTTAGTTATGAAAAGGAAAGTTGAAAGTCAATATGACAAAATAGCAAGAGATTATCAAAAAAATCTCAAAGACACGAGCTATTATGAGAAAATAACAGCCAAATTTTGCTCTAAAGTGAAGGGTAAAATCTTAGATGCGGGTTGTGGTAATGGGGTTATTACAAATTACATATTCCTAAAAAATTCTCAAGTAACTGGAATAGATATCTCTCAGGGAATGATTCGTGAAGCTCAAAAGCGATACCCTAAAATAAAATTCCAAAAGATGAGTATGAAAGAATTAAGCTTTAAAGATAATTCTTTAGATGGAATTTTCTGCTTTCAAGCTTTTGAGCATATTCCACCAAAGGAACAAGAAAAAGTATTAGGGGAATTTTTTAGAGTATTGAAAGAAGATGGAATTTTGATGTTTAACACAAACAATAGATTTTACCCGAAACGATTCTTATTAGCAATATTAAATAAAGTAAAGTATCCAAGATCAAAATTTGGCGAAATTGATATTGACGGGAAAACACAAACATATAGATATCTTTCAACTTTCCCAGAGTTAAAGAAAAAATTGGATAAGATTGGCTTTAAAATATCTTCTCATGAAAATCCAATTTTTGCTAAATGGATTCAGATTTGGACAATTAAGGGTTCGGGCACTTGAATTGCATTTAACATGGCGTAATCCCAAATAAACTTGGGATTACACCCCTATAACCGGCATAAACATAAATTTATGTATTTATTTTTCCAATATTCCGTCGCTTTGTGGTGGGTAATTTTACCCTAGTTTTCGAAATATTATTATTTGTTCGGTATTTTTGAATATCTTTGATACAATTTAATCTCTCAAATCACATAAATCCTTATAAACTATATTGTCTTTTTAGTGATATAAAATACTGAGGCCAAGATGCTTTCATCTGTAGTGCTTCGCTTTTGGAAAAATGGGTAATGAATTATTAAAAGAGTGCATGAAACGAGGGTTCCTTCTAGACCGTAGTATTATGGATATATTTAATGAGTTATCTGAAGAAAATGGATTTGCATTACTTGATATTATTTTAAAGATCAATTTAAAGAATAAAATACTTAGTAAAAAAGCTTTGGAAGAAAATTTAGATTTGATAAAACAATCTCTTTTGAGCTCTGGATCTATTGACTTTATTTCTGAATTTTTTGAAGGACAAATTAATGTTAATAATGGGAATAATAATGTTGAGCAGGTTGAAAACATTAATGCTAATAATAGCAGAAAAAAGAAGTCAGACATTAAAATTATATCCTCGCCTGCGTTTATACAGAGGAAAATTGTTGTAAATGATTTTATAGCTCATTTTAGAAATCGTTATGAAAAGATAAAAGGTATGCTTGAGTCTAAAAATTTGGAAAACTTAACCTCTATTAGAAAAATTGGTAAAAATAAGGGTAATTATACAATTATTGTTAGTGTTTTAAATAAAAGAATTACAAAAAACAAAAATACATTGTTAGATGTGGAAGACATGACTGGTAACTGTAGTGTTTTAATTAATAATTCTAAAGATGATTTGGGTAAAATCGGAAAATCTATTCTACCTGATGATATTGTTGCAATCAATCTGACTAATAGTGGGTCTTTTATGTTTGTAGATGATGTTTTGTACCCAGAATCTGGAATATCTAAAAAAAATAAAATAGATGAAGATATTTGGGTTGCTTTTACGGGTGACTTGCATGTTGGAAGTAAAATGTTTTTGGAAAAGAATTTTTTAAAATTTACTGAGTGGTTAAATGGAAATAATGGAACGGAAGAACAAAAAGAATTAGCGAAAAAAGTAAAATACTTGTTTTTTGTGGGTGACAATATAGATGGTGTTAGTCATTATCCTGGTCAAGAGAAATATTTGGATTTGAAAACAAGTGTTGAACAATATAAACGAGTTGAAGAATTAATTCGTTTAATTAGAAATGACCTTGATATCATTATGTGTCCGGGGCAGCATGATTCTGTATGGGTGGGTGAGCCTCAGCCAATTATTGGTGAAGAATTTGCAAAAGGCCTTTATAAAATTCCAAATTTACATTTAGTTCCGAATCCATCTCTTGTTAAAATAAAAAATAGTTTCAATATTTTAATGTATCATGGTGCGAGTATAAATTATTTTATAGATGAAATTCCAGAAATCAGATCTAAATACAAACACAATAATCCTACAAGAGTTGTTCAAGAAATGCTTAAGCGTAGACATTTGGCTCCGCTTCATGGATTAGCAGATTATATACCATGTGAGGAAGATAGCTTGGTTATAGACCAGTCCCCAGATATTGTTTTAACAGGGGATCAGCATAGAAGTGAAGTTTCAACGAGGAATAATATCTTGTTAGTTGCTAGTTCTTGTTGGCAATCCATTACTCCATTTGAAGAGAAAGTTGGAAATAATCCAGATCCATGCAAGGTTCCATTATTCAATCTAAAAACTAGAGAGATCAAAATATTAGATTTTAGTTTAGACTCTGAAGAAATTTTAGAAGAGAATAAAATAGAAGATGAATTAGATAACTTTGAAAATATTAAGGAGGCAAAAAAATGAACACCAACTCAGAATTTAAAGAGCCTGGGTATTGGGATGTTGAAGGTTATTTGAGCGAAATAGAAAAAGATGTAAGAAAAGAATATGTGGTTGCAAACGAGGCTCGTAAAAAAGGGATAGATCTGGTAGATAGTGTTGAAATACCATTGGCTAGAAGTATGGCAGAAAAAAGTGTTGGGTTAATTAGTACCTTATATCCAGAAATACCATTAGACGATATCACTTCTAGAATGATTGAATTAGAGAAAAAGCATGGTCAATTAGATACAGCTGTTAGTTTTTTAATAGCTAAAGAAATTGCTGAAGAAAAGTTTTGTAAATTTGAAAATCAGATGCAGGCAATTGACTGTGGAATTAGAGTTGGTTTTGCCTACATAACACTAGGTGTTGTTGCCTCGCCTATAGAAGGATATACGGGAATTACAGTTAAAAAACGAAAAGACGGTGGAGAATATTGGTGTGCTAATTTTTCTGGTCCAATTCGTTCTGCTGGTACTACTGCTACTTGTTTGGTTTTAATGCTAATTGATTTTTTGAGAGAAAATTTTGGCTATGGTAAATATGATCCAACAGAAGAAGAAATTAAGCGATATATAACTGAAAATACAGATTATCATGAAAGGGTTACAAATTTGCAATATTTCCCAACAGAAGAAGAAATGGAATTTTTGGCTAGAAATATCCCAATAGAAATAGGGGGTGATCCGACTGAAAAGAGAGAGGTGAGTAATTACAAGGATTTGGAAAGAGTTGAGACTAATTTTATTCGTGGAGGTATGTGTTTGACATTTAGTGAGGGGTTGGCTCAGAAGGCGGAAAAAGGAATTGGACGGCTAAAGTCTGTAAAGGAAATTGGACTAAAGGTTAGTGGATTTGATTTTTTGAATAAATATTTGCAAATTCACAGCAAGAGAACAAGTGGTGGAGAAGACACTATCGCGACTTATATCAAAGACTTGGTTGCGGGAAGACCGGTTTATGGGCATCCAGGCAGAAGTGGTGGGTTCCGATTTAGATATGGTAGAAGTAGAACTGCGGGATTTAGTGCTGTTAGTATTCATCCAGCTACAATGGGAATCACTAATAATTTCTTAAGTCATGGAACACAGCTTAAAATTGAAAAACCAACAAAGGGGTGTATTATCACTTCATGTGATTCAATTGAGGGCCCAATTGTAAAGTTGAAAAATGGAACTGTTAAAAAAATAAAAACATTAGAAGAAGCTCAAAATATTTATGAACAGGTTGACGAAATTGTGTATTTAGGGGATATATTATTCCCATTGGGGGATATAATTGATAGAAATGCAAACCTAGTGAATCCTGGATATGTGGAAGAATGGTGGATTTTACAATTAAAAGAAAGATTAAAAATTAGTGGAGACAAAATAAACCTTGACTCTTTAAATGATTTGAGTTTGGAGAAGGCAATTCATTTTTCTGATAAATATCATGTACCACTTTATCCAAAATATATTTTTTATTGGACTCAAATAAGCTCAAAAGATTTTTTTTGGTTATTGGACTGGATTCGTAATTCTGTTTGGAGAGGTGGCCAGAACGGTAATCTGCTTTTACCATGGACTAGTATGGTTAGAGAAAAATTTGCAGAGGGGAAAAGGGCCTTGGAGATTTTAGGAGTAGAACATGAAGTGGTGTTTGATAACATTGTGATTAGGGGAGAAGAAGCCAAGGCATTGCTTTTGAATTTAGGTGTTCCTCAACTAATAGATGGCGAAAAAGTAGGTAGCGGAGCAAGTTTGGATTTCAAGGAAGATGAAAACGTTTTGAAAAAGGTTAATGAATTTTCAAATTATAAAATAAGAGATAAAGCTGGTGAATTTATTGGGGCTAGAATGGGAAGACCTGAAAAGGCAAAACTTAGAACATTAACTGGAAGTCCTAACGGGCTTTTTCCTGTGAATGAACAAGGTGGAAGACTAAGAAGTGTGAATGAAACTCTTAAAACAGGATTCATTAAGGGGTCTTGGCCTATCTATTCTTGTGAGTGTGAGAATGAAACAATTTATCCTACTTGTGAAAAATGTGGTAAGAAAACTAATCGACAATATTATTGTAGAGAGTGTAATTCCAAACTAGATTCTCCTTGTGAGAAGCATGAACGATCTACCTCCTACAACTTTAGGCAAATTGATATTAAACACTATTTTAATTCGGCTGTTGAATTGCTTGGATATAAGGATTTCGAAATACCACCTTTAATTAAAGGAGTTCGTGGGATGCCATGTAGAGAAAATGATTTTGAACATTTAGGAAAAGCAATCCTTAGATCTAAGTTTAATTTGAAAGTAAATAAAGATGGAACTGTTCGTTATGATTGTACGGAAGTCCCGATCACGCATTTTAAGCCTAAAGAGATTGATGTGTCTATTGAGAAGATAAAGTCACTAGGTTATTTGGAAGACATATATGGAAAAGAATTAATTGACATAAATCAAATATTGGAATTAAAACCACATGATGTTATATTTCCTTCTTGTCCAGTCACATTAGATGAACCGGCTGATGAAGTTTTCTTGAATATTTCTAAATTTGTAGATGAGGAATTAAAAAAGCTGTATGGAATGGAGAAACACTATAATTTAAAGATTAAGGATGACCTTATTGGGCAGTTAGTTGTGTGTATGGCCCCCCATAATTGTGCAGGAGTGATAGGTAGAATTATCGGGTTTACAAAAATGCAAGGGCTTGTTGCTAGTCCATATATGCATGCTGCAATGAGAAGAGATTGTGATGGAGATGAAGCAGCTGTTATGTTGCTTATGGATGTACTATTAAATTTTAGCCGTAAATTTTTACCAAGCCATAGAGGTGGAACTCAGGATGCACCGTTAGTCTTAAATGCTAAAATTCAGGCAGGGGAAGTTGATGATCAAATTCTTAATCTTGAAACATGTTTTAATTATCCGCTAGAACTTTATAGTTTAGCAGAACAAGGTGCACATTCTAGTGAAGTTCTTGTTGAAACTGTGAATACTAGGCTAAAAAACAAAATTTGTCCGTTCAGCGGAACCGGATTTACCCATGATACCAATGACTTTAATTCAGGTGTTCTTAATGGTGCATATAAAATTTTACCAACAATGAAAGATAAGGTTGATGCACAAATGGAATTAGTCGGAAAAATTAGAGCAGTAGATAATGACGATGTGGCTAGACTCGTTATAGAGAGGCATTTTATACGAGACATTAGAGGTAACTTAAGAAAGTTTTCTCATCAGCAATTTAGGTGTGTTGCTTGCAATGAAAAATTTAGGCGTCCACCTCTTATCGGGAAGTGTACTAAGTGTGAAGGAAAAATAATTTTTACAATTAGTGAAGGAAGTATTAAGAAATATTTAGATCCAGCATTAGAATTAGCGAATAAGTATAATATCCCTAAATATACAAAAGAAGGAATTGAAATTACTAAGATGTATATAGAGAGCATTTTTGGTAAAACGACTGAAGAGCAAGTTGGGTTGAAGGATTTTATTAGTTAAAAATAAGGTTTATATATGATTTTTATTGTAAATAATTATGAAATTAAAGTTAATCATGAATGATTCTCCAAAATACCCAGAATGCAAGACACTTCTTGTGGATATGGAAGATTTAAATTTAAATTTAAAAAATAAATTTGTTGTTAATAATAAAATTTTGGATTTAAAATCAGAATTTCATATAACTCTTGTTGGAAATGATGATGCTTTATTGCTTAAAAATAAATTTATCGAAATTTCCAACAAAGATGATCTTGATAGTGAGTATTCGAATCTATATGACGAGATTCAAGAACTAGTCAATAATTCAAAAATAAGTTTTGTTGATGAATTTCATATATTGGAGAAAAAATATTCTGAAGAAGAAATAAGAATCTCTGTCGTTCAAATTATTAAAACAGATATTATTGAAAAATTTAGAAGGTTTCTCAAAGATAAATATAGAATAGATCTCTCTGAGAGTTATCCAACCCCACATATTACATTATATAAGGAATTAGTAAATAGGGGTATTGGCCTTTATGCAAAGGAAGATCTTGAAAAGTATTCTATTAAAAAAATGTCTAGTTTAGAATAAATTCTTTCTTTCCCCTATCCAACTTATTTAGAATAAGCTTATAAATTTCATTTTGTTAAGATAGGCATGCAAAAAAGGTCAGAATTGCAAGCAAGCCCTCTCATGATTTTCTCACAAGGCTCAAAAAAAAGAGGTCAGGTTATTTTAATTTCTGTAATTGTTGTGCTGGTTTTGGCTATTGGTGTTTTGAGCTATCTTTATTTTTCTTTAGATAAAGATGTGGATGTTGATTGTGGAGAAGGAAAATATGATTCCGAAATTAATGCCTGTGTTTATCCTATTAACATAAATTCAAGTAAGGCTTGTCTGGATGGATTTGTGTTTAATGAAAAATTATTGGTTTGTGAAATGTTTGTCCAATATCTAGCCGATTGTGAGGGTGTTTTTAATAAAACTACCAATATTTGTACGATTTCTCCAGGTGAGAATTATATTTGTGAAGAAGGAAGCCTGGAAGAAATTGATGGGGTATTGAGTTGTGTTGTTGAAATAGATATTGATGATAATGCCAACGTTACTAATAATGATAGTGGTGAAAGTTGTTCTCAATTGAGTGGAGATATTTGTTCATCTGTAGAAGTTTGTTCTGGTGGTTTTATTTTGGCGAATGATTCAATTAGATGCTGTGATGGGAGTTGTGAGGTTCCTAGTGGGGAGGTAGATTATGAAAATAGTCCTTTCGCTTTTTATGGTATAGGTGTTTCCCAACAGGAAGCAGAAGATATTGCCAGCTTAAATGTTCACTGGGCAGCTGCAGAAGATTTTTTCCCATATAAATGGAGAGAAGATTTAGCTAGCCTACCATATGCCAATCTTATTCAAAAAAATATTAATTTTATCCCCACCTCAATTCCATTTTTTGAAAAAATCCCGGATCAGAGGTTGCAAAATTGGGAAGATTATTATTACGATTTAAAAGAAGCCTTAGAAAATAATTCCAACATAAAATATTTACGTGGAGTTGACGAGCCCGAATGGTCTCAGGGTGATGAATCAATGTTGCCTTGGGAAACTGCCATATATACTAGACTTACTTACAAAGCTGCAAAAGATGTTAATCCTGAAATAAAATTTATGAGTTCGGGAATGGCGGATTTTGATATAGAATATACTGATTCAATGTATTGCAGTAATTCCAATTGTTATTATTATAATTATTTAGATGAGCTTGAAGAACTTGAAGAAATAGAAAACAATCCGAGTACATATAACTGGCAAATTAATCCCTATGACTTAACTCAAGAAGAATTTAGCATAATTTTCGCACCTGATAATTATTCTAAATACATGGATGGTCACCATTTTAGTAATTTTGATTCACTCTTAGACCAATATAATTACCGTGAAAAACCAGAATATTATATTGATATTATAAAACGGTTATTTATCTCCTTCGGATATGAGGATCTTGACTATTGGAATACACAAACTGGCACACACACAGGAATTCCAAAAGATATAGATCCAAAAACTGGCTTAATTGAACCTTCTGGCCCAATTCAAACCGAAAATAATCAGGCAAATGTCCTTTTGAGAAAATATGTTTTTTCAATTTTCCTAAAATATGATAAAATATTTTGGTGTGAAGTAGAAGAAATTAGTGCATACCTGGAAGGGGAACACTATTTTGATAGAACTGGGCTAATTCATAATGGACTTGGAAGTGAAGATCTCGGAGCAAGAATAAAAAAGTTAGGTTATTATTCTTACAAACTAATGGTGGAAAAGTTAGAAGGAAGTGATTGGGATAATGTTGAAGAGGTTTATGCTCAAGATGAGGTCTATGTCTACAAATTTATGAAAAATGGAGAACCAATTTATGTTGTTTGGTGGGACTACTTCGAAGAACCAAGCTTAACGGAAAAAACAATCAGTTTGAATGATCTAGGAATAACTGAAGCTGTTATAGTTACAGAATCTATACCTCATTTTGAAAATGGTTTGGAACTGCAAAATAGTGGTGAGGTTTATCCTGATTTCTTTGGTGTAGATATAAGTTCAAGTGTGATTACATTGGGACAGAATCCAGTTTATTTAGAATAAGCCCCCTCCATTGTCCCCACTACATAATCCTTACCACTTGTTCAACTCTATAGTGATTCTAGGTATTTTATCACCATAATGAATTTAAAGAAAAATGACCTTTATACTATATGGGATTTACTCACTTGCATTTACATACAGAATATAGCCTGTTGGATGGTGCTACAAAAGTAAAGGAGTTATTCCCTAAGTTGAAAGAACTAGGAATGGACTCTGTTGCAATTACCGAGCATGGGAATATGGGGGCCGTTATTAAAAAATATAATTTGGCAAAGCAAGCAGGCGTGAAACTGATTTTTGGATTTGAGCCTTATATTTGTGAGGACCATACTGTCAGGGACAGATCAAAGAGGAACTTCCATTTAATATTACTTGCAAAAGATCTTGAAGGTTATCAAAATTTAATCAAGCTTGTTTCTATTTCGAACAATGAGGGGTTTTATTATAAGCCAAGGATTGATAAGAAACTTTTAAAAAAATATTCTAAGGGGCTTATCTGTATGAGTGCATGTATTGGAAATGATATTGCTCAAGCTGTAATGGAAGGGAGTGAAGGATTGGCTAGAAAATTAATAGAAGAGTATCTGGAAATATTCGGAACGGAAGATTTTTATTTAGAAGTTCAAAATCACGGAATTAGCCATGAGGCTAAAGTCGCTAAGTTTTATCAAAAGGTGGCGGGAGAATATGGATTAAAAATTGTAGCTACAACGGATTCGCACTATTTGAACAAGGAAGACGCTTATGCTCATGAAGTAATGCTTGCAGTCCAGACAAATGGAACAATGTCAGACCCAAAGCGGTTTAAGTTTGAAGGGGAAGGGTATCATGTGTTAAGCGAGGAAGAGGTTAGAGGGCTTTTCCCCAATAACCCTGAATATGTTGATTTATCTATGGAAATTGCTGAAAAATGTAATGTTGAATTAGACATGGGAGAACCGATATTCCCAGAATTTGAAGCCCCAGAAGGGATGTCCCATAAAGACTACCTGTATAAACTTTGTAAAGAAGGGGTTGACGAAAAATACAAGGATAAAGAAAACTATAAAGAGGCGATAGAGAGAATGGAGTTTGAATTAAGTGTTATTGGCAAGATGGGCTTTGAAGCTTATTTTTTAATTGTTGCTGACTTTATTAATTATGCAAAGGAATTTTGTCAAGTAGGTCCTGGGCGAGGTAGTGGCGCTGGTTCCATTGTCGCATATAGCCTAGGTATCACTCAGTTGGAGCCATTAGAGTTAGGTCTACTTTTTGAGAGATTCTTGAATCCAGACAGAATCAGCCTCCCTGATTTTGATATTGATTTTGGGGATAAAGATATCGTATTAGACTATGTTCGACGGAAATATGGTGAAGATAAAATCGCAATGATTGGAACATTTGGGACAATGTCTGCTAAGGCAGTTTTGAAAGATGTGATGAGAGTTTTTAAGATACCTTTCGAAGATGCTAACGCAGTCACCAAACTTGTCACTGAAAAAACTATTGAGAAATCTTTGAATAATAAAACTGAGGGTGGAAGTTTAACACCAGAGGCTTCGCAATTACAGACTTTAGAAAAAAAGCATAAAGAGATTTTTGATATTGCAAGAAGACTTGAAGGTTGTGTTAGGCACAAGGGGGTTCATGCCTGTGGAGTTGTTTGGGGTAAAAAACCCATATCAGAATATATCCCAACTTATGCTAAGCAAGGAGACATTATTACTCAAGTAGAAGGACCCGATATTGAAACCTATGGGCTAGTTAAATTTGATTTTTTAGGTCTTGAGACTTTAAATGTTATAAAAAAGGTGTTGGACATGACGGGCCACGATGGTAAATGGTTGGAGAATATTCCAATGGATGATGATTCTGTATATCAAATGCTTAGAAAATCTCAAAGTATTGGGGTTTTTCAAATTGAAAGTGAGGGAATGAGAAAAACTTTGAATTTAATTCAGCCAACCTGTTTTGACGATATTATAGCAATTGTTGCCCTTTATCGTCCGGGGCCAATGCAATATCTGGAAGTTTATGCTAATAGAAAACATGGAAGAGAAACAGCGGTTTACCCACATCCATCAGCTGAGAAAATTTTAGCACCAACATATGGTATAATGGTTTATCAAGAACAAGTTATGCAGTTGTCGAGAGCTCTCGCTAATTTTTCTGCGGGTGACTCAGATGTTTTAAGAAAAGCAATTGGTAAAAAGAAATTGGACTTAATGGAAAAAATGGAATCTCAATTTAAGAGTGGTTGTATAAATCATTCTGGGATGGACTCTACAAAAGTTGATCAGCTTTGGGATGATATTGTCAAATTTGCAGAATATTCTTTTAATAAAAGTCATGCTGCAGCTTACGCCCTTATTAGTTATAGAACGGCCTATTTGAAAAAATATTTCCCTGTTGAGTTTTATGCTGCCACAATTTCTTCTTCTGTCAGTAATCCTGATAAATTGTCATTTTATTTAGAGGCGGCTAGAAAAGAAGGGATTGAGATTATGACTCCTGACATTAATACTTCTAAGGAATCTTTTAGTGTTGTTGCGCTGGAGCAAGTACCCTCTACTGAGGGCAAGATGACAGAAGGCAGGGCCAAGACACTTGGGGGTGTACCTTTCATAGGAGATTCAAATGAATCTCGATCTAAAACGGGCAAAGTTATTAGAGTTGGTTTATCTGGGATTAAGAACGCAGGGGCTGAGGCTGTTAAAAGCATAATTGCTAACAGGCCGTATAAAGATTACCAAGATTTTGCCAACAAGGTAGATTTGTCGAAAGTTAACAAAAGGGTCTGTCATAGTCTAATTTCTGTTGGATGTTTTGATGATTTTGGAATTAATAGGTCTAGTTTGTTGGATGTTTATAAGAATGTTCAAAAGACAGATGGAAAAGAAAAGCAAATGACATTGTTTGGTGGAGTTGCGAATGAAATTGAATATCCTGATTTGCCACCAATGTCCCTTCGTGAAAAACTAAAGGTTGAAGAGGAGCTTTTGGGAATTTGTATTTCTGGGCATATTGTAGACACGTTTCCCGGGTCTAACTATGGGACGGTTGAACTTGGAAAATTAAAATATGATATAGATGCGGATGTTTTTGGAGTTGTTAAGCGTTATACTCAAATTATTACAAAGAATGGGGATGACATGGCATTTCTAGATATAATTGATAAGACTAGTGAGTGTCGAGTTACAGTTTTCCCAAGAGACTTTGAGGCGCATTTATCTGGACAGTTGTTGAATGAGGGTGACGGGGTTCGACTTAGTGGTAAGTTGGTTGCGAATAAGGAATACGGAGATGCTTTTGTTGCAAATGAAATTAATGTAGTTAGGGCGGAGGGATAAAGTTAACATGAGCAGATTTGCTATATTAAGACATACAGAGCACCCCACAAGCAAGGACCATTACGATATTGTTATAGAAAAAATTCCTGGGTTAAAAATGGATTCAGAAAAGATTGTAAAATTTGAAACCACCTCAGTTTTAACTAAGCCTAATATCAAAATAAAATATATGGGGCTAATTGGAAAAAAATATTTGCAGTATGAAGGTATTGTGGATGGGAATAGGGGGTCGGTGGAGAAAGTAGATTTGGGAGATTGTGAGTTTGTGGGTAATAACTCTGTTAAATTTAGTGGCAAAATTTTAAATGGGATCTATTCGTTTAAAGGGGCCGGTGGCGAATTTATAAATATCTTGGAATCAAGTGTTCTGTGCAAAGAATAACTTATCCCTTACATCGGCCAGTAATATAATATTGTTGGAATTAATAAACATCCCATTAGTAGACTCTTTCTGACACCAATCATTGTGCACAAGAGTCCTAGGGCTGTTGAAATTAATAATATAAGAAGGCCCATGAACCCAGAAACGATAAACGTGACTGCTATTAAAATTAAAATAGTTATTTTTGAAATATAAGAATAGTTCATTTTGTGGATGTTCTTCGAGATTTGTTTTGAGATAAAAATAGTTAGTGGGATGGATAAAAGAGCTACACTAATAATTGTTATTGATATTGTGATTAGGTCGGAAGGGGTCAGCTGTATTAATTGAGAGATTGCGTTTGCTGAACCCGTTCTGGATTTTCCTATTAGGTAAAGGGTGAAGAACGAAACAGTGAGCACTAAGGTATTGATACTTCCTAATAAAATTAGAAATTGTCTTTTGTCTAATTTGCCTGTGATTTTTGATCCAATTATTGCCGCTTGGCTTGACCCTAACCCTGGGAGAAAAGAACAAATTGGGGAAACAAGCAATGTTGTTATTAATGGCTTAATTGTTTCTTTGAATGAGAAGACCAGACTTTTTGTTGTTTGTATGGGTATTTTCGTGGCAGTTTTGATAGAATATAATATGGTGGATGTTCCAAATAATCCAGTTAGTAGTGGCAAGAGTGGTTCGTTTGTGCTAGTCCCAAGTGTTGAAATCCCGAGAAATCCGGCTAGAGCAAAAATTAGAATACTGCCTGCACGTTTTTTATTGTCTGTGACTAAAAATATTGAAATCCAGATTAGGATCCAAGCCATCATTCGTTCTATATATTGAATGGCGAAAGGTAAAATTATGAAAAGTATTGGAATAATAATTAGCAATAAAATAATTGCGGAGGCTGAGCCGATGAGAGTTAAGATTATTGCTTCGTGCGCTTGGCCCCTTAGTAAAAACTCATGTCCTGGCAAAACTGAAAGAGCGGTATCTTCATCTGGTGCCCCAAGATAAATTGAAGGAATAAAATCTAAGAATGTATGGGTTGTTGCCATAGAAACAATAAGAGCCACTAGTAATATCGGATCAATTTGGGTAGATGTTAGACCAATTAAGCTAAGAAGAATTATTGAAATTAGGTTTGTATGGATTCCAGGGATTAGACCAGTCACGCAACCCAGAAGAAAACCCAGAAGAATCGCAATGATTATTTGAAATATCATTAGGGAATAGAACAAACCAGATTATTTTAATTTAACCAAAGTGATTTTTTCCGCCATAATTTGTTTTTGACCCCTGTATGTTTCTTCTTTTCCAAAAACTTTTATCGTGCGTCCTGTTTCTAGATTGTTATTTAAGCTATCAAACAATATTATAGTTATTTCTTTATCTGTTAGATATATTTTTGTTTGCTTTTCTTTTTCTTCTATCCTAGCTATTTCTCCTGTAATTATTGGTCTGCCTATTTCTGGTAAAATAAATAAAATAAATATCCCCAGGAAAATCAAAATTAACAGAAGTTTTTGAAGCTTTAAGTTGTCCATTAAAAATAGGGTTATAGGTGGTTAATTAATATATGGTATTATTTATTATTGCAAGAATCCTATTTCCTTGGATTTTTTTTCTTTATGGAACTCAGATTTATGCCCCAATACTCCAGCTTTCAATCTATTATGTGTTACATACGCTGCAGGAATTATCTTCTGTGTTTTATCAACTGCAACTTCCATCGCCCTTTTCTTAATGGTTGCATCTACACTTTGAGCTATATCTGCATAATTGAACCCATCAGTTATTTCAACTAATTCTTTATATTTTATTCCACGAGCAACTTTATACCCAGCTCTTTTATTGGCACTTAGGACTGCATGTTGAAATCCAATTAGTCTTTCCTCTGGTTTTGGTAATTCAAAATGATATCTTTTGTCAATTCTTTTAGCCCTAAGAACAGCTTCGTCACAATCCCCAGGTTTGTTTGTCATTAAAATTGCATATGCATTTGGAGTATCGTGTAATATTTGTAGATTTTTCATTAATGTCTCTAATATCTTTCTATCTTCTGAGTGTGATTGTACCCCGTTTGTTCTGCTACCGGCTATGGCATCTACCTCATCTAGAGAGGCAATTGTTATAACTCCTTTATTCGCACACTTCAAGATTGTATCAAAATATATCTGCATTATTTTACTACCCTCATTAATATATTTAGATCCATGTCTCCCCACAGAATATTCAAACACTAATGCGCCAACTTCTGAGATGTCTAGTTTGGCTGGGGTTTGGCCCCTGCTTATTTGATGCTCATATAGCTCCCTTTTTAAATAAAATTCACGATTCAATTCGTTATTAAGAGCCGTGCCCGCTAATGTCTTTCCAGTACCGGGTTTTCCTTCTAACAAAAATGTCTTATCTGTTGAAACTCCCATGGCTCCACAAATAGATTCAGCCTCAAGCCCCATTATAAAATCATCTAAAAATTTTCTTGCAGTGCCAACGACATTTTCAATTCTGGGTGTGTCCTCAAAAGACATACTTCTCATCGACATCCCTTCACTTTGAGCTTCAGATTCATCTTCCATTTTCGTCCGTATTCTATAAAAATATCTTATTATTTAAGTATTTATATTGCGGTGTATATAATAGAGTTATTACTTCGTTTGGAATTCTACGGTGTCTTTGTCTTTGAGTTTGTGATCTAGCCCTACAGTTTGTCCACCGAACTTTGAACTTGGGCCCCAGATTTTTGTGCTTTTTATCTGGTTGGAGAAATATTTCCTAATTTTTTCTGCGGACATTTTAACTGTTGAATCTATTTTTAGTATCATTGGGTCTTCACTTGCAGGTTTCCCGGGTTCTTTGGTGTAAATTCTAATTATAGGGAATGAAGAAAATAGTTTTCCTTTCAATTTTTTAATTTCTAACGCTGATGAATTTTGGGAGAACATTACGAAATCCAGCCCCTTGTGCTTTGACTTTAATGTTGCTTTTATTCTTCTTTTTTCAGCTTCGGTTAAAATATCGGCCTTGTTTAATATCCAAATCTTTTTTGCTTTTGACTTCCAAGCATGTTTTTCTAGTTCTTTAATTTCATCTAATTTGTTAAATACAATAAACAAGGTATCAGTTGAATTTATAATAGATTTATCTTGTCTTGGTATGGGGGCGTCGTCTACTGCCTGAATTTTCGCATCTTCAAATTCTATTATTCCCAAATTCGTTTTAGATGTTGTAAATTGATGCGGGGAAACCTTACTTGTTGAGCCTTTAGTTGTTAATATGTTAAATAGTGTGGACTTTCCTGAGTTTGGAAGACCTAAAAAAACGCATTGCATGTCTCCCTTTCTTATTCCCTCTTTTGTGCTCTTGCCCGACTTTTTTCTCTTCTCTACGCCTCCTTTTAATTTTTTTAATCTGGTGGTCAGGTTTTTCCGCATATTCTCTGAAGATTTATGCTTTGGACATTCTTTCATCATAATTTCTAGGCATACAATTCTTTCTTCGTCAGTAGTCGCGACTTGGAAGTCTTGTTCTGCCCTTTGATAAAATGGAGATTGGTTGGTTGAAGCCATGGTTATCTTTACCCTGAAATATTTATAAATTAGCGGGTTGGTGTATTTGGTAATAAGTTTTTTTTTGTTCTGTTGAAAAAGTTATTTTAAAATATATTCAAATCACTTACTTTTAGGGTTAGAATGGGGAATGAATGGGGTTTGAATAAAAAGAGATGTGGATTAGAGATTTTTAACAGATACTTTTTAGAAAGTTTTATAAAGACTTTTATTCAATTAATTATATTATGGTGAAGTCAAAAAACAATTCTGCTAAGTTGCAAAAAATCAATGTCTTATCTGCAGCGAATATTGTCGCTTTGATTTATTTTGTTTTAGCACCTATTTATTTTCTTGTAACATTGGCGAATAGCTATCTTATTGCAGGAACCTGGGACATCACATTCCTAGATGGCCTAATGAGATTGGTTATGGCCTTGATAGTACTTCCACTTTCTGCATGGATTAGTGTTTCAGTTTTTTCTTTGTTATATAACGTATTCGCAAAGAGAACTGGCGGCGTTGAAATTGTTTTAGGATAAAGATTAAAATAGTTTTATTTTTACACAAATATTTATAGAGTAGCATAGGAATGTTTCACAATAAAGATTTCATGTCTTAAATCGTAGAAGCATTTATAAAGAACTCATGTTTAAGAACTGTATGAAAAGAAGTGTGAGTGCGGTATTTGTGTCTATCCTAGTATTAAGTTTATTATCGGTGGGACTTGTCTCTGCTGGATGGTTTGGGGACACTTGGAATTCTATTACTGGGAACGTGATTGTTGAAAGTGAAAATTTATTGGTTAATGGAGACTTCGGTAGTGGATTGGAGAGCTGGAACCAGGGTTCTGGATCTGTCGTTAATGTTAGTATTGAAGATGGCGTGGCTAAAATTTATGTAAGTGCACCCTCAGAAGGAAACTGTTGGGCTAGTGGACCCAACCCGAGTCATTGTAACTCCATTATTCAAACGTTGACGGGCGACTATAATAACAAAAAATTTAAAGTTCGGGCTGACTTAAAGGCACCAGTTGGAGTTGTAGCGAGTTTAGAATTGTGGGCTGCGCCCTGGGGACAAAATTTAAAGAGCTCTTATAAAAAGTTTAATGGAAATGGCGAATGGCAAACTGTTGAGCTGGATGTTTTAGAGACGGATGACTCACAAGATTATTACTTAAGTTTAAGGTTAGTTGCGTATTCTCCCGACGCTGCAGGAACTACTGTTTATTGGGATAATGTTGAGTTAGTTGAGGTTGTTGAGGAAGAGGATGTTGAAATTGATTCCTGTCAGGATATTAGTGAACCAGGAAGTTATATATTAACGAGAGACATAGACTTTAATTCTAATTCCGGTGCATGTATTACTATTAGCTCTAATGACGTGGTTCTAGAGGGAAATGATTACACAATTTCAAAAATAGGTTCGCCTACAACATATGTCGTTTCTCCAATGGGTATTCTAATTTCTGGTACTAATAATACTGTTAAAAATATAAAATTAAAAAACTTTGCGGGAGGAATTGTAGTCCAAGGAGATGGTAATTCAATTCGTAACAATGAGATCATGGAAGT
>Ga0233431_1003184_pt1 | contig 20385 bp, 14 predicted proteins | sample SI_118_April2016_FD_179867 | JGI IMG/M metagenome (GOLD analysis project Ga0233431, IMG submission 179867) | Seawater microbial communities from Saanich Inlet, British Columbia, Canada - SI_118_April2016_200_MG | ecosystem: Environmental > Aquatic > Marine > Inlet | place: Canada: British... | reverse complement strand
CTTTGGGCGGGCGTGCTCAGTTGCGACCCCGAAGGCGAAATTTTGATACTGGGCTACGTATGTAGAGGTCTAAGTGGAATATTTTCGGACGCGGGTTCGACTCCCGCCGCCTCCACCAATGAATATGAAATGAAATCAGATGGTTAATACTTATTCACTTCCAGGCTTTCGCCCTGCTTTCGCTATAGTTTATGGCGAAAGGATTCGTTATTCTGCGGATAACCCCATGAAATTTCTTCCGAAGTAGTCCTTTATCTTTCCCGCGTCTTTTTCAAGGCCCTCAACATATTCACCGTAAACGTCGTACACCATCTTCTTGGAACCGTGCCCCATCAACTTAACGAGTCTGCTGGGGTCCATGCGCACTGTCAATGCCCAAGCGGCAAAAGAATGACGCGTGGTGTAAGGTACCCTATAAGAAACACCCGCTTTCTTTAACGCCCTCGTCCAAGGATTCTTTCGAAATGAGTCAACATCAAAGGTTCGTCCACTTTTCATTGTGAAAACATATTTTCCTTCGGACCTACTGGAAGCATCACTCAAGTGTTTGCGCAATGAAGCTGAAACCGGCAAATCCCTTTCCCTATATTCGGTTTTCAGTTCGCTCTTCTCATGTTTTCTGACAATGGAGTTCCTAATCAAAATCTGGTTTCCCTGAATATCATCTTTTCGAAGTCCTGCCAGTTCTGATCCTATCATCCCCGTCATGATCATTGTTTCAGCAACTGGGCGGTAGTAGGGGTCAATATTCTTAATGATCCTTTCCCATTCCTCATACCTAAAGACCTGCGGCTTTCTTTTGGGCCTTTTTCGCAGAATTTCTTTATTTTTCTTTAAATACTTGAATGGACCGAATAAATCCCAGTGGTGTTCTTCACAGGCGTCATCCCATATTGCACGAAGAACGATGAGAATGTTCCTTACTCGCGATGCCGATAGTTGTTTTCCTGCGTTCTTGCCTTTCTCGTGAACCAAAGACCCGATAAATTCTTTTAGGGTCACGCCGCTAATCTCCCCGAAAGCCATATCACCAAAATATGGTATCAGGCGATAGTCAATTATTCCATCGTAGTCGCGCTTTTTTGAAGGAGATTCAAGACTGTCTACAAATCTCTCCCTCCATTTGTTCGTATACTCTTCGAACAGTACATTCATTGGTCCCGGGCTATAGAACCGTCCTTCGAGCTTGGCGAAAAAAGCTTTCTCTTTTTCCGATGCACCTGGGAAAGCATCTGCAAAAACAAAAGTCCTATCCGCTACGTTTGCCATGAATCTGTCTAACAATTCTTCTGAAACTTCTCTGTTGGCCGGGGTGTCATCGAGACCTGTAGTTTTCTCTATTCTACGCCCACAGTAATAAAATGAAAGATAAAGTTTCTTGGAGCCAGGTTTCCTTATTACCCTGCCTTTCCCTCTTTTCCTTGTCTCTTTGACGCCGACTTTCAACGGTATGACATTTCCCACTTCATTTTCTCCTCTCTTACATCCCTCCTTTCTGTTTGAATGTCCGTATAGTGGACTATAACTGAAGGAGATCTGTTTCTCAATGATATTCAAAATTTATCTGGCTTTTCCCAGGCGCTGCTGTCTTGATGGCATCTGAACTTTCAGGTTTTTTAGACTTGTCTGATTGCGGTATTGGGTCCTCATGGATAGCCTGTAGAAGGTCTGAACTCCAAATGAACCTCAAAACCCGCCCATTCTGAAAATAATGGCGACCCGGTATAAACTTCCCTGACTTTTTCAGTTCGAATAGCTTCGACCTACCAATTTTCAAACGTTCCAAAACCTCTTCGGTAGAGAGGATTTTTATAGAATCAGCTGATATTTTTTGTGTTTTCATATGAAACAAGTCCTTGGTGTTCTTGCGCATAAAAAGCCCGTTTCGCCTCCAGCAGCAAACCCGTGTTCCGCTGACGTGAAAGTTTTTTCGATGATTTTACCTTGTCTTGTATCTCCGACTTTCGCAGGCGGTGGATATCATAAGGGAGGAGGCACCGAGCAACTAGCTGAGCCTTTTTGAGCTCTTTCCTAGTGAGGAGAAGGTCCCCATGTTCCCGGGAAGTAATTGTTATTCCTTTACGCAGAGTGGATTGCCTCTCAATCCGCCCCTTCGCTCTTTTGAAGGTGGGGAGAGATATCGCCAGATTGCCATGTTGTTGAGAATTAATACGGACATAGCTGTCCACAGAATTTTCCATTTTTTTTCTCCTAAATTTCCCCTTACTAATCTTCAGGCTTGATTGTATTCACATCTTACTAATGCCGCGAAGGCTTAATTCCATGATAGGGCCTATTCGCAATTTTGCAATAAGTTTAGGTGTTTATAACAACTGGTAGTTGTGGCTTACCCCCCGCAAAGACAAACCCTACTATTTGAGCCCTGGAGCTTGAAAAGAATAGGTAAAGTATCTTCTGAGCGATAACTGTTTGTCCTTCCCGACCGCCTTTTTATCTTCAACGGCCTTTCTCTTAATCTCTGCTATTCAAGCAAATATTTCACGGTCACTACATTCAGGATCAATGGAGATGAGGATTCTCCCAGACATCTGATTTAAAAAAGGCTGAAACCAGGTTTCGAACTACTCTTGGTGCTTTGTGATGTTACTGGTGGCACCTTGTTCCGATGTATAGAGCTCATCCCAGTATTGATAAACAAAGTCGAGGATTGGGTGAGAATCTAAGGCATTGGCAATTGATTGAACAGACAGAACAGATGGGTAGGTTTTAAGATCTGGGGGGCATATAGGTTCTAGCAATTATTTGAATTTAAACAGAATAAAGAGGGGGGTAGGTTTTCTTGAATTTTTTAGGAAGTCAGTTCTTGCTTCGACTCCGACGAAGGTGCACCACCCTTTTTGTTAGGGTTAATTAATGTTGCAATCCTTTCTCTCGCGGAATTGCTAAGCTTTTTTTCGTCGTATTGCTTGTTTAGCCAAACTAAAATTTGCTTTTTATGTCCCTGCTTCGAATCAAATTTTCCGTCCTGATAAACCGCCTCCCAAGCGGCTATTGCAATCTTCAGTTCTTTTGAAAAATAGGTGTGTTTCTCATTCAAATATTCTAGATCATTAAATCTTTTATTCCAGAAATCCTTGGTTTCCTGTATATCATCGCAACCTGTTGGTCCCTCAGCGCGGCACTTCTTACAAGTAACGGGTAATGGATCCCAATCCTGATCATCACATTCCAAATTTGTACTTCCACAAAAAGGGCATGGCTTTAACTCTGACATTTTGTCCTCCTAATACCTAGCCGCAACAAAAGTCTTCTTCACAAACGGATTTTCATTCTTTTGAATCTTTTCAATCCTTATACACCTTTCACATTCCCATTCATCAACCGGGTCTTCTTTGTCCCAGGCCTCAAACAGCTTCCTGTTTTTTTTTGAAATGACCCTGTGCCCAGGATATGCCCAATCCATGTAGAAATATGTTCGGGCAATATCCCCGCGTTTAACGAGCTGGTTGATGGACGATTCTCATTGGATAAAGCCTGCTTCCAGTACACTTATCGAATATTGACCTCACAAAGGGCTAAAACCCAAAAAAACCGACGTCATATCACCACCCCACCATAAGTTGTTTTTGCTTATCTGTCTGGTCTAACACTTCGGTGCAGCTTTCCCAATTGATCCGGCCTACATTTTCCTGGTAGCGCAAGGAAAATGGATGACGTTCCGGTACGGCATCGATAATTTGTTTGGCCGCTCTTATGTCGTTTAAGGCCACATTGATCCACACGTCTTCCAGAACGTCTGGAAGCTGGCCGAACATGCTGAAAATATTTTCAAGACGTTCGGATAAGAGTGAATGGACCCGGTCTTCTACAGAGTCCTTGTAACGCATGTTGTAGATCAGAACTTCGTCCCGGACCTGGCCGATTCTCTGAATACGGCCTTTTCTCTGTTCCAGTCTTGTGGGATTCCAGGGAAGATCCAAGTTAATCAGGGTGCTTAGGGCTTGTAGGTTCAGTCCCTCACTGGCAGCATCTGTGCCAACCAGCACTTTCAGTTCATGCGTCTGGACCATGCGTTTGATGTCTTCCTTGGTTTTCTTTTCAAATATGCCGTTCATAAAGATTCCGGATTTTTCGCCACCGGCATACAATCCGATTCTTTCAGGAAAATGCATGCGAGCAAACTCCTCAGAAAGATTTTGGGCTACCCAGAGAGCACTATCGTAAAACTGGGAAAAGATAATGCAGCCCATCTCTTTCCAACCTTCTTTAACCAGAAGATTGAATACCAACTGGTATTTGGGGTCCTTTTCCTTATTGGCTTTGAGCGTGTCAACAAAACGGGCCAAACACGCTTTTTCTTCTGATGTTATATTCTTGATATCCTCCGGGTTATCATCGTTCAGAAGAGATCCATCCTCTGCATCACTTTCTTCATCAAGGGTGCGCGTCCAGTTTTGAAGCATTTTTTGAGCGGTGGACTCACCAGCCATCATGGTGCTGCCCACCCGCTTCAACAAGAGTGTCTTCAAGAATCCGCCGCTTCTCACCCGCTTCTGTAGCAAGCCACAAAATGCTTCGGCATACCCGTAGGCTTCCTGAAGATATGGCGGCAACACAATGGCCTCATTTTCAGTTTCACCGAACAGCCGAACTTTGATGGGTTTAAGGTAGGGTTCCTGGGTTTCAGGATTGATGGTATTCTCCAGGAAATTTCTGGTTCTTCGGACAATATGGCGGATAAAAGGATTGTGTGTGGAAAAAAAATGATCATCTGAAATCCGTCTAATTCTGGATCGATCCGGCCCCCTCATTTTTTCGTAAACCTCGGGTTTGACCATAAATTCATCATCCCGCATTTTCAACTGGGTCCGAATACGTCCAAATGTCCTCGGGTTTTCGTCAGCTGGAGGAAAAGGATTTCGAATCCAGTCCCAGTTTTCATGGCTGTCGTCTTCAATCTGCTCTTTTTCGGTGATCAGGGCCAGGGCTCTCTCCGGATAACGGCGCCACATGCTGTATGGGTTTCCTAATACGCTGTCGTTTGCCTGAGCAAGGACATTAAGAAGATCCCAGGCTTCGATGGGATAGAGCTGAACGGGTGTCGCGGTTGCCAGCAGCATGCTGCGGCATTTCTTTGAAAGGAGCAGAAGAAATCGCAACAGGTTATTGGGGTCCGGCCTATGTCCTTCCTTTCCCGGACCCAGGTTTTTTCGCCTCACACGATGGGCTTCATCAACAATCACGCATTCATATTCCATATGCAGCAGGATTGCCACGCTCTCTGAATTGGCGGTGATCAGGCCCTGGCTGATAATACCGACCCGTCGCGGGCACTTCCTAATGCCTGAAGCGTTATAAACCGGATATCTGATGCCATTTTCATCCACCCATTCCTTCCCATTCCAGACTGCCGAAGGCATATCCAGAAGGGTTTTCATTTCATCCTGCCATTGCCAGAGAAGGGTTTTGGGAGCAATAATCAAAATCGGCTTTTTTCCATAAAGGGCCATGAGCTTGGCGGCCAGGGCAAGCTCAATGGTTTTGCCCAACCCAACCATGTCCGCCAGCACAAACCTGGCCCCACAGGAGCGTTTATGGGCCTTAAAAGCCAGATCGACAAAATATTTCTGATGCTCCCACAATCCCAGCTCTTTCCGATAGACTGGCGATTCGATGACTGTGGGGGCTGCCTCCGGTTTCTCCCGCCAGTCTTCAACCGTTTGGATAATCGTCCGTTCTGATATCCGCTGGATATCCTCTACAATGAACTCGGACAAATAAATGGCGTGGGGGTGGGACCAGAAAAAATCAAACTCATCCTGCACCCATTTTATGGCTTCATCGGAATCGTCTTCCCAGAAAATTTCGTAGTTCAGGCGCCATCCAGCACGGGTTTCGTTGACGCTCCCCATAAAGGCGGTTTTGGTCCCATCCTTCAAGGTGATGACCCCCGCTTTGCCGTGGACCAGCCCGAACACATGGCTGGGGATAACTTTAACGCTCAGTTTGCCGCTTTTGAGGAACTCGTAGAGTTTTTTCAAACGAAAAGGGGCACAAGCATAGATTTCTTCCGGGTTTGTTCCACACCATTCTTTTCGCATGGCTTGATGGGCGGCACCAGCGGTAATGACATCTTCCGGGGAAAGATCGGAGTTGCAGACCATACGAACGTCACCGGCCATCTGTTCAATGGCCTCACCGGAAATTTCAAAAACCGATGAGCTGAAATACCCGGCAATGCGGTCATAAGACACGGCATCCGTCAACTTCCGGTTTAGAAAAGAAAACCCGATCTTCTTGTTTCGAGATGAGTAGCGGTTGATCATATCAACTCTAAAAACTGCTTTATGCCCAGGCGGGCCTGTTTCAGGATATGGGAGAGGGTGGATCGCTTGATCGGTTTGTGGGCCGGGATGGTCAGCTTCAGAACTTCATCCTCTGCATGTTTTTGAAGCCGGATATGGCTCCCTTTCTGCCTCACAACGATCCATCCGTCCCTTTTCAGGGCTTTGATGACCGCATTATAGTTGCAACTGGGCACCTTGGTCATAGGGCGATTTCCATGATTTCCGCATCAAAACCCAGGGGCAGATCATCTTCCACGGGTTCCAGATAAAGCGCAATGGCTTCCTTGATGTTGGCCATGGCTTCTTCACGGGTATCCCCTTCAGAGATGCAACCCGGAAGTCCGGGGGCATAAACGGTAAATCCCCCCTCATCGCTCTTTTCAAACGCTATTTTCAGATTCATTTTCGATTTCTCCGCCTAAATTTAATTCAAACATCAGGTCACACCCCGTCTTGTTTGAGTAGTTCGCTCAAAAGCCGCGAGTAGCCGGCTTCCCTTCGCCAGTGGGGCATGTTTTCAATATGTTCCAGGGTTGAAAAAAAAGCCAGGACTTCAATGATCGCAGTCCGCTGTCCCCAGTAATTGATGACTTCATTTTTCAGCCAGTTCCTGCCGTTGATTGTATTCTCAGCTTTGATGGATTGGTGGAGAGCAGCCAGGATATTTCTCAGAAGGGAGCCCCCAAAGTTATCACTTTCGTTCATGCCCCCCATCCCCAACTCCATGGCGGTTCTCAGGCGGGCCTGATTGGCCTTTTTGCCGGACAGCATGGTTTTATATTCCCGGACGCCGAATCCTCGCGCCAATTCCTGGTATGCCGAGAGTTGATATATCCCGTTTTTTTCAAGGTCGAGTCCCTTAATATAAAACCGTTCTTCAGGCCTCAGGGTTTTCCATACAAATGAATCTATTCCCGTTGGAATAAGGTAGTCGTAGGCTATCTTGACGGCTTCATTGATGATCTGCTCAACCGGGGATTTGGCTTTGTTACTACGGGATTTGGAGAGTTCATAGGCCACATCGATATCTTCCAATCGACGATAGGAGGTGAGAACCTTGAGGGAAGCGGCGTAGGCAGCCAGAAGGTAATCTGCATCGTTAAAATTGGGATCGTCCTTGTCGTCCAAATCCCGCATGCTGTCAATCTGGTTTTTGACCTCTGCTTCCACGTCGGGATAGAGTTCATCCATGTATGCTGTATCGTCAGATGTCTGTTTGCGCAACACCAGGAGGACTGTTCCCTTGACATAGTTGCCTTGTTTCAACCCGCTGGCTTCGGTTTCCGTTGCGATATTCCAGGCCGCTGTAACCTGAAGGCCCGCCGACCACAAAATCAGGGAGAGCTCTGCCCACACCTTGACATCCTGGTGTGTGAACATGACAATCTGCATGCCATCATCCGGCATGTGATCAGCCAGATTGCGATAGATTTCCACCATGCTCTTGTTGAAGCTTTCGCCGGTGCCCTGAACCGCCAGAGCGCGTTTGCTGTCCGTGTACCATTTGGGGAAGATTTCTTTCAGAAGTTTGGCATCCCAGGCTAGGAAGAACTCTGAGAGCTCGTGGTAGTTGATGGCGTCAGCATAAGGGGGGTCAGTGATCCAGATATCTGATACTGCGTTGGCATGCCTTGCATCGGACACTTTAAAATTTGATGTTCTTTCAATTTGAGAATTTTTTAAATTGAAGAACCATGTGCTATCAGCAGATCTCAAAGATAAGGTGGAATAGTTAAACAATGGATTTAATGCTTGATTGCTAAAAACATCTACGCCCTTCTCAACACCCACTGAAGGGCACCATCTTGATAATTTTGAATTGAAGTTTAGAATCCGATTCAAACTCAGTAATCCGAGAACTCGCTCATCTCTCGTAGTAGAATTTCTTGATATCAACTTCAAAAGGAAACTATTCATTAGCAATTGTCTAGGATTATACATATGATGCCAGTATTTCCAGCCTCTTGTCTTTATTGGCTCACTTGTTTTATCTCCTTGTTCAATTTTCACTTTAGGTGCGTATCCTTTAGCAAACAAGGCATCCAAATCTTCAGATAGTAATCTGAGTGTTTCATTCTCGTTTTGGATGTCTTTTTGGTCAGGCTCAATGTAATGTCGCGCAGATCTGATGTTGCCGCGGTAATCCTCATACTTCTCTTCGTATCTTATACAATAAAGCCGATCCTGAAAAATATCATCCTGTTTAGGAACAATTCCATCCGCTTCCCACATTCTCAGCCCATATTGAACGGTGCTATCCTCGTAACGCCTATCTTTTCTAAGTGCTGTTATCGGCGTTGTTTTTCCGCATACTTCGTTGGGGCAAATCAAACTTCCGCTCTGTACCGTTGCGGTTTTGTTCGCATCAATAATCTCCTGCTTTGAAACCCCGCTTCTGATCAGAATATCAAAGTATCCCTTCGGATTTTTCCTCAGAATGGCAATTGTTTTCGTTCCCTTACCGATTACCCAGGAAGGGGCAAGCGGTACTTTATATCCACACTCAGGACAAACCGTTTCAGTACAATAGATATAAGACAGAGCACGCCAACCCTTCTCATTATGCTCAATTCCCCATTCCGTGATCTGCTTATCTGCCAACCTGTAAATCTTTTTCTGAAATTCCCGTAGTTTTTCAATTTTCTCATCACTGGCTCCATTGATATTCAGAGCGGCCCATGTCAGCAGCATCGCAACAGGATTTAAATCTGATGCATACACCTCGCACCCCATTCTGGCTGCCTCAAACGGCACACTCCCAGCGCCGCAAAAACAATCTCCAACCACCGGCACCTTGCCGAAACGCTTCTTCCCCAATTCCTGGATCAGTTCTTGAAGATTGCCTGCCTGGGTTCCCAGATGGTTGTTTATTTGCTCCCAAGTGCTTTCTTCAATCAGGTCCACTTCCTCCGGACGTCTGCAATACCTCAATTTTCCATCATAACTCAGACGATTAAAAACAATGCGCTGAAGCTCCTTTTTCTCATTCTGTTTTACGCTTTTTAGATAAGCAACCTTGTCATTTCCCAAAATATCATTGAAATATTTCTTTCTCTCGCTAGGCGTAAGATGGAAATAAAGCTCTTTCATGGGAATGGATTTGTATTTCCTGAGCAGCAGCCCCTCACCATCCATGGTCAGAATCTTCAAGAAAATGTCTCGATCCTTTTCGGGGTCAATGCCTGCGGGCATCAGCAACCCCAACAATGCCGACCGCACAAGTATTAAAGGCTTTCTTCCCCACCATTTGCCAAGCCCCGTAAGTGTTTGCCCCAGGTTTGCTTTTCTTTCTTTATAACTCTCTTTGGATACCTTAGAGACCGGGAATTGCACTTCGATAAAGGATTTTCCCTGAAATTCAGCCATGATTTTCTCTTTCAACGTGTGATTCTAAAATGTCAGATTCAATGAAGTAGGCCTCATTTGATTTCTCTTTTGAGCTTATCTTCAAACACAACCTCAAAAAGGCTTCTCTGCACGTTTTTCTCGGTAACAGGATTTTCGGTTAATGCGTATCGAAGGGCTTTTCGCCACCCCCGCTTGTCATTCACATCTCCGGTGGAGGCGTTGGTCATGGTGAACAGCCACCACCGTTCCTCCGGGCTCAGCCCACGCCAATTGGCAATTGCCGAAGGAATGACGGATGGGTCGCAGTCTTCGACCGCCCAGGCGAGAAGTACCATTTCCTTTCCAAACAGCTTTTCCACCAAAACCTGACCGATTCGCCATTGCCCCAGATTCAATTTGGTACTTTTCAACCGTTTGTTGAATTCCGTTTTCAGAGCATCGGCGATCAGGCTCCATTTATGTTTGGAAATCATCACCTTGGGCCTGTCCATCAGGGCACGGATGGCTTGTTTGTCCGCATCAGGTTGCCAGGTAAACCGTTCGTAAATGATCACATTCCCATTGGTTCCTTTTGGAATTTGGACCAGGAAATGGTGTTCCGATTCCTCCGGAATAAAACCAAAACCGATCGGCTTTTTTTTCTTTGCCATTACTGTATCAGTTGTCCTTCTTTAAAGTCTTTCAAGGATAGCTTGTTTTCCGCCACCCAGTCCAGAAAATGCTGGCCCGTCTTGAATTTTGCGGCAGCATATTCGATACTGATGGTTACCTTGCCGTTCTCCATGAAATTCTCCCGGATGCTCTCCATTTCCTGCTCCAGTTTTCCAGGCTTGACCGGGGTGTACTGATCAATGGAAAGTTCAATCCATCCCTTTTCATTGGTTTTTTCATCAGTCCGGTAAAGGGTTACGATCACTTCTGATAGCATCGCCTGATGCTTCTTGAAACAACCTAGCACCTCATAGGTGTCCGCAGTGTCATTGGTCTTAACACGTCCGGTCAGAACGAGCGGTTTTTGTGGATCAATGTCGATGGGACCCGGTGTTTCCCGATCAATTTTGATGGTCAGGGTTTCCGAAAAAAGTTCTTCTTTCTCCGCTATAGCCAGGATATGGGTCGACGTCTCAGGTACGGAAAATTCACCGTCATATGTTCCCCCGTTAACCTTGGGATTGGAACCGTCGGTTGAATAATGGATGGGAACAGCGGGGGCTGATTTCAGTTCAACCATCAGATCCGTTCCCTTGTCGTAGGTCCGATATTGGAGGGTAATCTGATTGTTCCACTTCTGGGGTTTGCCGGTAGCGTGTTCTCCGGTTGTGTCCACACAGAGAAAATACAATACCAGTTCTCGGGTTTTAAACTGTTGGGGGGTTTCCACCGGAAGGGAAGCCTCGGTTGCAGGGGAACCGATTTCATATAAAATGCGATCACCATACTTGGGTGTCAGTTTCAGAGTAGCCTCACCTGTTTCGTTGTTTCGATTGAGCTCCTGGATGATTACGTCGGTGTCTTCCTTCGGGAATGGGGGCTTTTCCACATACCCGCCACTCTCTCGCCAGACGCCTTTTTTGATCATGTCATCCTTGAGATCGTCCAAGGCTCTCGGGAGATGCCATTGCCAGGCGGGATTGGTTGTCGCACGGGCCTTGATGTCGATCCAGCGCATTTCTTTCTGAGTGAAAAGGCGATCTTCGCATTTCCTTTTAAAGGTATCACCGGTAATATCTTCCGTAAATTTCTGGCGCTTCAGGAGGACGGCACGAATCTGCTTTTCGCCATTATAGTTGTTGTCGGAAAACTCCATCAGAAAATCCACCGACATCATTGCTTTCTTGGCGGGATAAAAGAGAGTCAGAAAGGTTTCCCGGGCAGCCTGGAGTAGATTCAAGGTTACCTTGTCCAATTTGTCGGTGGCTTTTTCAAACTGGGGATTGTTTTCCGGGACTTTTTCGTCTATCATCCGGCCGATGATCACCTGGACGGCCTTTCTTTCCTTTGCGGTGCGAATCAGATTATCCATGGTATTGCGACGCCCGGAGAGAAACATCATCCGATTCTTTAGGCGGGTATTTTCGTAAAAAGCGGAAAGGTCGGGTTTCAAACCTCCATCGCTATAGGGTTCGAACAGAACAAGGTTGATCTTGTCGTCGGAAATCCGGATTTCATCTACGGCCGGAAATACCTGAACATCCTGGTAGCAATCCCCTAATGTCGGCTTAAATATGTCTTTTAGAAATCCTTTCAGCTCTTTTTTCGCGATGTCTTTGTCATAGGACTCCACCAGGGTGTTGATTTCGGCAATCATGTTCTTGGTGTTCTTAAAAAACAAACGACCGTCCCTGTCGGTGTAGAGATACCAGGCCTTCATGATAAAATCGTCCAGGGCCTTTTTTACCCGGGTAATATCCTTTCCGGGTTGACACAGATATCCGATGGTGTCTTGCAACGTCAGCCCCAGAAGAGCATTGGGGACATCCGCCATGGATGCCACAAACAGTAATTTGCTGAGTTCACCCATAACGGTCTGTTCGAGTTCCGCATCCACCACCTCGGCAATGGCCCTTCCATTTGAGGCGATATCATGGGCGATGGCGTTGGTGAGTGAGGGCTTGATCTGACTTACCACCGTGAGTAGGCTTCGATCGTTCAGATTAAAGTCAAAGACGTTGATCAACTGTCTGGTTTTGGCAGGCGGATTGTTTCCGCCGTATAACTGCGCCACGATCATACGCATCAGCCGGATAAGCCCTCTGGTCTGCTGAAAGCCGGGGTTTTCTTTAAAGCGGGCATAGAGGTCTTTTATGGATGGGTGAAAAGGATAAGCATCTCTTACGCCCAGGAAAATCTGGTCTGGAGACATATTGGTGTAGCCCATCTGTTTCGCTTCAAGGACGGCTTCCTTGTAGGCCTTCGCGATTTCCACGACGTCGGCTTCATCCGGGAGGTTAGCAAAAAGCCTTTTTTCCAGAATATGATAGACTTCGTCTGAACCGCTGCCGACAGGTTCAATATTCAATGCCGAACGGTTGATTTCATTTTCAAGATCCTTGAAAGAAGCCTGCAACATCTCGCTTCCGCTTTCATAGGTGGCCTTCAAGTCTGAAATCACCAGACAGACATTGGATAGCTCCTCTTTGCCAAGGGCTGTAAACAGGTTTGAAATGGCGTTGACCGTGACCACGGAGAGATCACTGTTCCCGATGGTTTTTGATCTGGCGTTTTCCAGATAAGGCGGCAATTCGTCCAGAAGAATCAGGACGGGTTCACCTTTAAGCAAGTTAATCCAGGCGGTTTGCCCAGGTGCGGACAACGGGCTGTAATAATCTTTGAAGAGTTCCTTTTTTCCGAGTTGTTCTGCAATAGCACCCCATATGCCGTAACGGGCATCACTCTCCCGACCGGTAAATGCGACGACCTTGAGGGAGCCATAAGTATTATCTAAAATACCCTTTCCCATTACTTCTTCTGCCAGGCCAGGTTTTCTTGCCAGAAGCCCCAAAGCAATCATGCTGTGGGTTTTTCCTCCGCCCATGGCCTGGGTCAGCTTGATAAGCCCTGTCTGGCTCTTTCGCTGAAAACGCTTAAATGCAGTTTCAATCAGGAGTTTCATCCCCTCGGTCATGAAATTTTCTTCAAAAAATTCTGATGCAACAATCCGGTTTCCCGCCAAATCCGTAAGGTCGAGGACATCGTCACGTTTACGTTCATCAAAAACGCTATCACGAGGTCTGCAGAGATCAAACAATGATTTCACAGTCAATCCTCCAGTCATGTTTCAAAAACGGTGTTTGCAATGAATCAGTTTTCATTCCAGTGAAGATGAATATAGTCATTTGCCTCCTTTAAACCCATCGGCTGAGAGGAGGCGGATGCTCGGATGTAAAACTCATGCTTGTCTTTGTTTTTCAGGTAAATTGGGATTCCACTCTGTGATATTTCAACAATACAAATGTCCTTAGCATCAATCGTCTCAATTCGCACGGTAATATACTCATGAAATTCTTTCCCAATGTAATTGTTGATGACCTGAGTCAATGAAAGTAGAAAGCCATCCCGGTTCTGTTTCTTGCCAAGGGTTTTATAGTCGTTTTCAATACCCGTAACAAGGCCGTCATCATTTACGCCAATAAACAGCCTACCTCCTTCAGTGTTCAAAAAAGCGGAAATTGTTTTGGCAATGACGTGCTCCAAGATTTTATTGACCTGCTTCTTTTCCATATCCCATCGCATGGAGGATTTGAATTCAACGTAATCGTTTTCACCCTTGGAAATGATCTCATTCCAATCCGGAGTTTTATCCGTTACCTTAGAAGAGGATATCAAAAGGTTTTCCAAATAGCTGTTCATATAATTGGCGATCAGAGATCTGCGTTTATTAAGAAATTTTTCATAGTTTTCAATTTTCCATAAAAGCGGGTCTAATGGGATGAATTGTTTTTCCAAGGCTCCAGGGAATTTAGTCTCTATATCTCCCAAATATTTTCCAGGAACACTGTTGGACAATTTGAAATTTGTGTCTCTTGTGATAAAGGCCCGGTTGGCAATTTCATTAACCTTCTTTTTATCAATATGGTTCTCACTGTTGTAGCCATTGTCATACAAGAGACTGCGGGGGAAAACATGATGGCTTTGAATGCTGTAATAGTCCCCGATTGTGCCCGAAAGGCTCCCCCCATTCGCCCAATCGATGGCTTTCTTATGTTTCGTCACGATATACAGCATCCGGTAGAGGGGATGACCTGCCCCCCTGCCTTCTAAATCCGATGGCTTAATCTCAATTCTGCCGCGCTGATCCTTTATTTCATTAACCAAATCGCCTATGGGGTCTTTACTATTCATGGCCAGGTAAGCATCTTTGTCGATGCGTTGGTCTGTTTGCCCGCTGTATCTACCCCATATTGATGCCAGAAACATGGAATAAATAAATCCGTATTTTCGATCTTCTGAAAGGGTGATGTTGTTTTTCAGAAGATAGGCGATAATCGGCACAAAGAGACTGGTTGTACTGATATCACTTGTGCTGTTGATCAGGGCATCCTGTTTCAGGATGGGAATCAGATAATCCAGAGCTTTGCTAACACTGTTCCATTTGTCGATATAATCTTGCTTGGTAAATTTGTCGTAATTCAGCCTTGAGTTCTTCTTGTACAATGCTGAACCCGTGAGTGCTACTGTCATGCATCTGGTTAAAAAATCGAGATGAAATTCGAAATTTTCCATTTTCATGTCACGAATCTTTTTTTTCATTTTGCGGCGTGCCAAGGGCCATTTGCCGGTAATATGTGTCAATACTAATTCCGCATCGGTCAGCTTCGTACCCTTTGAGTTCACCCGGTCAAAAACATCTATGGCCTCATCTAACTTTGCAGAAGAAGGCACAAATTGAAGGGGGTAATCAATTTTTTCAATGGACCTGAGGGTGTTAAGATTCCTCAAAACTGTCTTAGTGATCTCCTTCTGATCTTCTTGAGGATGGTTTTCCATATATTTATCTATAAGATCAAAATCATCCACCTTGGCCGTATCAAAGCAATCGATGGTCCTTTGCCAAAAGGGATTGTCCTGCATCAAGGATTTCGTATAGTATTGAAATTCTTGCGTCTTCATATTAAAATACAAGTGACGAGGATCGTTAATGAGGTCTTCCTCCGAATAATATGGAGGAATTTCGCCCTTAATGAGCAGGTACAGGGTTGTAATCCGCTGCTGTCCATCAAGAATCACTTTCGTTAAGCCGATCTTTTCTTTTGCAATAGCATTGTTCTTTATTTCCGGCACATCATCGCCGGTTGCTTCCCAGAACAGGAGACTCCCAGTGGGGTAATTTTTGAACAGGGAGACCATGAGTTGTTTGGCATTTTCCAAACTCCAGACATATTCCCTTTGAAACTCCGGCATCACCATGTCAAGATTTTCAACACCATAAAGCAGTTGATTTATTTTCATTGAATTCTTCCTTTTGATTTGAACTGGATATTTTTTCTTATCTCACTGTTTTGCCTTTAAGTTGAAGATGCTTGAGGATAAAAACCAAATAATGTCAGTCCAATGAAGTTTACCACAGACTTTTGACATATGCGGTCAAAGGCGAAAACTTTTTTGCGGAAAATTTCAGAAGTACGAACCATGCTTATCCGGTTGACATATACGCACCCCCTGCCTCGCGATGAAGGTTGCAGTTTTCGGCTCGATCTGACCATAGCGACCCGCAACTTGTTGAGCATCTGGAACACGGTCACTCGTATCGGGCCAACACGAGCTAAGCTAATGTGTGGGGAACCCAATCTTGCTCCACTGCCGGTTGTGCGAGATGGAAGACCACCTCTTCGATCTGTATGCGCCAACCGGATAAGCATGGTATGAACCTGTTCCATTGTATACTATCTGAGCTGATTAATAAATCGCTCCCAAAGATACTGGCAGGCCATTAGAGGTGTCATTTTCTCGGGTGGTTGTTCGCCAATAGCAAAACCCCCAAGTGATTTCAAGAAAACATCAAAGTCATCATGGTCCACATATAACGCATCATTGTAGCTACCTCCAATTTCGGTAGACCCCAACGATATCAGTAGCTGGCGAGATGAGTGTGCTGTTTCCATCCAGATTGCGCATAGTGCCATTGCTTCACCATTGACATAAATCGTACATTTCAGTTTTTCCGCATCAACTCGTTTGAGCCTCACCGATAGACCTTCTTTTGCTGCTTCCAGTTCATTACAGGATTTAGTAAAAAAATCTGAAATATTTTCAAAAGATGTCTCCAAAAAGTCATCGAGATCCTGGTCAGTAAATCTCTTTCGAATTTTTATCTTTTCTTCAGCAAATTTTGACTGATGTCCATCCTTGGGGGCAGACAATGTATCGGTATTTCGCTGAAGTTCATATAATTCCATCGCCCCCCATCCTTTAGCCAACTGACACTTACCCAAATTTTCAAATTTATAATTGAGAAGGGTTTCCTGGCTCAACAGATCGTAGTAGAACTTGGAACAGAAGACTTTGTTAGGGTCAACGATGGGCTCAATTCTAGCGGCTTTGTTCACTGCTTTGCCATACACATCAATAACATTTCCATTGTCATAAATCAGATTGAAACTATCGACATGAAGTCCGATACGTATTCCAAATTTGTCTTCGAAACCGAGATATTCCCATTGCATATTTCGAAATTCATCTCTCAATTTCAGTGCAATTTCTGCTAAATCGATTGGGCTATGCGAGCAAATTAAGAATGCATCACCCCAACTATTAAAATAATTGTGGTTTGATTGTGTCAAAGTTCTTTCCCAAAATCCGTTTAGATGCTCTTTCAGTTTCCCGAGCATTGTGTCATTGTTAATCTGAGAATAGCCTTTGATATCAGAAAATAGGATCGCAACAATCTCTCTTTTTTCGTTTTGCATACCCAAATACCTTATTTCGAACATTGCAAAGTCCAAAATGAGCAATTAGATTTATTTCACTTTTTTTATAACAGCAGTTACAATGGTGTTTTCCGTTCCTTCTTTAACCAACTTTCAATATTATTAGGCTTAGTAATAAATACTTTTTTGTCATCCTCAAAAGAGAGCAGGTATTATCTTGTTCCTTGGAACATTTTTTCGCCACTTCTTGGTTTTGTCCCTTTGTTCAAAATATTCCTTGATCTTTAGGCCAGCTTTGCCTGTGATATTTTTGAATTCATAGAGCCTCACATGCTTATCATGTGGATTCGGGCATTTCACTTTAGAGCCGTTATCGATCTTGTAGTATTTGTGGTCAGTACGAGCCTCTTTGCCTTTCAAATACTTCTTCAGAAAGCCATTTTCTATTTCACCCAAGGCTGGCAAAGTAACACTTGGAATCACGAATATCGAAGGTGATACGCCTTGAACAATCCTAACCGGACACCATTTATCGGACAAAGAAGGGTTCTTGGGTTGAGCCAGGAATTCGCTATGCTCAGGTAGCGCGAATGGATCGTTCATAATCTGTTTTCGGCCATGGAAAAGCTGGGCTGCTAAACAGGATCGATACTCACCTCTATTTACTCCGGCAATATTTGAATATGACCCCGGCTGGCTCAACATGAAGTCTTTAGCAAAAGAAAAGGCCCCTTCTTTTGCAATGCAAGAAAGGGCGTGAAGGTTGGCCAGAGACTCTTCATAAACATACTCTTGGGGATGAAAAGCCCGGTATATGTTGTTTCTGTAATTCTCATACAGCGGTTTTCCTGTAGCGGATTCCGCTGAGAGGACCCAGGTGTCGAACCTGAAGTGAAATCTCTCATGGAAGTACAGAAGTTTCAAAGCTCTTTGCTTACACTCTCGTGGCGAAAACTTTCCCGGAGCATGCCTCTGAAGTTCTTCCGATAAGTAATCAAGTGAATAATCAAAAATGAATATACCCCACGTCCCTGCAAACGGAGGTAAATTTTCATGATGAATGCTCTTGTAAAAAGCAAGACTTTCAATACCCGAAGCCAGAATGCCGTTTTCGGTATCAGAAACATCGAACGGAAGCAGTTGAGGATTTTCACCTGTGTTTTCTAAATCACCGGCTTCTATATCAACGTCCAGAAGCTGGCCTTTTAAGTTCTCATAAGCCCCTTCCATTGGTGATAAAAGCTGATCGGGATTAATCTCATCAGGGGTGCTTAAACCATTAATCACCCGTCTGGCATATTCTTCATATGATTCCATCAGTTTCCCGTTCTATCGATAATGAGACTCTCTCACAGATTTCAATCTTGAAGTAAAAAAACTGGTCTGCAACCGAAAATCAGCACATTTAACAACAGTTTGAATAAGTTCATGGTCTCACGAACCCTATCTAATAATATTACATAGACTCACTGACACTCGCCCACCGCTTCAAGCTCCGCCACTTTACTCTCATTTCTTTCGTTTGACAACAAAAACCATATTTTTTCACTAAAGATTCTTGACTATCAAAAGTGCAAACATTCACCCCTGAAAACAGCATGGACACCGCGAATAAACATGAAGCTCGTCCAAATCAACTAATCTGAACATTTGCCTAATGCCAACTCCCACATAACGGTAAAGGACACCTGTAGATATCAATTAAGATGAAATGACGGCACCAACCCTTTATACAGACCTCGTTATATCAAGAATATTCGATATCCAAAATGCCTTGGAAATACAGTTGTTTCATACTAAAAAACGCGCCCTCAGAACACAATTGTACACTCTCGATTTCCGGGCCGACCGTTAATTTCGGATAGTTACCCTATCGACCCTTCAATGGAACGCTATTTGAGGCGGCTAAGTGTTTTTTTTTGGCCCTCAAAATGGGCTGAAATAACGAGGTCTAATTTCATAACCAGGTTGAGATTCCTGGGGAGGTAAATCGGAGGGATTTTTATAAGAAGAATAATGACCTTGAAATACTTAGAGCTAAATGATTTGCGTGGGATTACAATTTTTTATAAAAACGATTTTTTCGACTTTGCAGAAGTAGTGCTAAAAATTATGTATGGAATTGACAAAATGGTCAAAAACAGAATATCAAAGCCAACTATCAATGGTTTAGCTGGGAATTTCTCTAACATTTGCGGTGAAAAAGTAAACAAACATATGATTCTTGCTATTGCTAAAAAAGAGGATTAAATGGAGGCGATATTATTGATTTTAACAAAGGCGATGAACGAAGGTATGAACAGCCAGTATTTGGTCAAAAAGTATCTTGAAACATAAATGCCCGTTATCCAGAATAAAGGATATGACGTTGACATGTTAAATGGTTTGCGGGCAGATCAGTTACTAGAATTGACTCCTAAGAAACAAAGATTAGTCTATGATTATAACCCCGTTTATTTTCTCGACCTTTAATCAGAGCATCATGCCGGGTATTGACGTTTTTTGGTTTTTTGCTAGATTTTTAATTACTTCACAAATTTGAATCAATTTCTGAAATTGAAAGCAACTTTTTTTGTTTAGCTACTCGTAAGAATAATTATTCATACAAAGTATTACCCCGGATATTCAAATAAACAAAAATACAATATCACCAGACCAATTCCCTTAGCAATTTGTAATTGCAGTACATAACACATGATTATAAATTCAGGCCTTGACAGGCACTCAAATCGATAAATCTTCACCACCAATAGGCTTTCTGTCCAAAGAAAACAGACCTATTCTGTCACGATACGCTATTAAAAAGATTGATCGTTTCTTTGTCAACAACATGCTCAAATAGCATATCATCAAGAATACCATTCCCATCAGCCCCCATGCAACCAGCTTGTTCAATTACTTGAAAATGTAAAGTCTCTGTTGCCGCATAAAACCCTACCACGCTGATATTCCTAACAGGATTGTCCATCTTGTACCCTTTCCCATCCAAAAATTGCCTGAAACAAGCTTCTATCTCCTGAAGAATTTGTTCATTCCAGTCTTCACTCGGCATTTCTAAAGTATCACTCTTTCTGTAAATCTCAGGACCATGTTTTAAATAGCGATTAGCTTTCGTTAAGATATAAGCCCATTTTGATGGAGCATCATTGGAGACATCAACATAAAAACGAGATTTGCTGTTATCTATATACCCACTCTCAGCCAGAATGTTTTTGGCCTTTTCAAAATCCCCACTGGCTTTACTAAGTGCTGACATACATTCTGAAAGGCTTGCAGTATAATTGGTTAATTTCCTCAGTTCTTGAAGCATTTCTTTCCTGTTTTCCATAATACCTCCCTCTGTGTCAAAATATGACATCATT
>Ga0233431_1003182_pt1 | contig 20400 bp, 26 predicted proteins | sample SI_118_April2016_FD_179867 | JGI IMG/M metagenome (GOLD analysis project Ga0233431, IMG submission 179867) | Seawater microbial communities from Saanich Inlet, British Columbia, Canada - SI_118_April2016_200_MG | ecosystem: Environmental > Aquatic > Marine > Inlet | place: Canada: British... | reverse complement strand
TTGTATATAAAATTTTGTCTTCTATTTATCTGTAATCTAATCTTAACCAATAGATTTTTAAACAAAATTGTTAACCAAATTTCTATGCCTCGGTGGCTTAGTCTGGTTAAAGCGCATGGCTGTTAAAGCATTTGCAGTAACCATGAGATCGCAAGTTCAAATCTTGCCCGGGGCGTTCAAGTTCTTTCTTTTAGTTTAATGGCTTGACATGCACGTGCGTGAGATATAAAAGGGTATAATTCTAGATAAAACTATGAAATTGAGTAAGGAGTTGGGTTGTATGTTATATTGGGGTGAGGGGGATAAGAAGCAAACTCACCTAGTGGCTGTTACAAACACTGATCCAAAGATTTTAGTTTATTTTGCCAATTGGCTTAGAAAATACTTTGATATTGATGAAGGTAGATTGAGATGTAGATTATACATCTGGGAAGATCTTGATGAATTGAAGGCTAAGGAATTTTGGTCTAAAATATTAAAAATTCCTTTAAACCAATTTACTAAATCTTATATCTCTAAATCCAAACCAAAAATAAGGAAAAATAGACATGTCAATGGGGTTTGTAGGGTTGGTTACTGTTCTACAAATATATTAAAAGATATAATGCGGACTATTAATATTAAGTTTCACTGAAAATTATTTTCTGGAATAAACATTGATGCTCCCACCCCTTCCATTTAGCTTTGATTTTTTCTCAACTTTGAAATTCTCGAGAACATGATTATTTGGGTTTCCTATAAATAAGTGTATTATGCCTGGGTCCGCTCCTGTTTCTCCTGAAATTTTAGAAATTGTAAATTTATTTTTATTTTTTATGGAATTTCTTATTCTTTCTGCCATTTTTTGATCAACAGAAATTTCTATACCTAGTCTATCTACAACTTTCCCAAAGATATTATCTATTAGATCGAAGTTCATTTCCTCTAGTCCATCTGGATCATATCTAATCTGCTCTTTAAACCTTCTTCTTGATTTATGGGAAAGTATTATTTCCTTTGTTAAAAACAATACAAATATCCTAGTCAGTTCTGGATTTTTTTCTATATTTAGTTTTCTTACATATCTTTTCTGTGTGTTCAACCACCATATGCCATGATCTACATCTTGTATTCTTTGATCCAAAATTGGTTGTCTTTCTATCATTTCATAGGTTTTTTTTGGATTCAATGGATCTGAGTCGTGGTTTGAAAGCAGGATTTTTAATTTTGATTTTCCTTTCTTTTTTTCTGAAGCACCTTCTTTATTTTCTTTACCACCTTTTCGTTTTCCACCGCCTTTATTTTCAACTTTTCCTTCTCCACCATATCCTTCTTTATCAGTTGGAACTTCAACTTCAGTTATTTCATTTCCTAGTTTAGAAAAGTCTGGTTTTATTATATTATCTTCCTCCAATAATTCGGATATTTCTTCAGTAATATTATCAATAAAATTTCTTAACCCTCTTAGTTGGGATTTTTCTTCTATCTTTCTTTCTTTGTCAGTTAGTTCATCAAGTACTTCCCTTACCTTGGACCTGCACCAGTTTAAAAATAAGGAAGTTACTTCTAATCCTTCTATTAGGTGTACTCTTTCATTGCTTACACAACCATAATCCTTTTTTAATTCAGGACAATCTATATTGGCTATCATACTCTTCGATAAGCTTTTGTCCATCATGAGGTCAGGGATATTATAGTAAGCGATATTGTTCGCAAATGAAGATATTTCCAAAATATTCATAGATGATTTTTCTCCAGTTAGAGGTTTCTTTGATAAATAAACTTTTAAGATAGAATTGAAATTCTTATTAAATTCGTAATTCCCCAATTTGTTGGGAAGATTGAATTCCCTTACACCGAATTTCTCGTCAATCTCTGGCTTTTCAGGGGTTAAGTCTGGCCAAAACAGCCTTCCATTTAGCAAAATATCTACTTTTCTAGATTTCAGAGCAGATCTAGACTGTGGGTTATTTGCTATAGAGGATATAAGTAATTCTGCAGCCCTTCTGTTGGATAATCTTATCTTATCTTTCGGTCCAATTCCTTTCCAACAGAAGAAATTTGATTTTCCTCGTTTTATATTGTCTAGTAACTCTTTATTTTGTCTTTTCAGATAATCAAACTTATTTATTTCAGCTTCTTCAATTGCAATATAAGGGTCCACATATTCATTTTCTATTTCTATATAATCTCCTTCGTCTTCTATCACAAAAACAGATAGTTTTCCTTCATAATAATTTATAATTTTACATTTTTCGAACTGAGATAATGCATAATATTTTCCACCATTTCCATGCCCTCCCGAAACTATTTTATTCTTTAGTTCTTCTCCTTGCGTTGCTGCAGTTGGATCTCCCCAATTGAATAGATTTTTTTCTATTTTTTTGAATTCTCCACCGCCAAGGTCCAAGCAAGAAATGTGATTTTTGTCTAAATTAATAATTATATCTGCTTTTTCAAAGTCTTTTCCCAAAGAATCTTCTTTTCTTGTATATGAATCGTCAGAGTTTTTAATCCATTCCGGTATTCCTTTTTTGTGATCCCTAAAATTTTGAGCTTCTCTTTTTATGTAATCTCTATGAACTCTAAACTTTATCTTTTTACGCTTTTTGTTCATTTTTTTGTACCTAACTTTTCCTCTAATAAATCGCTAAATTTTTTAGATAATTCACCCCATAATTCAACTATTGTTTTTGCATTTTCATTTTCATTCATAATTTTTTTGCAAAAAGGTATAACTACTTTTACAACATCATTGTATCTTGTCAAAAATACATTTCTATCTTTGGTTTTCAAAGATCTTGTACTTGTTCCCAAGAATTCGAAAAGATCAGACTCTAAGAATTCTATCTTTTTTTTATTTGAATAATATTTAAAAATTTTTGAATTTATTATTCTAATGTACTCTGTTTTTACATATCTTGGTTGTTCATTTATTGTTTCTGTCTTTTGTTTTTTGCTTCTAACTTTTTTTAATTCCCCCAAATATTTTTTTCCTTTTTCTGTAATGTTATATCCGTACACTCCTCCAACTACCCAGCTATTGTCAAGGAGTCTTGTTATGTGCTTTTGTATATCGTTATTTGGGTAGTTAGGATATCCCCTCATACAAAATTCATGTGGCCATAATTTCCATAATTTAACGGCAACATCTTCTACTGTTATTTTTTTCTTTCTTCTTTTACTTAGTTCATCTATTGCTATTAGTATTTTTTCACTCTTCCTAAACTTTTCTTTCTTCATAGATTAAACTCCTTGCCCTTTGTCTTGCCTTTTTTAAATTCCAACTTTACTTTTTTCCATTCATCATCTATTACAGATATTATTCTCTTCACTTGCTCATCATTATAATAATAATTATTTTTATTTGCACAGTTTCCCAGGAGTCTAAGTTTATTCAATATTTCTTGAACTCTCCTACTTGCAATTCTTTTGAATCTTTCTTCTTTTGTGTATTTGGAGTTTATTTTCTGTTGCGTTTTTTTAGCCATAAAATAATGGATTAATTGTTAATATATAAATGTTTCCATTTTGTATTACTTCATTGTTGATATGTAGTATACAATTTTTGTATATTTTTATTTCCAAACGTCTTCTAGAACTATTGTATCTTCTCTATTTGGACCTGTTGATATTATTACTGCTGGGCAATCTATCAGTTCTTCTATTCTTTTTATGTATTTTTTTGCTTCTTCAGGTAGTTCATCATAAGACTTACATTTGAATATGTTTCCTTTCCATCCTGTAAATGTCTCATAGACTGGTTTGCATCTTTTTTGAATAATTGCATCTGTTGGAAAATCTTCTATTCTTTCCCCATCCAACTCATAGTGAGTACATATCTTCAATTCTTCAAATCCATCAAGAATATCTAATTTTGTAAGTGCAATTCCTTTTAATCCGTTAACTAGTACTGCATGTCTTAACAATACAGCATCAAACCAACCAACTCTCCTTGGGCGGCCAGTCGTTGCCCCGTATTCTCCACCTTTTTCCCTAAGAGTTTCTTGAAAGTCTCCTTCAATTTGTGTTGTTAATGGACTACTACCGTCTCTGTCTACTCTGGAAACGTAAGCCTTTGCAATACCAATTACTCCTTTTATTTTTGTTGGGGGCAATCCTGTTCCAACTGTTGCCCCTCCCGAAGTTGCATTGCTACTTGAAGTAAACGGATATTGTCCATTATCAATATCTAGTCCTGTACCTTGTGCCCCTTCTAGTAGAATATTTTTATTTTCTTTTAATGCATCAGATAAAACTCTTGGTACATTTGTTATCGATTTTGAATATTCTTTGAATTTCAGTAAAAAATCTCTATGTTTTGTCAAATCTGGTCTGATACTTAATTCTACTTCATCTAAATCTTCTCTAGAAATATTAATTATGTCTTGTGCTCTTAATCCTAGTCTTAGAGACTTTGCCCCATACGTGGGTGCTATTCCTCTTCCTGTACTTTCTGATTTTGCAGTTTGTGACTCTGAAACGTGTGTTGGTAGTATTAGATGTGCATTTCCACTAATTTTTAATTTGTCCCTAACTGAAACTCCTTGGTCTTCCAAAGATTTTATTTCTTCTTCTAACGTTTCTAGGTTTAGTACTGTTCCTTGACCTATTATGCACGTTTTTCCATATAAAATGCCGGATGGAATTTGATGTAAAATTGCTTTTATATTTTCAACTTCTATTGTGTGGCCTGCATTTGGGCCACCATTATATCTTACAACAAAATCGGCATCTTTTGCTAGAAAATCTACGACCTTTCCTTTGCCTTCGTCGCCATATTGTGTTCCTACTGCTACTATCGCTGTCATTACTTTATACTGAAGCGAATGATTCATTTATAATTATTTGTACAGTTTTAATTGCATTTTTTAGTCAATAGTTAAGTTTATAAAATAAAATGAGGTTTCTGAACTTATGGCTCGGTGGCTTAGTCTGGTTAGAGCACTCGACTGATAATCGAGAGGTCGCCGGTTCAAATCCGGTCCGAGCCACTCATTTTCATTAGTTTTATATATTTTCCCAAATAGTCTATTTTACAATGAAAGCATATCTTTTCATAGCAACTAGTTCCGAAGAAGAACAAAAAGTTGTGGATAGTATACAACAGTTTCCGGAAGTAAAAAAGGCAAATATAGTTTTTGGAGAGTGGGATATTGTTGCGTTATTGGAAACAGAATCCCCGGAGAAACTCGGTAGTTTTGTTATGGAAAAAATAAGAAAATTACCAGAAGTAAGATTGACTAGCACAATGATTTTGTGGGACTCCAGTTAACTAATCTTTGCACCTGGTGAAATATCTTTGTCTACTGTTAAGAGTACTACTTTATTATCTTCTGAAGCAGCAAATAGCATTCCTTCACTTTTTACTCCCCTTAGTACTGCAGGTTCTAAATTAGTAAAAACTATTATTTTTTTACCTTTTAGTTCTTCTTTTGTATAATTAGTTTTTATGCCTGCAACTATTGTTCTTTCTTCTTCACCAATATTTATTTTTATTACATATAATTTGTCTGCATTTGGATGATCTTGCACATCCAATATTTCTGCTACCCTTATGTCTAAATTTTGCCAATCTTTGTAACTTATTTCTGTCATTTTATTTTAAACTCCGTAACTTTCGATGTTTTTTTCTTTAGGCTGTTTATTAGTTCATCATCTAACTTTTTGAATAGTAAATCTGGTTTATTTAGTTTGATTATATTAAACTCATTTAGATTTGACCAATCTTTCTCATTGCAATTTATCATTTTTAGTATTTTTATAGATGTCTTTGGTAAATAAGGTTGTATTAGTAATCCTAAAACTTTAGTTAGATTTGCACAATTAAATAAAACATCAATGTCTTTAGTTTTCCATGGTGCTTTATTATCTATATACTTATTTCCGAGACTTGATAGTTTTAAAATTTCTTTTAGAGCACCTCTTAGTTCAACATTTTCAAATAATTCTAATATTTTTTTTATTTTTTTATCTATTTCTTTCTTAAATTTATTATCTATTTTTCCTTTTATATTTCCATCAAAATTTTTCCAAGATAAGCTTAAACTTCTATTGATAAAATTTGAAAAGTTACCAATTAAGTCACCATTTATTCTATCTCTAAATTCATCCCATAAAAATTCAGTATCTCCAGTTTCTGGTATTACATAGGATAAATAAAATCTCCAGTAATCTGCTTCTAACCCAGCGTTTGGCAAATTTTCACAAAATATTCCCCTTCCTGCACTTTTTGAGAACTTCCCCCTCTCGTAATTTAGATATTGCAATCCTACGACATTATATGGTAAATTAAATGTCCCTTCTGCCATAATTTCTGCAGGGAAAAGTATTGTATGAAACGGAATATTATCTTTGCCGATAAAATGATAAATTTTTGACCCCTTATTTTTCCAGAAATCTTCCCATTTATTTTTATTCCATTCTTTTGTGGAACTAATGTATCCTATTGCCGCTTCTGCCCATACATAAATTTTAGAATCTTCAAATCCTTTTATTGGAAAGTTTATCCCCCAATTAATATCTCTTGTTATGTCTCTTGGTTTTAAACCTTCTTTTATCCAAGAATTTGCAACACTAGAAACTTGTTTTCTCCAGTGTTTATTGCTTAAAATCCATTTTTCTAATTTTTTGGATAATTTTCTTAAGTCTAAAAATAAATGTATTTTTTCTATAAATTCTATTGAAGAATTTTTACATACTGCACATCTAGGGTTTATTAAATCTTCAGGATCTAGAACCTTCCCGCATTTTTCACATTGATCCCCTCTTGCATTTTCATAACTACAATGTGGACAGGTTCCCAAGATATATCTGTCTGCTAAAGACATGTTACATTTTTTGCAAAAAGGAAGTTTTACTGTTTGTTCTATCAGAAATTTCTTGTTGTACATAACTTTGAAGAATTCTTTTACAGTATCGTGATGTATTTTTTTACTTGTTCTTGAAAAGTTGTCATAACTTATATCAAACCAATTATATATCTCTTTATGAATTTTATAATAAAAATCACAAAGTTGTTTACAGCTAACTCCTAGTTTTTGTGCTACTATTTCTGATGTTGTTCCATTTTCATCGGTACCCCCTATGAGAATGGTTTCATGCCCCTTTAGTCTGCAGTATCTCGCGAAAATATCTGCTGGCAAATGACTCCCTACGATGTTTCCCAAGTGGGGCACATTGTTTGTGTAAGGCAATGCTGCAGTGATTAATCTTTTTTCTTTCATGGAATTGTCTAAAGTTATAGATTTAAAAAATTAACTAAAAAAAAGAAAAAGAAAAAATTTATTCGACTTGTGTTGTTATGGAACCTATCTTTGAGTGTGGTATTCCGCCTGCTCCGGTGTAGGCAAATATTATATCTCCTTTAAACTTACTTCCTGCCGCACCTACGCCTGTACAATCTGTTGCTCCCCAAGTTGTTAGTACTCCATCTGGCATGGATGCCCCTGAACAACCGTTTGAACAAGTTAGAGTACACACTGATGTACCACCATCTGGATCTGTAATTGTGACTCCTACAGCATCTAAGTCATCGCCCATTCCATTTCTCAATGTAATGGTAATTGCATCATTTGTTCCATCAACGTAATCAACAACGAAGTCTTCGCATGATATGCCTGGGACTACTGTACAACTGCTAGGCAAAAATCTTCCAGGATTTAAAACACCAAAGTAAGCCAAAGCTCCAATAGCGATTAAAACAACAAGAATTGCCCAACCATATGTCATCAAGAACTCCATGGCTGCTTGTCCTCTTTTTTTCATTGTTTTTTACACCTCTTTAAACCATCAATATTATGGGTTTATCTACAGTTAACACCCCATACTCCTATATAAGCTTTATTGTGAGGCTGGAATAAAAACAATAAGATATATATATCCAGGTTCTATTTTTTATAATATGAAAAGAGGTCAGGCTGCTTTTGAATATATGGTTTTGGTAGGGGTTTTATTAGTAGTTCTTATTCCAATATTTCATTATGTTGGCTATTACTCTTCACAAAATATTAAAATTGATAAATTGGATGATGCAATCAAAACCATTGGAAAATCTGCTGATACGCTTTACTCTCTTGGGCCTGGAAATAGGGATTTTGTTTGGATAACTCTGCCAGGTAGCATAAGATCTACTAATGTTGATGGAAATGAAATATTAATCACTGGTTTTGTTTATGGTGGGCCTTCTGACTTCCATTATAACACAATTGGAGAAGTAAATGGCACTTTGCCTTATGAGAAAGGAACATATAAAATAAAATTGGAAGTTCTTGATGATGGGGTTGTACAAATTGAGAAGTCGTAGGGCCCAGATGACTCCTGGGTTTTTTTTAGGCATAGGAATTATTATGTTTTTGTTTATTCTTGTATTTATTTTTACTAATAATCAAGAAATAAAGTTAAATGAAAAAAGAATTGATGTTGAAAAAAGTAACGAGTGTTTAAAATTAGCCAATCTTATTAATGGTGTTTATATTAACGGTCCTGGAACTGAAGTTACAACAACTACTGATTTTCTCATAACTACTTTTAACAATAGTCAGATAAGTGTTGAAGATATTGCTTCTATTGAAGAGGGTGGTGAACAACCAAGTATTGCTTTTCTTGCTTCTGAGGCTGGGCCATCTTCTGTAGACTTTTATAATCAGGTTAATGAAGACATAAATCCTGATTGGTATAAAGTTTGTTTTAGTACTCTTGATGGGGGAGGATGCAGTTGGGAAGGAACATCTTGGCTGGATAGTATTGAACCAACTCTTGATGATTTAATGGATAATCTGGATAATTATAACACAATATATTTGGAAGATCCAACCATATACTATACCACAGATTATATTGAAAGATTAGAAAATTGGGTTTATGAAGGAAATGCTTTGATCCTTTCTGAACATATTATGTGCAGAGAGCGATCCTCTGGAACCTATGGAAATACGTCCCATAGGTGTAATCCCCCAGGATATAATAACGATGTGTGGGATATCTTTGGTATAAGATTACATCAGACAGATACTGTTTGGGGTTATCCTAACCGTTACAATGTTATTGTGAATGATACTGATGAAGCCCTTGGATTTATACTCGGGGATCAATTGAGTTTTGAAGAAGGATGTTATTTTGAAAATTTGGATGCTGAGAATATTAAAGTGGTTGCTAAATATCGTGATCATTGGAGGGTTGGATCATCTAGACGAAATCAACCTGCAATTGCATTTTGGGAATATGGTGGTGGAAAGATTTTTTATTTTTCAGATTTTCAAGTTGAATACATAAATGTACCAGAGAGAGAATTTTCGGAAGTTTTAGTTGATTTAATTTCTGTTGCATATTATTTGATAGTTCATCCTGAAGCCAATAGCGATACTACTTGTTATTTTTCTGCATTTGCACCATATCAAGTTATTTATGGAGACATTATAATAAAAAATCAGAACGATTATATTTACATAGAAAATGTTAACTCATCATAAAAAAGGACAGGTTGCAGTTTTGGATTTATTCATTGCTGCAGTTATTTTTGGAATTATTGTAGCCACGGTTATGTTTACTTGGAATAGTTATAATAATAAAATAAATGATAGAATAGAATATAATACAAATTTGATGAGAGCATATCATGTTACGGATTTGTTGACAAAGTATCCCGGAAAGCCAAGTTATTGGGAAAGAGATTTTGATTTTAACAATGATACTGTCACAATCCTGGGTTTAGCAAAATCGGATAGAGTTATAGATCCGAAAAAGTTGTCTGGTTTTCTTTTAATGAATTATACTGTGGCTAAAAGTAAATTGGATATCAACAATTATGAGTTTTATTTTAAATTGGAAAATGATGATGTAACTTATGAAAAGGGATTGAAAATTAATGATTCATCTACCGTTGCTATAAGGAGGTTGGTAATCTACAATGAAACTGAAGCAAATTTGGACTTTTGGTTGCAAGGATAAAAAGGCATTTATCTTTACGATGGATGTTGCAGTAGCTTTAGTAATTGTCTTTTCACTTCTTTTTACTGCTAGTTTTTTTGTGGTAAAGAAGGCAGAAGATCCCTTTGTAAGTCTTCAAACATTAAAGATGGGATCTGACATAGTTAGAGTCATGGATCATAAGGGGTTATTCGATAATCCTGATGAAACTGAAATTACCAATTTTATAGAAAATAATTTACCTCCTCAGTATGGTATGCAAATAATTGGTTCTTCAGGAGGTTCTTGTTATTTTGAGATAGGCGGTGAACCGCCTTTGAGTGGGCGAATCAGTAGTGGTAAGGAGTTTTATTCAGCAGGTGGTGAATATTGTAGCATGAGGTATAAAGTATGGCTAACGTAAAAGGTATTTTTCTAACATTTAGTGGATTTTTCTTAGTAATGTTAGTAGTTACTCTGTCTATTTTGGTTGCTACAACTCTGCAACAATCAAATGATAGATTGATGGAGTCTGGATCTTTGGAAAGGATTTATGCATTAGATACTTCTTTAGAGAGAGTTGTTGCAGATCTTGAAAACCAAATTGATTATGATTTGTATTGGGACGATAACACTTTTGCATTTGAATTATATTTGACTGAAACTTTGAATTCTAACTTTAATGATTATGGTAGTAATTTTAGCAGTGATCTTCAGTCTTTAATTTCTTTTGTTGAATCCGATCAACAAGAGATAGCTTTTTTTTCTACAGCTGTGTATAATAGTAATGAAAAGTTACCATTGGTAGTTAAACCACATGGATTTAAGTACACCCATTTGAACCAAGGTGGAGAAAATGTTTTGGTAGTTTATCCTCAAACTTATGTTTCTTATATTGAATTTGATTTGGTACTTCCAGAGGATGATTTTGGGAGCGGTATTCAATGGATTACTCAGAACCCAGGTGATGGTATGACTTTTGTTTTGTCTGTTGAAGATGAAGATGGAGATATAGATATCTTTGAACAAAATATAAGTTCTGATTCTGTAAACGAGTTTGAAGTTGGTGGTGTTGATATAACTGTTAATGGTTTATGTAATCGGTGTGTAGAATTAGATAGAAATTCTAGAGAAGTTGTTTCAACATTTCATGTAAGTTTTCCCTCCTCTTCAGAACTTCCTACTTTAAATTATCCTAGTGGTTTATACGTCTTAGATTTCCCGGAATTAGGTATTTATCTCAATAGTACTTCTAGAATTTTATGACATAAGCGCAACTTTTAATAAGAGGTATGTTTAAAAGAGTAATATGGTGAAAAAGAGGGTTTCGAAGAAGACTATTTCTCGCTCAAAAGTCAAGAAAAACGTGGTTAGGAAAGCCCGCCCTAAGCCAAAAAATAGACCAAGGATAGTAAGAAAATCTGTCCCTAAGAAAAAAGTTACTAAAACGATTAAAAAAGTTACAAAGGACAAAAAATCTGGGAAAAATACAGTATTGAAAAAAATAACAAATACTAAACTTGGTGGTGCTTATGTTACTGAGTTTGATAGGTTTTATGATTTTATAATTAAAAATGAGGATGTCCAATTATCAAAAATGTCTGCAAAGTTTAAACTCACAAAAAAACAGGTTGAGGAATGGGCTAGAATATTAGAAGATGGTGGATTGATAAAAGTTCACTATCCTTTGTTTGGTAGTCCAAGATTAAGATGCGTAAAGTAAAAAAGACAAGAAAAAAAGTTGTGAAGAAGAATATTGTTAGAAAGAGAGTTCAAAAAAAGAGTGTTAAAAGAAATTCAAGTAGAAAAAATATTTCTAAAAGAGACGTAAAAAGAAAGATAGGAAAAAAGAATAGTTCTAATAACCTAGTTAAGGATATTAATAAAAAATTACAGACAAAAAAAATACATGCAGAAGTTCACAAGTCTAAGCCAGATTTAAAAGGTCAGAAAGTTTTAGAGTCTTATGATGTAAAATTGAGTGATATGGATTATAAGATTACAATAACTTTTGGTCCAAGCATTACAAAAAGATATGTTGTTAGTCTTCCTGAGTTGGGTATTGCAACTAAAGCATTGCTGGAAGAAGTTAAGGCAGATTTAGTTTCTAAAGTAAATATTTCTAGTTCAGAGATTTTAGATCCAAAAGAAATTAATCATATTAAAAAGAAGTTTAAGGAACAAGCAAACATATTGTTAGAAAAGAGATTAATTAATTTAAATAAAAATACTGAAAGATTGCTGGTTTCACTTTTGATTCAAGATATGTTGGGATTGGGTGATATTGAATATCTTTTAGCAGATGAAATGATAGAAGAGATTGTTATAATGTCTGCTAATGAAAACACTAGAATTTATCATAGAAAACATGGATGGTTAGAAACAAATATCAAACCACGGTCTGAATCTGAGATTCAAAATTTCTCAAATATAATAGCTAGGAGAGTTGGTAGACAGATTACTACTTTGTCTCCTTTGTTAGATGCACATTTACTTACAGGTGATAGGGCAAATGCAGTTTTATTTCCGATTTCTAGTAAAGGGCATACAGTAACTATCAGAAAGTTTTCAAGAGATCCATACACAGTTACAGATTTTATAAAGAATGGTACATGTAGTTCTGAAGTGTTCGCTTTAATTTGGTTGGCTATCCAATATGAAATGTCTATTTTAGTTTCAGGTGGTACTGGTTCTGGTAAAACAACTTTTTTGAATGTTTGCATGCCATTTATTCCACCTAATCATAGAATTGTTTCTATTGAGGATACAAGAGAATTGCAATTGCCCGAATTTTTATTTTGGTGTCCTTTGACTACAAGAGAGTCCAATCCTGAGGGAAAGGGTAGTGTAGATATGCTTGATTTACTTGTAAACTCTCTAAGAATGAGACCTGATAGAATTATTCTTGGTGAGATGAGAAAGAAAGATCAGGCAGAAGTTTTGTTTGAAGCAATGCACACTGGTCATAGTGTTTATTCTACAGTACATGCAGATTCAAGTGCAGAAACCATAAGAAGACTTGTAAATCCACCAATTGAAGTTCCTCCAAATTTGTTGAGCGGAGTTAATCTTAATGTTGTAATGTTTAGGGATAGACGTAGCGGTTTGAGAAGAGCTTCCCAAATTTCGGAGTTTGTTGATGCAGAAGGTGAGTTGGTTAGTGTTAAACCAAATATACTCTATAGGTGGAGGCAGGATATTGATAAGCAAGTTTTACACAATAAACCATTAAAGTTATTTGAAGACCTAAATAAGTTCACAGGTATGAGTTTAACTCAAATCGGAAAAGATTTAGGAGAAAGGAAGAAAATTTTGGATTGGATGGTTAAAAAGAATATAAGAACTGTTAAAGAGGTCGGAGCTATAATGAGGGATTATTATTTGGATCCCAAATCTGTTATGAAGGAGATAAAATGATCTTGATACCATTCTCTTTTTTACCACGTGGGTTATTAAGAAAGTTGTCAAGTATTTTTTTTTGGTTAGGTAACCCACTTAGTAAACGGATAAAAAATCTTGAGTTGAATTTAAAGCAATCTAAGATAAAACTAAGGCCTGGCGAGTATGTTAGTATGTGTTTAACTTCTACGTTTTTCTTTCTTGTAACTTTTAGTATTTTGATTTCTGTTTTGTTAATCCAATTTGGTTTTGGGTATGGTGCTGGTATTTTTAGTATATTTTTTGTTTCTCTCTTTATGTTTACCCAACAAATTATGTATCCTAGATTGAGGGCAAATAGAAAAATAAAGGATATTGAAAAAAACTTGTTACCTGCGTTGCAGAATATGTTGGTTCAACTAAGTTCTGGTGTTCCATTGTTTAATGTTATTGCTACAATAAGTGATTCAGACTATGGTGGTGTTTCAAAACAGTTTAAAATTGCAGTTCGTAAAATAAATGCTGGTGAACCACAAATCAGAGTTTTAGAAGAATTGGCAAGAGATAATCCTTCTCTTTATTTTAGAAGAACAATGTGGCAAATTATTAGTGGAATGGAAACTGGAACAGACATGACTGATGTTGTCAAATTAAGTATAGATAATCTTTCTGACGAACAAATTATTCAAATTCAAAAATATGGATCACAGTTAAACCCTTTAGCAATGTTCTACATGATAATAGCAGTTATTATTCCATCTCTTGGAATTACTTTCATTATAATCTTAGCTTCATTCCTTAACTTGAGCCCTACATCAGTAAAGTTTGTATTCTGGGGGTTGTTGGCTTTTGTGTTCTTTTTCCAACTTATGTTTATTGGAATGTTAAAAACGAGGAAACCCAATCTGATTTAAAATGGTATATAGACTACTTTCAAAATTTTACCCTAAGAGGGCAAAAAAAGCTTATGGTGAATTATTGGGCTATTTGAAAATAAAAATAAATCCAGACGTTTATCTTGGTTTTACAGTTCTTATTGGTTTGTTAGTTGGCCTTGCAGGAGCTTTCATAGTTGGAACTTTTTATCACAGACTTCCATTTTGGATTCTTTGGATAGCACTATTTTTTATTATTGAGATTTTGATTTATGTTCCTTTAATGCTTAAAGTAGATAAAATTTCTAAAAATGTTGAAAAAATGTTGCCAGATGCATTGCAAATAATGTCTTCCCATTTAAAATCTGGTTTAACTGTTGATCAGGCATTGCTTTCTAGCTCCCGTCCTGAGTTTGGAAGATTTGGTCTTGAATTGGATCAGATTGGAAAGGAAGTTGCAATTGGAAAGCCTATTGAGGAAGCGTTGATTGCTTCCACTAAAAGAATAAAATCTGAGAAATACAAGAAAACCATGGAACTTGTTGCTTCTGGCTTGAGGAGCGGTGGTGAGTTAGCAAAATTATTAGATCAAACTTCTTCTAATTTGAAGCACCAAGATATTGTAGATCAGAAAGTGAGAAGTAATGTTATGATGTATACAATATTTATTTTCTTTGCAATTTGTGGTGGTGCGCCAGTTCTTTACGGTTTGAGTAGTTATTTGGTTGAAGTTTTAACTAGTATTTTTAGTCAGATAGATATGCCTTCTGCAGCCACAAGTAGCTTTGCTATGCCAATGGGTGGTTTTTCTAGTATAAGCATTTCAAGCGAATTTGTAACATCTTATATCATCACATCAATCATAGCTTCCAGTATCATGGGTGGCTTTATTATTGGTCTCATTGCAAGAGGAAATGCAAAATATGGATTTAGGTACATACCAATTTTAATTTTAGTTGCACTTTTGGTTTTCTTCTTGGTTAGATCAATCATGGCTGGTTTTATGGGTGGACTAATTGATATATAATAAAACTTAAATACTAATATTGTTAGTTACGTTTATGCCTGCCAAAAAGAAGAGTGTTAAGAAGAAAGTAGTTAGAAAGGTTGTTAAATCTAAAACTAAGAGGGTTATTTCTGGAGCAAGAGTTAAATCAGGTATAAATGGTCTTGACCCTCTGATTCAGGGTGGTTTTAAACCTAACAGCATCAATCTTGTTGAAGGGGGCCCCGGTTCTGGAAAAACAATACTTGCAACTCAATTTTTATACGAAGGTTTGAAAAGAGGCGAACCTGTTGCATATATAACTTTTGAAGTAATGAAAGAAAAGTTCTATGAAAATATGAAAACATTTGGTTGGGACTTAGAAAAATATGAAAAGAAAGGTTTGTTTACATTTTTGGCGTATACTCCTGAACAAATTAAGATGATTCTTTTAGAAGGTGGCGGAACTTTAGATACAATTGTTCACCAAAAGAAGGTTAAGAGACTAGTCATTGATTCAATTACTTCATTCTCTCTTTTATATCCTTCCGAATTAGCTAAGAAGGAAGCTGCTTTAACTTTGTTTAATGTTATTAATTCATGGTCCTGTACTGCGCTGTTAACTGCCCAAAGTCATGGTGGAAGGGGTGATGATGAATTGATATCTACTGCTCTTGATTTTGAAGTTGATGGCATCATGTTACTTTATCATTTTATTGACAAAACTTCTAGAAAGAGAGGATTCGAAGTTTTGAAAATGAGAGGTACTAAAACTCCAAATAAAATATTTGGTGCAGAGATTAATAAGAAAGGTATTTCCATTAAGAGATCATCTATTCAACTTTAGAGTTTATTTGTCCAGTTCTTGCATGGTCTAGTCCGTTTAATTCTTTGTAATCCATTTTTACTTCCCTCTTGAATGAATCTCCAGATTCTAAACTATCTGAACAAATTATTGTGAATGTTTTTGTTTCTCCATTTTTTAGTGTTTCTGAGTCTGTTGAATCTCCTTCACAGGGACCAGTTCCAATAACTGTAAATACTACATTTTCCAAATCTTTTCCCCCACCATTTGTAATTACTAATGTTACAGAGTTACTGTCTGCCTTAAAATCATCACAACTTATTCCTGGAAAGAAAATGCATGTTTCAGGAAGATTTTTGTCTGGACTTAAAACTCCGAAATATGCTAAAGCTGATACGGCTACAAGTATAACTAAAATAACCCAACCGTAGGTCATCAAGAACTCCATGGCTGCCTGTCCTCTTTTCATAATTTAAGTTTGATTTCAATATTTAAAAGATTAACTACACTATATAGAAATGATCTAATGCTTCTTGTATTGTACTAACTTCAACTACTTCTATTCCAGATTCTTCTTTAAGGTTTACTGCCCTTGGTATCCTTTCAACAGTACACCATTCCATTATTCCAAATGTTTCACAGTGTTCTTGTTCTTCATATGCTACTTCTCTACTTTGTAATAAGGGTACTAGTATTTTTTTGGATCCTATGTCTTTTGCCGCCTTTGCTTTTTCTAGAACCCCTCCTATTGGACCAATAGTTCCATCATGATTTACTGTTCCAGTTATTACAACATCTTCTCTTAATTGTTTGTTTTCTAATGCTGCTATTGTTGCAATAGTTAGTGCTGCACCTGCACTTTCGCCCCCTATTAAAGAAGCTTGAGCATCTATTTTGTAAATGATATCATATTGATCCAAATCTAAATTAGTTTGTTCTTGTGCAACTAACTTTGCCATTCTTATGCTATTTTGTGTATCTGTCCAAAATAATAATCCATCAATATCAACTAGTGTTTTTCCAGTCCCATCCTTTACTGTGACTGCAAGGTTTGTTGGAACTCCATTTCCTTCTTGGTCAATTGCAGGAACTACTATCTGCGCAGTATTTTCTCCTTCCAAAGGTATAAACAATGGTCTTGGTTCAATCTCTTCGGGGATTATATCTAAAAATTCTTCTCCAAATATCCCTCCAACAATTCCTAATGCTAGAATAACTATGGAAATATAATAAGTCCATGGTGCTTTTTTTGTTTGAACTTGTTTAGACCTAGTAGTTCTGCCTCTTTTTTTCTTGGTCATATTTATTTTTTGGATAGACATTATATAAACTTTTTGATAAGATATATAAAGAAGTAATTTTAGGTTATGTTATGATATTTGAAAGAAAAGAAGCATGGATGAGAATCATCGTTTTGATTGTGTCTGGAATAATTCTTAGTGTTTGGAAGACGTTGATCCAGATCATAGTTATTGTACATTGGTTGTATGTAATTTTCGGTGGAAAAAGAAGTAAGGACTTGGCTGAGTTTTGTAATATTTGGAATACTCAAGTTTTGAAGTTTCTACAGTATATAACTTTTGTACATAATGATAGGCCTTGGCCATTTTCTAAGTTGGGTAAATCGATTGGAAAGTACAAGTAGAAAATGATTCAAGATATGATTGGATGGTATATAGGTATTCTGGGGGTTATTGTTGGTGTTGTTGGTGGAATCTTTTTTCTTAAGGCATCTGCTGGATTGAAAGGTGGTTTGAAGAGACCGATAATTCATTTAGTAACTGCTAGTTTGCTTTATGTTCTATTTAGTGCTGTAATGATCTTTTTGGGAATAACTCAAAGAGAAATCACAGATCCAGTTTGGCAAGTAATTCCTATTTTGTATTTTATTAGTACAATCTTTTTTGTTGTTGGCTCTATTAATTTGGTTAAAGTTGTTAAATTGGTTAAAGTTCTTGTAAATTAAATGCTCCCGCCGAGATTTGAACTCGGGTTTCGGCCTCGAGAGGGCCGCGTCCTGGACCGGGCTAGACTACAAGAGCATAAGTTTGGCTTGATTATTTCTTTTATAAAATTAACTAGAATAGTCCTGCCAGGATTCGAACCTGGGTCACGAGGCCCAGAACCTCGTATGCTGGGCCACTACACTACAGGACTGTAAAAATGTAGGTATTTAATTCTTTTAAAAAGGTTTTTAGAGTGTTAATTTGTTTTTTATCGTTCTAAAAATGAAGTAACATATGGTAATTACTGCTATTGGTAATATGTAGAAAACAAATGTTGTGAAAAGAGCTACAACATACAGTTGCCAGATGAATAGTACTGCATATGCCATTGTCACTACAATTAGTATTATTTCTAATATCTTAGATAATTTTTTGTTATCTCTTGAGATTAAATATAAGAGTGAGAATAATATAAGAGGTAGTAATTTTTGAATGCTAAAGAATAATAGACTACTAATATCCAATAAAGGATTTAGTTCATCTAGTGAATATTTATTTAAGTATACCCAAGTTATTATCCAATCCCATTCAATTAATAATGTTAAGAAAATTAACAAATTTATTCTTTTGTTTTTTAGTTTTTTAATTAAGAATGTAAATGGATAAAATATAATCGATGCCATGAAGAGTATCAATAATAAATTGTTTATTATTTCATTTACAACAAAATACTGTGCTATTAAAAATATTATTGGAATTGTTATTAGTAAGGATAATATATATTGGTTTTTTTCAAATTTTTTGATGGCTTTTATTATTAGTACTACTAAAAGAATTCCTACGATTAGCATGTAAATAAGGTCTAAAGTACTTAAAATTTATATCACCCTGTATCGCATGTTCTTGATTCTAAATTATAAGTATAAGTATTTATCTCCTCGTTTTTTTCGAACGTCCATTTCTTAAAATTAGATTTTGAGTATTGGTAGGTCATTGTTTCTCCATCTCTCGTACAAATTGTTAGTGTTTCATCGCCCACACCTTCAGCTGTACATTCAAAGTGTTTTTGGGAGATATCGAACTTATTTTTTGCTATCAAACAATCATTTACATCTTTGACAGCATAACCACTGAAGTCCATCCAACCCAATAAAGAAAAAAATATTGCACCAACTGCAATTATTAAAATTGAGTAGAATAATGTTCTTTGTTTCATAATATTTGAAAGAATTTTTAGCTTATATAGCTTTCTACAAATAAACTTATAAATCAAAATGTTATCTGAATTAGTATGATATTTACTGAAAGATTGTTTAATGGAAAAGTTGATGAAGAGGTGCACAAGCAGTTCGTGAGATTTGGACCTGGTAAATATGAAGATAGATCTTTATTAAAAATAACCAAGCCAAAGGGTGTTTTGAAGGTTAATTGTTCTTATGATTTAATTAAAGATTTTACTAGAGTTATTGGTGAAAATATTGATAAACTATCTGTTGTTGGCAAGGTCTTTTATTCTGGGAAGAAAAAGGAAGAGATAGATAAGGAGATTTCTGGTTCCGAGTTGGTAGAGTTATGTGATGAATGTGAATTTATTTTGTTAAATCTTGAATTTTCTGGTGGTTCTTTGAAAGTTGGGAAGACATTGCCTAAACCAGGTAGTAAATTAAAGAATAATTTTGGGAAGTTCTTACTGCCTTTAGATTTTTCTGATAAATTTATTGATATTGAATTTAAGAAGAAATTGGAATTATCTTATGCTTTTACTATTGAGGATGTAGTGATTCCTGATGAGTATAAAGATGATTCTGAAAAAGCAAGATTATTTGCTAAGAGAAAGGGAAAACTTTCTAGGAAACTTATAATCGACGGTTCTGAGAGCATTAATGAGAAAAAGTTTGAAGCTTAAGCAAAACCTTTATAAATTGCCCAAATTAGCTTAATTCTACCCTACTGTATCGTTCTCCAGAGAGATCTGGTAAGTCGCTGATTCTAGATAGAAAGGTATATAAAAGCGTAAAAAGCGCAGTTAACAAATGTCGAAATCACATAAACCAAGGTCTGGAAGCATGCAAGTTTGGCCTAGAGTGAGATCTAAAAAAATATATTCTAATATTAAATCTTGGGTAAGGTCTGATTCTCAAAATATCGTCGGTTTTGCAGGTTATAAAGCAGGAATGACACATGTTTTTGAGAAGAGCATAAACCCTCGAACCAAGAATCTAAATGTGTTTACACCCGTGACAATTATTGAATGTCCACCATTAAAGCCTCTTTCTGTTCGTTTTTACAAAAAAACTCCATACGGTTTCTCAGTTATTTCTCAGATTTTCTCAAAAAATTTAGATAAGGAATTATCAAGGAAACTGAACTTATCAAAAAAGGAAACTAAAAGCGAGATTCCTAAAGAATATGATCATATTAGGTTAGTTGTTTATACTCAACCAAAATTAACAAAGATTGGAAAGAAAAAACCAGAAATATTTGAAATGCCATTGAATGGTGATTTGGAGTTCGCAAAGTCTTTGT